>Ga0116227_10008489_pt1 | contig 19321 bp, 17 predicted proteins | sample S1TSphgellanicum_FD_89693 | JGI IMG/M metagenome (GOLD analysis project Ga0116227, IMG submission 89693) | Host-associated microbial communities from peat moss isolated from Minnesota, USA - S1T2_Fb - Sphagnum magellanicum MG | ecosystem: Host-associated > Plants > Peat moss > Unclassified... | reverse complement strand
TGTAAGATGGGGAGCATCATGGGGTCGGTCTCGATGCAATCGCAAGCAAGCTCGCGAGGCGAGCGTCTGTCCGCTTTTGTCGACGGTGAGCTGTTCGGCGAAGAGCATCTGAACAAGTTTATTTCGGAGCTGGATCACGAAGATCGTGCATCCTGGTCGCAATACCACCTGATCGGCGACGCCATGCGCTCCGACGATCTGGCGGTGAGTCCCGCGGCCAGCAGTGCGTTCCTCGCCGGCTTTGCGGCGCGCCTCGAGCAGGAGCCGCACGTGTTCGCGCCTGCCGCGCTGCCGGTTGCACGCCGTCTGCTGGCGCTGCGCCGCCGTGTCGTGCCGGCCTTTGCGGTCGCCGCGGCCGCCGCCACGCTGACGTGGATTGTCGTGCCGCAACTGCAGGGTGTGCCGGGCGGCGCCGGCGTGAGCCAGGTCGCGTCGATCCAGTCCCATGGGGATGCGATGCAGCGTGTGGCGATGGCCTCCGTGCCGGCTGTAACCGCCGCGCAGCCGGTCCAGGACGGCAATATCATCCGCGACGCCAGTCTCGACCAGTATCTGGAAGCCCATCAGCAGTTTGCGCAGCAGCCGGTCATGCCCGGTTCGATGCCGCTGATTCGTACCTCCGCCATGACCACGCAAGGCCAATAGTCTGATGCAGACACTGCGGTTGAATAAAACGACTATCTGGGGGCGGCTGCCAGCATTTCTGTTCTGTGCAGCCGTATTGTTGTCAGCCACGCCGCGTGTCTTTGCGCAATCAGACGATCCGCTCGTCGTCCGCCGCACTGCGGCGGACTTGCTCAACCGGATCCACCAGGCTGCCCAGCAGCAGAATTACGAGGGTGCGTTCGTCTATCAGCGGGGCAATTTCGTCCAGACCTCGCGGATCGCCCATTACGCCACCCGCAACGACGGCGAGTTCGAGCAGCTCGAAAGCCTCGACGGCAAGCCGCGCAAGATGTTGCGCCATAACGACGACATGTACACGTTCATCCCCGAACGGCATCTGTGTGTCGTCGAAAAGCGCCAAAACAAGGATTCGTTCCCCGCACTGCTAGCCGCCAGCAGCGACCAGGTGCTGTCGGTCTACGAGCCCAAGCTGCTTGGCGACGACCGTGTGGCGGGAATCGACAGCGACGTCGTCGAACTCGATCCGAAAGACGCCTACCGGTTCGCGTACAAGCTGTGGGCCGACAAGAAGACCGGCCTGCTGCTGCGCGCGCAGACGCTCGACCCGAGCGGCCAGGTACTCGAGCAGTTGTCGTTCTCGCAGATCAGCATTGGCGTCCCGGTCGACAAGACCGCGATCGTCAACGGCATTCATAACACCACAGGCTGGACGGTGGTGCGTCCGCCGGTCGAGCCGGTGGACATGGAGGCGCAAGGCTGGGACATCGAGCCCACCGTGCCCGGTTTCCACAAGATTCGCGAGTTGCGCCGCCCAATGGCGGCGCGCGACCCGGGCGAGCCGGCCATCCCGGTCGATCAGGCCGTGTTCTCGGACGGTCTCGCGGCGATTTCGGTGTTTGTCGAACCGGTTGAAAACAACACGCGCAAGGAAGGCGCGGGCAGTAGCGGGGCGACGCACGTCCTGGTGAAGCGTCGCGGTGACTTCTGGATTACTCTGCTAGGGGAAGTGCCCCAGGCCACATTGCAGCAATTTGCGTCTGCCATAGAATATAAGGCTCCCAAGTAATCCCTCGAATCCCTCGGCTGGCTAAGATATGACGATTTTCACGGTGCGCAAATTTCTCGCAGCCGCGGTGGTGGCAGTTTGTCTGCCGCTGGTGCCGCATGCGGCGTCGGCGGCCCCCGCAGCCAATCTTCCCGACTTCACCGATCTCGTCGACAAAGTCGGCCCGGCGGTCGTCAACATCCGCACCACCACCCGTGTGTCGAGCGGCGGAAGTGCCCATGGCTCGGCACCGGGGCTAGACGATGGCGACATGTCGGAGTTCTTCCGGCGCTTCTTCGGCATTCCGATGCCGCAGCAACCGGGCGGCTCGCCGCATGGCGGCGGTGGCGGCGACAACGGCGATAACGGCAGCAGCAACGGGGGTAGCGGCGGGAGTGGCGGCAACGGCGGCAGTCAGGATGCGCCCGACAATTCCGATTCCGAGCAAAGCAGCGGTGTAGGGTCCGGTTTCATCCTGTCGCAGGATGGCTATGTCATGACCAACGCCCACGTGGTGGACGACGCCGACAACATCTACGTCACGCTCACCGACAAGCGCGAATTCAAGGCCAAGCTGATCGGCGTCGACGATCGTACTGACGTCGCGGTCGTGAAGATCAACGCATCGAATCTGCCGGCCGTCACCATTGGCGATTCGACCAAGGTGCGCGTGGGCGAATGGGTTGTGGCCATCGGCTCGCCGTTCGGGTTGGAAAACACGGTGACCGCCGGTATCGTCAGCGCCAAGGGCCGCGACACGGGCGACTACCTGCCGTTCATCCAGACCGATGTGCCGGTCAATCCGGGCAACTCCGGCGGTCCGCTGATCAACATGCAGGGCGAGGTGATCGGCATCAACTCGCAGATCTATAGCCGTACGGGCGGGTTCATGGGCATTTCGTTCGCGATCCCGATCGACGAAGCGATGCGCGTAGCCGACCAGCTCAAGACCACGGGCAAGGTCACGCGCGGCCGCATCGCGGTGGCGATCGGCGAAGTGACCAAGGACGTGGCCGATTCGCTGGGCCTGCCGACGGCGCAAGGCGCGCTCGTCAGCAGCGTCGAACCGGGCGGTCCGGCCGACAAGGCCGGCGTGCAGCCGGGCGACATCATCCTGAAGTTCAACGGCCATTCTGTCGACACGGCCACCGATCTGCCGCGTATGGTCGGCGATACGAAGCCGGGCACCAAGTCCACCATCACCGTATGGCGCAAGGGTCAAACGCGCGACTTGCCGGTGACGATTGCCGAGATGCAGCCGGACAAGACGGCGAAGCTCGACGAGAAGCAGGCGCCGCCGCCGAAGCAGCGCGCCACCAACGCGCTCGGCATTGCGGTGAGCGACATCCCGGCCGACCAGCAAAAGACGCTGAAGGTGCATGGCGGCGTGCAGGTCGACCAGGTGGACGGACCGGCTGCGCGTGTCGGCTTGCAGAAGGGCGATCTGATCCTGCGCGTCGGCGACACGGATATCGCGAACGCCAAGCAGTTCGACGATGTCACCGCGCATCTCGACCCGCAGAAGATGGTTGCGCTGCTCGTGCGTCGTGGCGACAACACGCAGTTTGTGCCGCTTCGCCCGCGTAGCGGTTCCGCGCAGAAATGACGCCGGCGGCACCGCTCACGCTCTTTGGGCGCGCGTGGTGCCATCTGTGCGACGACATGCGGGCCGGACTCGAGCCGTTACTGGCTGAGTTCGGCGCGCAAGTCGAAGTCGTCGACATTGACGCCAATCCCGCACTCGAAGCACGTTACAACGAGTTAGTGCCGGTTTTGGTGTGCGATGGTGTCGAGTTGTGCCACTATCATCTCGACGAAGGGCGGGTCCGCGCAGCGCTGAGCGCACGTGCCGAACAGACCCGCTAGCGCATCGAAAGTCGCCGGGCCCGACACCATGTCTGGGCCCACTTTCCGTGCTCTCCTGCAAGATATGCCGGGCGGAAGCCTTTTTCGGCTAAAATAGACAGGTTTTTCACCTACTTCCAAGGCGTGCTCCGCAATCGTCCGGGCGCGCCTTTTTCGCTTGATCGGTACTGAATGGATCATATTCGTAATTTCTCGATCATTGCGCACATCGACCATGGCAAGTCGACGCTCGCCGATCGCATCATCCAGATTTGCGGCGGCCTGTCCGACCGCGAAATGGAATCGCAAGTGCTCGACTCGATGGATCTCGAGCGCGAGCGCGGCATCACCATCAAGGCACAGACGGCCGCACTGACGTACAAGGCCCGCGACGGGCAGATCTACAACCTCAACATGATCGACACGCCGGGGCACGTCGACTTCTCGTACGAAGTCAGCCGCTCGCTGTCGGCGTGCGAAGGCGCGCTGCTGGTTGTCGACGCGAGTCAGGGCGTCGAAGCCCAGACGGTGGCGAACTGCTATACGGCTATCGAACTCGGCGTCGACGTGATTCCGGTGCTCAACAAGATCGACCTGCCGGCCGCCAACCCGGAAAACGCGATCACCGAAATCGAAGACGTGATCGGCATCGACGCAACCGACGCAACGCGTTGCAGCGCGAAAACCGGCCTCGGTGTCGAGGACGTGCTGGAAGCGCTGGTCGCGAAAGTGCCGGCGCCCAAGGGCGATCCGGAAGCGCCGCTGCAGGCGCTGATCATCGATTCGTGGTTCGACAACTACGTCGGCGTCGTGATGCTGGTGCGTATCGTCAACGGCACGCTGCGTCCGAAAGACAAGATCCGCATGATGGCGACCGAGGCCCAGTATCCGGTCGAGCACATCGGCGTGTTCACGCCGAAGTCGAAGAACCTCGAGTCGCTGTCCGCAGGGCAGGTGGGCTTTATCATCGCCGGCATCAAGGAACTGGCCGCGGCGAAGGTGGGCGACACCGTCACGCTGGTGAACCGTCCGGCCGCCGCGCCGCTGCCGGGTTTCAAGGAAGTGAAGCCGCAGGTGTTCGCCGGTCTCTATCCGGTCGAAGCGAACCAGTACGACGCACTGCGCGACTCGCTGGAAAAGCTCAAGCTCAACGACGCTTCGTTGCAGTACGAGCCGGAAGTCTCACAGGCGCTCGGCTTCGGCTTCCGTTGCGGCTTCCTCGGTCTCCTGCACATGGAGATCGTGCAGGAGCGTCTGGAGCGCGAGTTCGACATGGACCTGATCACCACGGCGCCGACCGTGGTGTATGAAGTCCTGCAACGCGACGGCACGACCATCATGGTCGAAAATCCGGCCAAGATGCCGGATCCGTCGAAGATCGAGGAAGTGCGCGAGCCGATCGTCACCGTGAACCTGTACATGCCGCAAGACTATGTGGGTGCAGTGATCACGCTGTGTACGCAAAAGCGCGGCAACCAGATCAACATGCAGTACCACGGCCGCCAGGTTCAGCTCACCTATGAAATCCCCATGGGTGAAGTCGTGCTCGACTTCTTCGATCGCCTGAAGTCCATGTCGCGCGGCTATGCGTCCATGGACTACGAGTTCAAGGAATACCGCGCAGCGGACGTTGTGAAGGTCGACATGCTGATCAACGGCGACAAGGTCGATGCGCTGTCGGTGATCGTGCACCGCTCGCAGAGCCAGTACCGTGGCCGTGAAGTGGCGGCGAAGATGCGCGAACTGATCCCGCGTCAGATGTACGACGTGGCGATTCAGGCGACGATCGGCTCGAATATTATCGCCCGCGAAAACATCAAGGCTTTGCGTAAGAATGTGCTGGCAAAATGCTACGGCGGCGACATCTCGCGTAAGAAGAAGCTGTTGGAAAAGCAGAAGGCAGGCAAGAAGCGAATGAAGCAGGTCGGATCCGTCGAGATTCCGCAAGAGGCTTTCCTCGCGATCCTGCGTGTCGAAGACAAATAAGACGAAGAACGGAACTCTATGAATTTTGCGCTGATTCTTTTTGTACTCGTCATCCTGACGGGTATCGCATGGGTCGCAGACAAGCTGGTTTTCATCCCGCAACGGCGGCGCGCGGCGGACGAGGCAGTGGCCGAGTTCGACCGCCAGCAAGCGCGGGTAGGCGAGCGCTTCGCCGACGAAAACGCCCCTCAAACGCGGGCACGTCTGCGTGACGAAAAGCTGCGTCAACCGTGGTGGCTCGAGTACTCGGCGAGCTTTTTCCCGGTGATTCTGGTGGTGTTCGTGGTTCGCTCGTTCGTGGTCGAGCCGTTCAAGATTCCCTCGGGTTCGATGGTGCCGACGCTGCTGGTGGGTGACTTCATCCTCGTCAACAAGTACGAATACGGCATCCGTCTGCCGATCACCAATACGAAGATCACCGAAGGTAGCCCGCTTCAGCGCGGCGACGTGGTGGTGTTCCGCTATCCGAAAGACGAGTCGGTCGACTACATCAAGCGCGTGATCGGTCTGCCGGGCGACGTGGTGGCCTATCAGGACAAGCAGCTGACCATCAACGGCAAGCCTGTGCCGGAGACGGCGTTGCCTGACTACTTCGACGAAGAGCGTGTCGGTTACGCCAAGCAGTTCGAAGAGGACATCGACGGCCGCAAGAACGCCATTCTGAATAATCCCGCGGTGCCGCCGTTCATCGTCGGCGCGGAAGATTATCCGTATCGCGATAACTGCACATATAACGCGCGTGGCGTGATCTGCAAGGTGCCGCCCGGCAACTATTTCATGATGGGCGACAACCGCGATAACAGTGCGGACAGCCGTTACTGGGGTTTCGCGCCGGACAAGAATATCGTCGGCCGTGCGTTCTTTATCTGGATGAATTTCAGCAATCTGAAACGCATCGGGACGTTCCACTGAGCGTCATCGCATTTGACCGCTCACTGACCGCACAACACGCCGCGCGCATGTCGTTCATCGCGTGCGGCGTGTTATCACGCTACTTTAAGAACGTGCGGTAAGGTCGCTTCACTACGCTTTTTCCGTTGGCCGTCCCGCGTTTTCGCCGGGGCTGGCGCCCGCGTTATACTCTGCACATGCCCCTATCTCCGTTGGAAAGCCGTTTGCGCTACGAATTTCGCAATGCGGAATTGTTGCGCCAGGCTTTAACTCACCGCAGTCACAGCGCCACGCATAACGAACGGCTCGAGTTTCTCGGCGACTCCGTTCTGAACTGCGCGGTGGCTGCGCTATTGTTCCAACGTTTCGGCAAACTGGACGAAGGCGACCTGTCGCGCGTCCGCGCGAATCTGGTCAAACAGCAGTCACTTTACGAAATTGCTCAGGCCCTGAATATTTCGGACGGCCTGCGGCTGGGCGAGGGCGAACTGCGCAGCGGCGGCTTCCGCCGCCCGTCCATCCTCGCTGACACGCTCGAAGCCATTCTGGGCGCCATCTTCCTGGACGGTGGCTTCGACGCCGCGCAGACGGTCATCAAGCGGCTCTATGTGCCGATTCTCGACCATATCGACCCGCGCACGCTCGGCAAGGACTCCAAGACGCTGCTGCAGGAATACCTGCAGGGCCACAAGATCGCCTTGCCCACCTATACCGTCGTCGCCACGCATGGTGCGGCGCACAATCAGCAGTTTGAAGTTGAGTGCACGGTTCCGAAGCTCGAAGTAAAGGTGTCAGGTTCCGGCGCCAGTCGTCGCGCGGCCGAGCAGGCGGCTGCCAAGAAGGCGCTCGACGAGGTAATGGCGGCCGCGCCCGCCGTGGTCGCCAAGCCGAAGCGCTCGAAGGGCGCCCGGGCGGCGAAGCATGCCGAACCGGAGATCGTCCCCGGCGTGACCGGCGTGCAGACCGCGCTCGACCTGCGCGCGCCCGATCGCAAGACCGAGCGCCACGCGCGCGGCGAGCCGAAAGCCACCGTCGCCGAGGCTTTGGCCGAGCGCCCGGCGGCCACCGCGGCGCCGGTTGTCGCGCCGCTCGCTGTGATCCGCGCCGCCCACGTCGAATACAGCAACCAGGCAGGGCCGGAGAAGGACAAGTCGGATAAGACCGACAAAGCCGACAAGACCGATAAAGCCGACGCCCATTCACGCAGTACCGACAAACTCACCGCATCCCGTAGCCGCGAATCCGCGCCTGGCGTGGCGGAGCCTGCCGAACTCGAACCCGGCATTGCCGACGCGGTGCAAACGCGCGTCGCCGATGCGGGCCACTGATGTCATGGGACGCGCGCATCGTCGCGCGTCCTCACGAACTTGCCGTAGCCTAATATGAACGCTTCCACCCCCACTGGTTTTCGCTGCGGCATGGTCGCGATCGTCGGCCGCCCCAACGTCGGCAAGTCCACGCTGATGAACGCGCTGGTCGGCCAGAAAGTCAGCATCACGTCGCGCAAGGCGCAGACCACGCGCCATCGCATCACCGGCATTCATACACTCGAAGACGCGCAGTACATTTTCGTCGACACACCGGGTTTTCAGACCAAGCACAGTGGCGCGCTGAACCGCTCGCTCAATCGCGCGGTCACCTCGACGCTGACCTCGGTCGACGCGATCCTGTTCGTGATTGAAGCAGGCCGCTTCGGTCCGGACGATCAGAAAGTGCTCGACCTGATCCCGCCGTCGGTACCGACGCTGCTGATCGCCAACAAGCTCGATCGCGTCTCGGATAAGGATTCGCTGTTTCCGTTCATGCAGCAGGTGAGTGCGCTGCGCCAGTTCAACGAGATCGTGCCGCTGTCCGCCAAGAATCTGGACGACATCAAGCGCCTGATGGCGACCGTCAAGCCGTTCCTGCCGGAAGGTGCGCCGATCTACGGCGAAGACGATCTGACCGACCGCAGCGAGCGCTTTCTCGCCGCCGAAATCCTGCGCGAAAAAGTCTTCCGCTGGACCGGCGACGAACTGCCGTACACCAGCACGGTGCTGATCGACAAGTTCGAAACGGAAGGGCGTCTGCGCCGCATTTTCGCCACCATCATGGTGGAGCGCGACATGCACAAGGCAATGATCATCGGCCAGAAGGGCGCCAAGCTGAAGCAGATCAGCACCGAAGCACGCCTCGACATGGAAAAGCTGTTCGACGGTCCGGTGTATCTGGAAACCTTCATCAAGGTGAAGAGTGGCTGGGCGGACAACGAAGCCGGACTCCGTGCGTATGGGTACGAATGACGCATGGATGACGCTGCAACCCGACGCTGAACCGGACGACGCCGAGCCGGACGCGCCGGCGCGCGAGCCATCGAAGGCTCGCGCAGCGAAGTCCGGCGAAGCGCGCAAGGCGCCCGCGCGCCGGCCGTCGCGCAGTTCCGGCTCCGAGTACAAGATCACCGAACAGCCGGCTTTCGTGCTGCATAGCTATCCGCATCGCGAGACCAGTCTGATCATCGACGTCCTGACGCGCGATCATGGCCGCCTCGCCCTGGTGGCGAAAGGCGCCAAGCGCCCGCACTCCGCCTTGCGCGGCGTGCTGCAAACCTTCCAGCCGCTCGCGCTTTCGTGGTCCGGCAAATCCGAATTGCGCACGCTGACCGGCGCCGAGTGGGTAGGCGGCATGCTGCCGCTCGCCGGCGACGCGCTCCTGTGCGGGTTCTACGTCAACGAACTGCTGGTCAAGTTCTGCGGTCGCGAAGATCCCCATCCGCAACTCTTTCAACACTACGTGGTCACACTCGCACGTCTCGCGCATGATGAGCCGGCCGTGCAGGTGCTGCGTTCGTTCGAGCGCGTGCTGCTGCGCGAGACCGGCTACGCCATGGCGCTGAACCGGACGGTGGCGCGCAAGGCGGTCGTGGCGGAAGGCCGCTACGTGTTCGATCCCGAGCGCGGCGTGCGTGACGCCTCCGACGATCTGCCCGCGCAATGGCCGGTGATTGCCGGTCAGACCTTGCTCGATATGGAAGCGGACGATTACCATCGTCCTCAGACCGTGGCGCAAAGCAAGACGCTGATGCGCTTTCTGCTCAACACTTACCTTGGCGGCACGCCGCTCGCGACGCGCCAGATCCTGATCGACTTGCAGAACTTATGAGCTTCTTTCTTACGTCGCCTAATGTGATCGACCTGGGCGTGAATATCGATCACGTCGCTACGCTGCGCAATGCGCGCGGCACGTCCTATCCGGACCCGATCCGCGCGGCGCTCGACGCCGAAGCGGCCGGCGCCGATGCGATCACGCTGCATCTGCGCGAGGACCGCCGGCATATCGTCGACGCCGACGTGCGCACGCTGCGTCCGTTGCTTAAGACGCGCATGAACCTCGAATGCGCGGTCACGCAGGAGATGCTCGACATCGCTTGTGAAGTGAAACCGCATGATGTCTGCCTCGTGCCGGAAAAGCGCGAAGAGCTGACGACGGAAGGCGGACTCGATGTCGCCGGCCAGTTCGAAGCCGTACGCGCCGCCTGCAAGCAACTCGCTGAGGTGGGCTCGCGCGTGTCGCTCTTCATCGATCCGGACGAAACGCAGATCCGCGCCGCGCACGAAGCCGGCGCGCCGGTGATCGAGCTGCACACCGGCCGCTATGCCGAAGCGCACGATCCGGCCGAACAACAGCGCGAGTATGAGCGCGTGGTGCGCAGCGTCGAATTCGGCCTGTCGCTCGGCATCAAGGTGAACGCGGGCCACGGCCTGCACTACACGAACGTCCAGCAGATCGCGGCGATCGACGGCATTGTCGAGCTGAATATCGGCCACGCGATCGTCGCGCATGCGATTTTCGCCGGCTGGGATAACGCCGTGCGCGAGATGAAGGCGATCATGGTTGCCGCGCGTCTCGCGGCGCGCGCTTAACGCCGCCGCGTCGTTACGCATGGCAATCTACGGCATCGGCACCGATATCGTCCAGGTGAGCCGCGTGGCGGCGGTGATGACCCGCACCAACGGGCGCTTCGCCGAGAAGGTGCTCGGCCCGGACGAGCTGAAGATCTACCACGCGCGCCAGGCCCGCTCGGCCGTGCGTGGACTCGCGTTTCTCGCCACCCGTTTTTCGGCGAAGGAAGCGTTCTCTAAAGCGATCGGACTCGGCATGCGCTGGCCGATGACCTGGCGTGCGCTGCAGACGCTCAATGAAGCGAGCGGCAAGCCGATGGTGGTCGCCTCGGGCGAACTGGCCGAATGGCTGACCGCTCGCGGCATCACCGCCCGGGTCACGATCAGCGACGAGCACGACTATGCCGTGTCGTTCGTGATCGCCGAGACGGCGGACCCTGCTGCCCCCTGACTTATCCCGGCGCGGGGTCGGCAACCCGTGCCTTCTTCTTTTTCTTGCGGAATTCGATGAAAACCAATCCCGGACCGGTGATGCTCGACGTGGTCGGCAAAACGCTGAGCGACGACGACAAGCGCCGTCTCGCGCATCCGATGACCGGCGGCGTGATCCTGTTCGCGCGTCACTACGAGAACCGTGCGCAACTGATTGCGCTGACCGATGCGATCCGCGCGGTACGCGAAGACCTGCTGATCGCTGTCGATCACGAAGGCGGCCGCGTGCAGCGCTTCCGTACCGACGGTTTCACGGTGCTGCCGGCCATGGGCAAGCTCGGCGCGCTGTGGGACTCGGATGTGCTGCACGCCACCAAGGTCACCACGGCGGTGGGCTATATCCTCGCCGCCGAATTGCGTGCCTGCGGGATCGACATGAGCTTTACGCCGGTGCTCGATCTGAACTACGGCCAGTCGCAGGTGATCGGCGACCGCGCATTCCATCGCGATCCGCGCGTGGTGGCGATGCTCGCGAAGAGTCTGAATCACGGTCTCGCGCTGGCGGGCATGGCCAATTGCGGCAAGCATTTTCCCGGACACGGTTTCGCCACTGCGGACTCGCATGTTGCGATGCCGGTGGACGATCGTCCGCTCGAGGCGATTCTGCGCGACGACGTCGCCCCGTATGACTGGCTTGGCCTCGCGCTGGCATCGGTGATCCCTGCGCATGTGATCTATTCGCAGGTCGATTCCAGGCCGGCCGGTTTCTCGAAGGTCTGGCTGGAAGACGTGTTGCGCGGCAAGCTGCGTTTCCCGGGCGCCATCTTCAGCGACGACCTGTCGATGGAGGCCGCGCGCCAGGGCGGCACGCTCACCGAAGCGGCGAGCGCGGCCCTGCACGCGGGATGCGACATGGTGCTGATCTGCAATCAGCCTGAGGAAGCGGAGAAGGTGCTCGACGCGTTGCGCTTCACGCCGTCGAAAGAATCGCAGGCGCGCCTCAAGCGGATGCGCCCGCGCGGCAAGGCGCTCAAGTGGAGCAAGCTGGTGGCCGAGCCCGAGTATCTGCAGGCTCAGGCGCTGTTGCGCAGCGCGTTTGCCTGAGTACTCGCCTGAGTACTCAACACGCAGCGCGAAGTAAAACGGCCGAAGGCGGCGCTATCGCACCGCCTTCGGCTGTTTTTTTTAGGCTTCGCCCGCTCAGTTCAGACGCATCCGCTGCAGCTTGTTGTAGAGCGTCTTGGGACTGATCCCCAGCAGCGACGCGGCGCGGTGCCGCGTACCGCCGACAGCATCGAGCGTCGCGCGGATCAGCATCTCCTCCACATCCGCGAGCGGCGTACCGACCGTCACCTGCACGCGGCTGCCGTTCAGGTCGCGGCCGCCGGCCGAGCCGGCCTCGTCGGCGCGCAATGTTTCGAGCACGTCGCCCGAGGCCTGATAGGCGCGCCGCACGCGTTCCTGCAATTCGCGCACATTGCCCGGCCATTCATACGAGAGGCACTCGCGCAGGAAATTCGGCCCGACCTGCTTGGTCGCATCGGTGATGCCGCGGGCGCTCGCCTCGCGATTCAGCTCGTCGACCAGCGCCTGCGCAAACAGCGCGGCATCGTCGCCGCGTTCGCGCAGCGGCGGCAGCGCCACGGCCGCTGCGTCGAGGCGCAGCGCGAGGTCTTCGTGAAGGCTGCCATCGGCCACCGCCGCGCGCGGCGACTTGCGGGTCGACGCGATCAGCCGGAAATCCGTGACTACCTGATGCGTGCCGCCGACCCGCATGAAGGTCTGCGAATCGAGGGCCCGCAAGAGCGCTTCCTGTTGCGGGCGCGGCAATTCGGCGATCTCGTCGATAAAGAGCGTGCCGCCGCTCGCCTGTTCGAACAGGCCCTGTTCGCGTTGCTCGGCGCCGTTGAACGCGCCGCGTTCGTGGCCGAACAGGACGCTGTCGAGCGAGCGGTTCGCGGCGAGCTGGGCCGCCGAACGGCAATCGAACGTCACGAACGGCCCTTTGCGGCGCCGGCTCATCTCGTGCAGCGTGCGAGCGGTGACTTCCTTGCCGGTGCCGGCTTCGCCGGAGATCAGCACGGCGGCCTCGGTGGGCGCGTTGTGTTCGATCAGGTCGTACACGTGCTGGATCGCGCCGCTTCTGCCGAGCATGGGCCCGAAGCGGCCCAACTGGCGCAAGGTCGCACGCAGGGTCTGAACTTCTTCGGTCAGCTCGTACGGACGCGGAATGCGTGCGAGCAGGCTGCGCAGACGCGGAATGTTGACGGGCTTGAGCAGGTAATCCCAGATGCCGTGCCGCAGACCTTCAATGGCGCTTTCGACGGTGGCATTGCCGGTCATCACGATGACGGGCAGGGCGCCGCCGGGCGGTTGCGCAGGCAGATGCTGGAGCAGGTCGAGGCCGCTGCCGTCAGGCAGGTTCAGGTCGACCAGCACGACGTCGGGGATGAAGCGCGTCAGCGCCGCGCGCGCTTCGGCGAGCGTCGTCGCGGTGTCGACCGAAAAGCCGTCGGCTGCGAGGATCGCGGACAGGCCTGACAGGCTATTGGGATCGTCTTCGACAATCAGGGCGTGTGGCATGGCGAGCGCAATTTTAGGTGGATGGAGACCCCGTCCTGGCGCCATGAATCTGACGCCGTGCGGGGTGCGTTGGCCGGGCGCTGTTCCTTGCGGAATACGGCGCCACGCGCGGTGTTAGTCCCGGTACATATCGAAAAAGCGGTTCACTTCACGCAAGGCTTCTTCGCGAGTCTTGCCGTAGCGCTCCTGAATCAGCCCGGCGAGCTTGTCGGCGCGACCTTCGGCCTTCGTCAACTCGTCGTCCGTCAGTTCGCCCCACGCGGTTTTCGCTTTGCCGATAATCTGCTTCCACTTGCCTTCAGCGATGTCGTTATTCATAGCGCATCTCCGTAGTGAGAAAGAAGAAAGGCCTTGGGAGGCCGATATTCTTCTATTAGCAGGGAGCGTGCCATTAGCAATTACTTAAGCTTATCAATGGTTTGTCGCCCGTGAAGGCGCCCAGAATGCATTGGGATTGGAAAAATCGAAAACAGTACCGGTAAAGTTTTCCTCAACCATACACGGTCGCGGAAAAAAGAAAAAGCGCCCAAAGGGGCGCTTTTTAATTCGGCCGCGCTTCCCGCGAGTCGCGGGGACGGCCTTGCAGGGCGGCGCTTGGTTGCTTTTAAGCGCGGCTGCGGTACTCGTGAGTACGCGTGTCGATTTCGATCTTGTCGCCGATGTTGCAGAAGAGCGGCACTTGCAGTTCGTAGCCGGTTTGCAGCTTGGCGGTCTTCAGCACCTTGCCCGACGACGTGTCGCCCTTGACAGCCGGTTCCGTGTAGATGATTTCGCGGACCAGGGTGGTCGGCAGTTCGACCGAAATTGCCTTCTCGTTGTAGAACACGACTTCGCAAGCCATGCCGTCTTCGAGGTAGTTCAGCGCGTCGCCCATCATTTCGGCTTCGACTTCGAACTGGTTGTAGTCGGCGTCCATGAATACGTACATCGGGTCAGCGAAGTACGAGTAGGTCACTTCCTTGCGGTCCAGCAGAACGACGTCGAACTTGTCGTCGGCCTTGTACACCGTTTCCATGCCTGCGCCGGTCAGCAGGTTCTTGAACTTCATCTTGACGACGGCGGAGTTACGGCCCGATTTGTTGTATTCGGCCTTTTGCACGACCATCGCGTCTGCGCCGATCATCACGACGTTGCCGGTGCGGAGTTCCTGTGCGGTCTTCATAAAACTGTCCTGTACGAAATAAGTAGCTTCAACTGTGCTCAACGGCATACGGCGCAAGCGGGTAAGGCACCTGTTGCTGCTGTTTGCCCGCGGCTCGTCACCTTCCGATAACCTGTTTTACCCGGAGCGGGCGCGTACACGAGTGGCGCCGATGCGCGAGGACGACCCGGTTTCCGTGAAGAAGCACCTTCCGGTGCCGGGGTTCGCCGCCGCCATCGTGCCGCGCTTGCGTCGTCGGCCGTTGGATAACCGCTTATTTTAACTGACTTTTTGCGAATACGGCCAGATTTCCGGCGAGGTCGCCAAGGGCCGCCAGCTCCTGCGCCCATTGCACCGTGCGCCGCTCGAAAACCGCGCGATGGCGCTGAAAATCGGCCCAGTCCGGCTGGCCGACCCCGTTCCAGGCGTGCCAGAAGCGCGCCAGCGCTGCGCGGGACTCGGCGGGCAGGGAATCGGCGTAGTGGGCGAGGGCGGCGTCGAGCTTCGGCAGGTGGGCGTCGTCGGCCTGCGGATAGATATGCCAGACGAATGGGCGGGCCGCCCATTGGGCCCGCACAAAAGAGTCTTCGCCCCGCACGAAGTTGAGGTGGCTGGCCCATAGCAGCGCGTCGTAGCCGGGCTGGTCGGTGAAGGCCAGCGCGTGAGCGCGCAGCTTGCCGCGTTCGGCATGCGAACCCGCCGCGAACGACGGCAGGCCGAAAAAGCGCGCGAGCGCACCCGAAATCCGCCCTTCCGGCACCAGCAGCACCACAGGGTCCGGGCCGTCGCGCCATTGTTCGAGCAGGCTGTCGACCGCGGGGTTTTCATAGGCGAACAGCGAAATGACGGTGGCGTCCGGAGTGGGCGCCGGCTGGCCGGTCGTGTGACGCCACCAGGCGTCGCGTGCTTGCGGCGACGCTTCGAAGGCGGCGCGTGCGGCGTCCAGATGGTGTTCCTTCAGCACGCCGCCGGTGCCTGCACCGAGGCCCGGGAAGAAGAATGTCTTCGTCAGCGGATAGCGCGGGTGCGGCGACTGGCGTAGATGAAAGTCCGCGACCCAGTCTTCGGCGCTCAGGTATTCCAGGTTCAGCCATACCGGGGCGCGCTCGCGGCGCGCCATCGCCGCGACGTAGACGTGCGGCAGTTCGCAGCCGAACGCTTCGATCACGACGTCCGCCACTTCGAGCGTGTCGCCCGCGTGTGCCGGTTCGCGCCAGTGTTCGATGACGATGCCGCTCACCGCCTGGCGGCTGCGGTCGACGGCGAGCGCGGGGCAGAGCTTCTGGAACGCGTGCAGATCGTCGACGAAGATGCGCACCTGCCAGCCGTGCTCGCTCGTCAGTTGACGCGCGAGACGCCAGCAGACGCCGATATCGCCGAAGTTGTCGATGACGGCGCAAAACAGGTCGCAGGCGATGGCGCCGCTCGTCTCCGAAGGTGCCGTCGGGGACGGCGTGGCGGGCGAAACGGGATGCGGCGGCGGGGCGGAAGGGCGCGCGGAGGACATGGTGGCCGGCATCCGGGTCTCGGACGCGTGCGGAATGTTCTAAACTGGCGATTCTAAAGCACTCACCCCACTCTCCGCGTGAATCCAGACGCGGGGCTCAGCCCGATTCTGCATGACCGATTCTGAAGCTTCCGAAGCATTCGAGCCAAAGAAGGTGCTCGCCCAGTTGCCGCATCTGCCCGGCGTCTATCGTTATTACGACGCGCAGGGGGCCGTGCTGTACGTGGGCAAGGCGCGCGATCTGAAAAAGCGCGTCTCGAGCTACTTCACGAAGACGCTGCTGTCGCCGCGTATTGCGATGATGGTGACGCGGATTGTCCGCATCGAGACCACGGTCACGCGTTCCGAGGCCGAGGCGCTGCTGCTCGAAAACAATCTGATCAAGGCGCTCGCGCCGCGCTACAACATCCTGTTTCGCGACGACAAGTCGTACCCGTACCTGAAGCTGACCGGCCACACATTTCCGCGCATGGCTTACTACCGCGGTTCGGTGGATCGCAAGAACCAGTACTTCGGACCGTTCCCGAGCGCGTGGGCCGTGCGCGAGAGCATCCAGATCCTGCAGCGCGTGTTCCAGTTGCGTACCTGCGAAGACTCGGTGTTCAACAACCGTACGCGGCCTTGTCTGCTGCATCAGATTGGCCGCTGCACCGCGCCGTGCGTCGGCGCGATCAACGAGGAGGATTACGCGCGCGACGTCGCCAATGCCTCGCGTTTTCTGCTCGGCCGGCAAAGCGAAGTGATGAGCGAGCTCGAGGAGAAGATGCACGCGTTCGCCGCCGAGCTGAAGTTCGAGCAGGCGGCGGCGGTGCGTAACCAGATGAGCTCGCTGTCGACGGTGCTGCATCAGCAGGCCATCGAAGTGGGCAGCGACAGCGACGTCGACATTCTCGCGGTGGTCGCGCTCGGCGGACGCGTGTGCGTGAACCTGGCGATGGTGCGCGGCGGCCGACATCTGGGCGACAAGGCTTATTTCCCGTCGCACGTGGAAAGCGCGTTGACTGCGGACGAGGGCGGTCTGGACGACGGCGATGCCGACGCGCAAGGCGTGCTGAAGGCGGTGGTCGCGCAAGGGCTGAGGGTGGCAGAGGAGGCGTCGTTGGCGAGTGTGGCGGCGAAGCGCAGGGCTGCCGCAACGGATGCCGATCACACGGCGGATGCGCTGGCGATTGCGCAGGAGTTGCCGCCTGAGACGGATGACGTGGATGGCGTAGATGACGAAGCATTGGACGAAGTGGATGCGTCCGCTGACGATGCCATCGATGAGTCCGCTTCCGGCGAAGCCGATGAAACAGACGAAGCCGCGTCGACAAGCTCCCGCAAACCTGCGCGCCGCCGCGTAACCGGTATCGAATCGGAAGTCCTCGAAGCCTTCATCGCACAACACTACCTCGGCAATCGTGTGCCGCCGGTGCTGGTCGTGAGTCACGCGCCGTCCAACCGGGAACTGGTCGACCTGCTGATCGAGCAGGCGGGTCATAAGGTCACCGTGTTGCGCCAGCCCCAGGGGCAAAAGCGCGCGTGGCTGGCGATGGCCGAGCAGAACGCGCGGCTCGCACTCGCGCGGCTGCTCTCGGAACAGGGCTCGCAGCAATCGCGCACGCGTTCGCTCGCCGACACGCTCGGTCTCGAGTGCGACGACCTCGCGCATCTGCGCATCGAATGCTTCGACATCAGCCATACGATGGGCGAGGCGACCCAGGCGTCGTGCGTGGTCTATCACCATCACAAGATGCAGTCGTCGGAGTACCGGCGCTACAACATCACGGGCATCACGCCGGGCGACGATTACGCCGCCATGCGCCAGGTGCTCACGCGCCGCTATGAAAAGATGGTCGCACAGGCCGCGGCGAACGCCGCCGAGCAGGCGATCGAGCAACCCGCGTCCGATCCGTCGCTGGCGCTCGACCCCGCGCTCGCGGTCGATGCGCCCGAGCCGGCCGCGGGTGGTCTATTGCCGAATATCGTGCTGATCGACGGCGGTAAAGGCCAAGTGGAGATCGCGCGCCAGGTGTTCACTGAAGTGGGTCTCGATTGCGGGATGCTGGTCGGCGTGGCGAAGGGCGAGGGGCGCAAGGTCGGTCTCGAAACACTGATCTTCGCGGACGGCCGCGCGCCGCTCGAACTCGGCAAGGAGAGCGCGGCCTTGATGCTGGTCGCGCAGATTCGCGATGAGGCGCACCGTTTCGCCATCACCGGCATGCGTGCGAAGCGCGGCAAGACGCGGCAAACCTCGCGCCTCGAAGAACTCGAAGGCGTGGGCGCAAAGCGCCGTCAGCGCCTGCTTGCGCGCTTTGGCGGACTGCGCGGCGTGGTGGCGGCGAGCGTCGACGATCTTGCCAGTGTCGAAGGGATTTCCCGTTCGCTAGCCGAGCAGATCTATCGGCAGTTGCACTGATTGCGTTTGAGGCCGGCGCGGCCCACGTTGGCCGCGCCTTGACAGCGAAATGCCGCCAGCGCGCCACCTTGCCGTCAGTTTGCGTCCTGTTCGCCCCGGTTTGCGGCCTGTTTGCTTGTGGCAGGCCTTATGACACGGCACAATTGCAACTCCCTTGTCAGACGCTGCGCCTGCCCATGCCGTTTAATTTCCCGATTTTCCTGACGTGGCTGCGGATTGTTCTGATTCCGCTCGTCGTCGGCGTGTTTTATTTGCCCGACATGATGATGAGCCCCGCGCACCGCAATCTCGCGGCCGCGACGGTATTCATCCTCGCGGCGCTGACCGACTGGTTCGACGGCTACCTGGCCCGCAAATGGAACCAGACCTCCGCGTTCGGCGCGTTCCTCGATCCGGTGGCCGACAAGCTGATGGTGACCGCGGCGCTGCTGGTGCTGGTGCAACTGACGCGGCTCGATTCGGCGATTGCGCTGGTGATCGTAGGCCGCGAGATCGCGATTTCGGCGTTGCGCGAATGGATGGCGCAGATCGGCGCCTCGAAGAGTGTGGCGGTGAATTCGTTGGGCAAGTTCAAGACCACCTGCCAGATGATCGCGATTCCGATGCTGCTGCTCTATGGTCCGGTGCCGATCGCGCCGGGCGTGACGATCGATACGCGCGTGTGGGGCATGTGGCTCATCTTGCTGGCCGCGTTCCTGACGATCTGGTCGATGCTCTACTACATGAAGCTCGCGTGGCCGCAGATTCGTGAACGGGGCGGGATCGTGTGAGCGAAGACTGTTCCGTTAAAGACCCGTGTGAAAGGGGTTGACACGTTTCAGCGCTTTATACATAATCTCGTTTCTCCGATGCACGCAGTTCTGAACACCGGGGCGCAGTACGGTAGTCAAGCAGTGAAAAGCAGCAGCAAAACGCGGGAGTAGCTCAGTTGGTAGAGCGCAACCTTGCCAAGGTTGAGGTCGCGAGTTCGAGACTCGTCTCCCGC
>Ga0116227_10008487_pt1 | contig 19323 bp, 20 predicted proteins | sample S1TSphgellanicum_FD_89693 | JGI IMG/M metagenome (GOLD analysis project Ga0116227, IMG submission 89693) | Host-associated microbial communities from peat moss isolated from Minnesota, USA - S1T2_Fb - Sphagnum magellanicum MG | ecosystem: Host-associated > Plants > Peat moss > Unclassified... | reverse complement strand
GTAAGCTTAAACAAATTGTGGCATCGTTAAACAAACGTTTTAAAGGTGCAAGCATTGGTGTTTATGGCAATACAGATTCGACAGGTACTGCGGCTACTAACAAACAGCTTGGCGCCCAACGTGCCGAAGCGGTTAAAAACTGGTTGGTACAAAGTGGCGGTTTGGCAAGCGACAAGGTATCGGTTCATTCGTTTGGCGAATCAAAACCTGTTGCTGATAATGGCACAGCCGATGGAAGACAGCAAAATAGAAACGTAGTGATCGTTGCGTTTCCGGATAATTCATCAAACAAATAATTAACAGTAAAAAATTAGAGTTATGGCTTTTGAAGAAAATGAAAATATAGAACAAAACAATCGTTTGATTGAGTTGAGCGATAGTGATTACGAAATTGTTGATGGTGAACCGGATATTGAAGGCTGGGACGTAAAAGACAATCAGGGAACTGTGATTGGCGAAGTTATCGATCTGTTGTTCGATCCGGAATCACGCAAGGTACGTTACATGATCGTGGAGCTTGATGAGGATGTTGAGGAAGAAGATGAGAACCTGGTTGAAACTGAAGACAATGAAGAATTGGATACTGAAGTAGAAACAGATGATGACTACGAAACCGAAGAAGATGAAACAGTAGAAGATGAAGACCGCAGGGTATTGATCCCTATTGGTTTGGCTGAGCTTGTTCCCGAGGATGAAGATGTAATTTTACCCGGCATTACCTTAGCACAATTAAGCACTTTGCCGCTTTACGAAAAAGGTACGCTTACACCGGCAACGGAATCATACATAAGGAGTGTGTTTGATACTACGCATGTGGTTGAAAGCAACGAGGCAGCGGGTTATTTTAACCGGTCGGACTTTTACGATCACAATCATTTTAATGATGACCGTTTTTATAACCGCCAGCCGGAAACCATTCAAGATGAACCGGCACCTACAGCTCATACTGATGGACCGGTGGTAATGCAGGAAGAATACTTATTAGAAAAAGAAACGCCTGCCAATAGCGAAGAAAATCTTGGTGGCTTTGAAAACCCAAACCTCACTAACGAGGAATTGGATAAAGACAAGCCTAAAAGCGATTTTTAATACCTGTTGAACATAAAAAAGTCCCGAATGTAATGTCCGGGACTTTTTTATTTTTCGTATTAATATTCCAAAGGCACAGTAGGCTCTTTTTTACTGGTGCTCATGATCATCATAGTTTGGAAGGTTTTCACTACCGTAATCTTGCTGATCTTATCCATGATCAATTGCTCGTAGGCTTTAATATCGCGAACGTAAACCTTCAGCAAAAAATCGCACTGGCCGGTTACGTGATGACACTCGGTTACTTCTTTAATCGCTTTGATCTCGTCAACAAAAACCTGGATGGTGTTATTCTTATGAAAATCCAACGAAACCTGGATAAACGTTTTGATGCCTAAACCCAATTTTTCCTCGTCAACCAAAGCGTGGTAGCTTTTAATATACTCGGAATTTTCGAGCTTACGTACACGCTCTAAAGTAGGCGCGGGCGATAGCCCTATCTCGCTCGAAAGTTGCAAATTGGTAATTCTCCCATTCTCTTGAAGAATCTTGAGGATTTGTAGGTCTAATTTATCGATTTCGGTTGCCATAATGGTTACAAATATAAATTTTTGGCTCAAACAAAATAATATTTTTTCAAATTGACATAAAAGCAATATAAATTCTTTTTAAATTAAAAATTTAGATTAGTCTAAAATTATAATTAGATTTGCTTAAATGAACTCGTACACAGAAGAAAACTACCTTAAAGCGATCTACCATTTATCGGTAAATGGTAACGAGAGTGTGAGCACCAACAGTATTGCCGCGGTAATGAACACCAAGGCGGCATCGGTAACGGATATGCTGAAAAAGCTGTTTGAAAAAAAGCTGATCAATTACGCCCGCTACCAGGGTGTAAGCCTAACCGACGAGGGTAAAAGCATAGCTGTAAGCATTGTGCGCAAACACCGCTTATGGGAGTATTTTTTAGTTGAGAAACTGGATTTTAAATGGCACGAAGTACACGATGTTGCCGAAGAATTAGAGCACATTACCAGCGCCGAACTGGTTGACCGCCTTGATAAATTTTTAGGTTACCCCAAACATGACCCGCATGGCGACCCCATACCCGATGTTAACGGGCGTTTTAATACTAACGAATTAAAACCAATATCAGAACTATCGGTTGACGATGAGGGAATTATTCTGGGCGTGCGCGAACACATGCCCCAGTTTTTACAATACCTTGAAAAAATGAGGTTAACCATAGGAAACAAAATTAAGATAGTTGAAGTGGTTGAGTACGATCAATCGGTAATTATAGAATTAAACGCTGAAGACACATTTGGAATTAGCAGAGATGTTGCAAAAAATATATTGGTAAGAATATGAGCGAGAAAGCAGGAGCATCATTAGGAAACGTTCATAGCTCGGTTGAAACCCAGGGCAAGGTTGGCTGGAAAAGGATAATGGCCTTTTTGGGGCCAGCATATTTGGTAAGCGTTGGTTACATGGACCCGGGTAACTGGGCCACGGATTTAGCCGGGGGTAGCGAATTTGGTTATAAGCTGATTTGGGTATTGTTGTTATCAAACCTGATCGCTTTGTTATTACAATCGTTAAGTACCCGTTTGGGGATAGTAAGGGGATTGGATCTGGCCCAAGCCTCAAAAAACACATACCCCAGGTTTGTAAACTTTTGCCTTTATATACTGGCGCAGATAGCCATTATAGCTTGTGACCTGGCTGAGATCATCGGGATGGCAATTGGTTTACAATTGCTTTTCCATTTGCCATTGCTTTGGGGAGTATCGCTCACTATTACCGATACCGTTTTGCTTTTATTTTTAATGAACAAAGGCATGCGCAAGCTGGAAGGGTTTATTATATCGATGATCTTTATTATCGGCCTTTCGTTTTTGGTAGAGATGTTTATTGTAAAGCCGGATATTGTTGAGATAGCCAAAGGCTTTGCGCCAAGTATGCTGGGTGGCAGTTCGTTATATATTGCTATTGGTATTATTGGCGCTACGGTGATGCCACATAATTTGTATCTGCACTCATCGTTAGTGCAAACACGGAAGATTGAGCGTACCGACGAGGGCATTAAAAGCGCTATCCGTTTTAACTTTATTGATACAACCATTGCCTTAAACCTGGCTTTTTTAGTTAATGCGGCCATACTGATACTGGCGGCCAGCGCGTTTTTCCATAACGGGTATTTTAAAGTGGCCGAAATTGGTGATGCTTATAAATTACTCGAACATATTTTTGGTTCACTGGCCCCGGTTTTATTTGCTGTCGCGCTCATTGCATCGGGCCAAAGCTCAACCATTACGGGTACACTCGCAGGGCAAATTATTATGGAAGGCCATATCAACCTGCGGATAGCACCCTGGTTACGCCGCCTTTTAACACGCCTGCTGGCAATTTTACCCGCAGTGCTAACTATAATTTACTTTGGTGACGGAGCCCTCGGCAGCCTCATTATATTGAGCCAAGTGGTATTGAGCTTACAATTGGGTTTCGCGGTAATACCGCTGATCCATTTTACATCAGATAAAGTACGGATGGGTAAATTCGCCATTGGCACCAAAACAAAAATATTGGCCTGGTTGAGTGCGGCTATTATTGTATCGTTAAACATTAAACTGGTTGTTGAGCAAATTTTCGACTGGATCAAATTGTATCCAAACGCTCAGGTATGGATCTATGTTACCGTTGTTCCGGTTACTTTGGGTATTATCGCCCTGCTGCTTTATGTTTTCTTTAAACCGATATTAAAACTGCACGAAGAAAAACCTGTACGCATTCCGCATGGTTTGGCAACTACGCTTACCGACTTGGCAGAAACATCGTACAAGCATATTGGCGTTACGATAGATTTTTCGAGTAACGACAGGGATTCCATCCGCCATGCTATTATGCAAGGCGGCAAGGGGGCCGATTATACGCTGATCCATATTGTGGAAACCGCCGCAGCCAATTATCACGGTACCGAGGTTATGGACCATGAAACGCTGAGCGATAAAGAGAACCTGGATAAATACGTAAACGCGCTTGATGTTTTAGATTATAAAGCCACCGCTAAAATTGGTTATGGTAACGCGGCCAATGCCATATCTAAAATTGTAAAGGAAGAAAACATCGACTTCATCGTGATGGGCGCGCACGGGCACAAGGCTTTAAAAGATATTATTTTTGGAACCACGGTGGATAAGGTAAGGCACAGGGTTAATGTACCGATATTGATTGTGAAGCCGGGTTTGAAATCTTAAAAATCAAACGCCCCGCTTGTTCTGATACCAAAATGGGCAACGTTAGGATGATCGAGATAGTTGAATCTTTCTATCAGATCGAGCCTTAAAAATTTGAAGATATTCCCTATACCGATGCTTGCTTCGGTATAGGGTGTACCGTTCAGCTTATACGTATCAGCCACCCCCTGGGCATTTACCGGGAACTGGAACAGTCCGGGGTTTAGCTTGGGATCATTCTGATCGCGCACACCGCCGTATAATATTTTAAAGGTGATGTATTCGCGCCATTTTAGTTTTTTTATTAAAGGCACCTTGTTTAAAAAAAAACCATTAAAGCCATGGTCGATGTTGACACCCACGTAATGATCGCTTACAAACTCTAAAAAGTTCATTAAATTATATGAGTCGGGTTCGTAGGCAAAGGTTTGGTTTGCCCGGTGGATGCTTAATAAAGGGTAAGGCACTTGGCCAAATATATAACTGCTTTCAACTGTAACATCGGTTACACCCAATTGGGATAGATAAAACCTTTTATCAAATCTAAAATGTGCGCTTTGGTAATTGTACTCGCCATTTAATACCCCTTTTACCCCCTGGTGAAGATCAAGCGTAATGATAGGATATTTACTAAAAATCGGGATTCGGTAAAGTTTACCCTGTATTAATCTTTCGTGAGGCGCATATCGGAAACCTATACCTAAATCTGTTGTGGTAATATCGGTAACCATGTTAGGCAGGCCATTAACCTGGTTATTAAATTGCAATGAGCCTGCCGGAGACTGCCGCCAGTTTTTAAATTCAAAATTGTATGAAAAGTGATTTTCCAGTTCACTCACATAATTGAATTTATAATAGTTGTTGTATAAGTATTTGTTATCCTCGCCACGTTTAAACGACAGGAAAAGATTATCCTGCTGGGAGAAAGCAACCTCGGCACCCGGTATTTTAATTTCGCGCTGTACACTGGCCCTGATGTAGTGTTGCGGAAAGGTATAAATAGATTTATTGTTTAAAGCATAGCTAACATTTAAAAGATATTTAGCCTGTTTATCCTTAAAACCATACGCGCCATAACTCTCCAGATAATAATGGGTGCTAAAGCCCGTGGTTGTGCGGCCACCAACCCGCATCCTGAAACCTTCTACCGGGTTAAAGCTGGCGAAGGTGTTTATAGGGCCCACTTCAAATTTATCAAACGTTTTAAAACCTACGGTTAATAAATTAACCACGTCCATGGTACGTTTGTAAGCAGGCATTTTTTGCAGACTATCTATATTTTTAAAGCCTTTGGCTTCGGCCTCTGTTAAAGTATCCACTCCTCTGTTCGCTGCCCAAAAACTGGGTTTGGCTTCGGCCGAAGCAGGGGGTATTTCAATCTCGGGTCCGCTATAAATACTATCTGGGCGCTGTTTATTTAACTCATAGTTGCGGAATGATAGCGTACGCTCGCCAAAAATCCCCCCGCCATCTTTTTTCGAGATCCCGAAATCGGCAGTCATGTTACTTTTACCTAAGTGATAACGGCCATCGGGGTTCTTATCATAATCAAGATGCACATCCATATGACGCACCCAGTTTAGGTTTATATTTTTATTGATAGATAGATGCGCTTTTTGAACGGCGTAATTACCATCAAGCGTGATATAAATTTCGCCCTCAAATAGCATATCGGCACCATTACGCGGTGTAAAGCTGAGTTTAACCAGCTTAGTATGATTTACTTCGATCGTATCTGTAATAAAAAACTTGTAAAAGGTTGGCGCCTCATTAGCAATGGGGCTCAAAAACTGATTAGTCATTAAAAAGATATCATTCGAGTAAATATCCACCTGGGCATACATCCGGTTCAGATAGGTATTTACGCCATCGTTATCTACAAAGTTGACAATGTTTACAATCCGGCTGCCTTCAACAACCGTTTTTTGTGCTGCCGGTTCTTTGCGGAAATAACTATGACTTATCTTTTCGCTCAAAAATACCGGCAGTAATGATTTGCCGGGCATACTTGTGGTATCCCGGTTATCGAACAGAAATTTATATTGATGCAAAAGCTTTTTATCCGTTACCTTTTTTGATAAGTTGATCACCGAGAATTGCAGCTTTTCATATGCCTGATATTCCACGTAATCGTAACTCTGCATGCGGTTGGCATTCTTGTTTTCGATTACCTTGCGGATCAGTTCAACAGCAGGATTATCCTTGTTTGAATACTTTACCTTCCTTTTGGTTTGAACAGAGATCTCGTTCAGAGTTTTACCTTCGGGGGTAAGCTTGATGTTGATCACCTGATCTTTACCCTGGCTTATTTTGCGGATAGCCTTTTTGTAACCAATAAAACTAACCAGCAATTGCTGATTGGGCCCATCGGGTATAGCCAGCTTATACCGGCCATATATATCTGTGTTGATACCGTTTCCCCCTCCTACAATCGTAACGGCGGCAAAGGGTATTGGCTGATTGGTTGCGGCATCGCTCACGGTGCCACTTACGGTAATGTTTTGAGCTTGTGTTAGAAATGAAAACGACAGCGTAATTATGAATAAAACGTATTTCATTTCGGGTTAAAAATATTTCACAGGCTAAAAATAGTTAATCCGAATGTCACAAAACACCAATTACGAGTTTAAACCCCTTAATTAATGCATTGGTAATATTAATTTAATGAAAGTATCGCCAAACATAAGTTACAGCCCGTGGGTTGATTTTAGTTACTTAATAATTTCGCATATTTGCAGCCCGGAAAGAGAAAACGATCATGAGTCAGGATAACCTATATATTAAAAATAAAAAAGCCTATTTTGAATTTACCATACTGGATAAATACGAAGCTGGTATTAAACTGCTGGGTACCGAGATCAAATCCATCCGGGAGGGTAAAGTTAACCTGACTGATTCGTTTTGCGGCTTTATTGATAATCAGCTTTATGTGCGTAACCTTCACATTGCCGAGTATTCGCACGGCTCGTTCTATAACCACGAGCAAAAACGTGATAGGGTACTACTTCTCCATAAAAAAGAACTCAAAAAGCTAAGAACCCGTACCGAAGAAAAAGGGTTTACTATTGTCCCTTTAGCATTGTTTATCAGCGAGCGCGGTTTTGCCAAGCTTGAAATTGGTTTGGCACAAGGTAAAAAGACCTTTGATAAACGTGAAACCTTGAAAGAGCGAGATAGTAAAATAGAGATGGATAGGGCTTTGAAAAGATAATTCGGATTTCGGATGTTCGATTTCGGATTTAATTTTTGATTTGCGAATTTTCAAATCCGAAATCGTAAATCGTAATTCCCAAATCCCTTACCATGCTTTATCCCCCACCAAGGGCACAAACCTAAAGGTATCTAATACAATTTTTTCGTAGTCGGTTTCGCTTACTTTAAGTACGGTTACCATTTGTTGAGATTTTTCGTCGCCTACGGGGATAACGAGGATGCCGCCTATAGAGAGTTGTTTTAACAGATCTTCGGGAACAAATGGAGCTCCGGCTGTTACGATGATTTTTTGATAAGGCGCATGTTTGGCTATGCCTTTGGAGCCATCGCCGCAAAAGAAGTGGGCTTTGTAGCCGATGTGGGGTAGTACCTGTTTGGTGCGTTGGTAAAGTTTTTCCTGACGTTCGATGGTGTACACTTCGGCACCTAAATCAACCAGTACGCAGCATTGGTAGCCGCAGCCGGTGCCAATTTCTAATACTTTATCTCCTTTACGGATGTGCAGCAGTTCGGTTTGATAGGCTACCGTGTATGGCTGCGAAATGGTTTGCCCCTCACCTATTGGGAACGCGATATCCTTATAAGCCTGGTTCCAGAAGGTTTCATCGAAAAAATAATGACGGGGCACTTTACCTATTGATGCAAGTACATTTTCGTCCTCAATACCTTTTTTACGGAGTAGTTCAACTAATCTTTTGCGAGCGCCTTTTTCTTTGTAATTATCAATAAACTTGTGAGCCATTCTAACCACAAAGTTATTATAAAGGCGATTATTTGAGGTGCGATTTTGGAGATTGTGGAAAGAAGTTTTGAGTCTGAATATCAGCAAAAAGAGTTATCAGGAGGTATAGAGTGATGTTTGATTAGTGTTACAATGAAAAATTGCTTCGCACCTCGTAATACAACAGTTTACAAAATTTTACCTCACAAAAAAAGCCTCTCCGTAATGGAAAGGCTTTTCTAAAATCTATAAGCTTAGCTTATTTTACTGAATCAACAACTGCTTTAAAAGCATCCGGGTGGTTCATGGCTAAGTCGGCTAAAACTTTACGGTTTAAACCTACTGATTTTGCGTTTAATTTACCCATCAATTGTGAGTAAGATAACCCATGCTGACGTGCACCGGCGTTGATACGTTGTATCCATAAGCCTCTGAACTCGCGTTTTTTAGCTTTACGGTCGCGGTAAGCATACTGTAAACCTTTTTCAACTGTGTTTTTAGCAACGGTATAAACCTTGCTGCGTGAACCCCAATAGCCTTTGGCTAGGTTCATGATCTTTTTCCGGCGTCTTCTCGACGCTACTGCGTTAACTGAACGTGGCATTTTTTTGCGTTTTTGGTAGTGAGTGCCCCATAACTTAATTGGCGGACTTGCTTACTCTAATACCTGGTTAAAAAATTGATTACTTACCGATACAAAGCATACGTTTAACGTTTCCTAAGTCAGCATTAGATACTAAGCTTGTGTGACCTAAGGCACGCTTACGTTTTGTCGACATCTTGGTTAAGATGTGGCTTTTGTATGCGTTCTTTCTGGTAATTTTACCGGTTCCAGTAAGCTTAAAGCGCTTTTTAGCACTGGAATTGGTTTTCATTTTTGGCATAACTCTGTTTTATATAACTACTTAATTGTATTCTAAATTATTTTTTACCCGCTTTTGGCGTTAACGTTAAAAACATACGTTTACCTTCCAATTTTGGTAATTGCTCTACCTTGCCCACATCTTCAAGCGCTTGTGCAAAACGCAATAGCAATATTTCGCCCTGCTCTTTGTACACAATTGCACGCCCTTTAAAGTGAACGTAAGCACGTACTTTTTCGCCGCTTTCTAAAAATTTAATAGCATGCTTTAACTTGAAGTCAAAATCATGATCATCGGTATTCGGCCCAAAACGAATTTCTTTAATAACCGTTTGCTTGGCATTGCTCTTAATCTCCTTTAGCTTTTTCTTTTGCTCGTAGATGAATTTGTTATAATCAACTACTTTACAAACAGGCGGAACCGCGTTTGGAGATATTTCAACCAGGTCAAGTTCCTGCTCTTCGGCTATAGCCAAAGCTTCTCTTAATGAATAAACACCAACTTCTACGTTATCACCCACCAGGCGAACCTCTTGGGCGCGGATGTATTGATTAATGTTGTGTTCGGCCTCTTTCTTTTTGAAAGGTGGCCTTGGACCTCTGTTAAAATTGGGTTTATTTAATGCCAAGTTATACTGTTATTTCTTTTTTTATTCGTTGTGTAAATTCTTCAATAGTCATACTGCCTAAGTCGCCTTCGCCATGTTTCCTTACGGATACTAAGCCTTCAGCTTCCTCTTTTTCACCTACAATAAGCATGTATGGTATCTTTTTGACCTCAGCGTCTCTGATCTTACGACCAATCTTCTCGTCCCTGGAATCAATAAGCCCGCAAATATCCGAATCTTTTAGCGATTCTGAAAGTTTTTTTGCATAATCTTCATACTTTTCTGAGATAGGCAAAACGATGAATTGTTCTGGCGATAACCACAGCGGGAAATTACCTGCGCAATGCTCAATTAAAACGGCAATAAAGCGCTCCATAGAGCCAAAAGGCGCACGATGGATCATTACCGGGCGGTGTTTTAAATTATCGCTGCCGGTGTATTCCAGCTCAAAACGCTCAGGTAAATTATAGTCAACCTGTATAGTACCCAACTGCCATTTACGGCCCAGGGCATCTTTCACCATAAAATCAAGCTTCGGTCCGTAAAACGCGGCCTCACCTTCAACCTGTACGGTAGGTAAGTTTTTCTCGGCAGATGCTTCAATGATCGCTCTTTCAGCAATAGCCCAGTTTTCGTCGCTACCAATGTATTTGGCTTTGTTATTCGGGTCGCGTAAGGAGATCTGAGCAGTAAAGCTATCAAAACCTAAAGCGCTGAAAACATACAATACCAGGTCAATTACCTTTTTAAACTCTTCCTTCACCTGATCGGGACGGCAGAACAAGTGAGCATCATCCTGAGTAAAGCCACGTACACGGGTTAAGCCATGCAACTCTCCGCTTTGCTCGTAACGGTAAACGGTACCAAATTCGGCAAAACGCACCGGAAGATCTTTATAACTCCGTGGTTTGGTTTTATAAATTTCGCAGTGATGCGGGCAGTTCATTGGTTTTAAAAAGAACTCCTCCCCTTCCTGCGGTGTTTTGATTGGCTGGAACGAATCGGCACCATATTTTTCGTAGTGGCCCGATGTTACATATAAATTTTTATGACCGATGTGCGGGGTAATCACCTGCTCATATCCCGCTTTAACCTGCGCCTTGGTCAAAAACTGAACCAAACGTTCGCGCAAAGCGGTACCTTTTGGCAACCATAATGGCAGGCCCATGCCCACTTTTTCGCTAAAAGCGAATAGCTCCAACTCTTTACCCAACTTACGGTGGTCGCGTTTTTTAGCCTCTTCCAGTATGTGCAGGTAATCAGTTAGTTCACTTGCCTTAGGGAAGGTTACAGCGTAAATACGGGTTAACTGTTTACGGCTTTCGTCACCTCTCCAATAGGCACCGGCAACGCTCATCAGCTTTACAGCTTTGATGAAGCCCGTGTTAGGGATATGAGGACCGCGGCACAGATCGGTAAAGTTACCTTGTGTATAAAATGTGATGGCGCCATCAGGCAGATCCTTGATCAGGTCCAGCTTGTACTCGTCATCTTTTTCTGTAAAATATGCGGTGGCATCGGCTTTGCTAACGGGTTTGCGCACAAACTCCGATTTTTGTTTAGCCAGCTCGATAATTTTATCCTCGATCTTTTTAAACTCATCCGACGAAAATTCGCGGTCGCCAAAGTCAACATCGTAATAAAAACCGGTTTCTATCGCCGGACCAATACCAAATTTAGTTCCCGGATAAAGCGCTTCCAAAGCCTCGGCCATTAAGTGGGCGCTTGAGTGCCAGTAGGTAGCTTTACCTTGCGCATCGTTCCAGGTTAATAATTTAACGGTTGAATCGGTTTCAATTGGTCGGGAAGAATCCCAAACCTGGCCATTTACCTCGGCCGCTAAAACGTTGCGGGCCAGGCCCTCAGAAATTGATAGCGCAATTTGCGCTGCAGTGATGCCCTGTTCGTACTGACGAACCGAGCCATCAGGGAGTGTAATGTTAATCATCTACAAACATGATTTTTGCTGCCTTTCTATTTAATCGGTCAGCGGGTTAATAATATTACTTTTTAACAATCGCTTACAAGGCGATCTTAATTTGCTGCAAATATAAGGATTTGGTTGGAGGATTTAGAAGTTGTTTACACAAAAAACATGTGCTTAATGATCGTGTTTGCGCCAGTAACTTAATGGAATTCTTTTATCGGCAATTACATCATAATAGCTTATGGCATATGTTTTACCGTTCACAAAAAAATAATGGCTGTGATACAGGCGATCGCCATGATCCTGTGCTACCGACACCCGATAATCCGGATTATCCCGGGTAGGTTCCTCGTCAATTTCAAACACCAATGGCCTGCCCAGTTTTTTAATCATTGATTTATTATAAGTAACCATCTCGGGTAGGTTGGCAATCAGACTGATGATCTTTTTCTCCTGTTGGGTTATAGCCTTTTCTTGCCCTTTAACATGCAAACCGAAGATCAAAAGCAACATAGCGAGGTAAAACGCTTTCATAACAATGATACCTTAATATTTGATGAAAGGTAATATTATTTAACACTTTTTCACAAACAGCTTATCATATTTGACCTTACATTTATATAAACAAACATCATCATGAAAAACCTGAAGTACGGATTCCTTTTTGCTGCATTGCCAATGGCAATGTCTCTTAACACCAAAGCACAGGTAAAAATAAAAGCGCCTACTGTTTTAAAAATAGATACGGTTTTATTGAGACGACAATTACGGGCAGAAACCAGGGTAAGCTACATCAGGCATGATTTTGCCGCGCAAAATGCTACTACCAGCGCGCCAATTCCGGTTGTAAAAATCAGCAATCCGTTGCCAACACCCGCGTTCCAGTTCAGGCAAAATGTAACCTCGGAATATAGCCCGATACATGTAACACCCTTACCATCTACTACCTTTAAACCCGTTATGATCACCTCGCCGGGTGGTACGGTTTCATCCATCAATAGCGATGGCATGATCATCAAAAAACATTAACAAATTACTTTGGGCCCTCACAACTGGAAGGCCTTAAAGTACGATTTTGCATAATCTCCCCAGTCTTTCAAGGCGGCTGTTAAGGTTTTCACCATACCCTTTCTGTCGGTTGGTTTGCCTTTGGTTGGCGGGGCCATCTCTTTAGCCGTTACCGGGATCTCGCTTACTTTGGTAGCAAACCAGGTTACATTTTCGTGTGGTAAGGCTACACCTAATATCATCCCCGGCAAACCGTTAAATGATTCCGGGCCACCAGTTACCGCAATCTCATCGGTGTAAAAAGCTACCACGTAAATAGAATCCATCACAATGGCATTGGCACGGCGGCATTTGTAACCTGCAACATCACGGGTTTCGGTGGTAATTTTCCAGTTAATTTTGCGTGTGCTATCCTTAACCAAAAAAACCTCATCAAATACATTTTTCTGCATGGTTACAGTGCCCGCTTCGGTATCGCTAAAAATAGTATTGTTCTGCACGGCCATAGGATCGTTACTGTAAAAGGTATTCGGAGCGGGGTCTGGTTCAACAGGTGTGAACAACGTTTTGCCGTCGCTAAACTTTAATGTGCTTTTGTACATTTTAAACTGGGGCTGGCTTTTTTTATACTGTTCAAACATAGGGCCGTACCAGCTCTCATTATCTTTGTCGATATTTTTTTTGATCAGGGCATACATATTAATAGTTTTTTCAAACTCAATGGTTCCCTGGGTTGCAAAGTGCGCGTTTTGTGCTACCGATACCTTACCGGCCAGCATTAAAAAACAGATGAATAAGATTAAAATATTTTTCATGGTGTTATTATTTCTTTTCGGGAGCAGAGCCACCCATCTTGCTAAAATCGTAAGTAATTGAGAACATAAAGTATCGCCTGATGCTGGTATAAGTATTTTGCGTAAGGTAACTACCGGATGCATTACGGCTAAAGCCCGCATTTTGATTAAATAAATCGTTAACGGTTGCAGATATTTTAAGGTTACTTTCTTTCAAAAATTTCTTCTCTACCGAAGGGTTAACTATAATTTGAGAAAAATCGGTATTGAAAGATTTTGTGGCTGCACGATATTCATAATTAGCATCGCAATTGATGGCAAATTTAGCCGGCAAATACACATAGAAACCGCCATAACCATTCATGGTAAAGCCGTTGTTATTAATATCAGGCTGCAACGATGATTTGCTAACCGTGTAGCCCGGCTGCCATGATAACCACAGATCAAGCTTTTTTTCTATAAACCTTGATAAGCCCAGACTACCACCATAATTATATGATGTATTGGTGTTCAAAACGTTGTTTGAGTAATTATAGTTTTCGGATATGCTACCGTTAAGCCCGGCATCAAAACTAATACCTTTTATTTTTTGACTAAAACGGGTATAAAGGTTTGCCGAATATGGGTTTTTGTTAGTTAAGTTAAAGTACTGGCTGGTAGAACTACCTCCTTTATTAGTGATGGTATTATTCACAATTGGGTTTACCGTAAAGTTATAGTTACCACTTATGTAAACCGACTGACCGCTTAAAACTTTATACGAGTTGTAGTTAATATTGAATGAGTTACGGAACGAGGGGCGCAGATCGGGGTTACCCAAAGTTATATTCAGGTTATCCACGTTGTTTTTAAGCGGCTGGATCTGATCAATGGTAGGCTGGGTAGTGCTACCGTTATAACGCGCATTGAATGATTTATACTGGGTAAATTTATATTGGTAGCTGGCTTGTGGTGTCCAGTTTAAAAAGCTGCGTTTAAAATGGCTGTTGGCAATGGTATTCACCTGGTCAAACTGAACATCGGTTGCTTTGGTACCAAAGTTTAACACGGTTTTGTTGGTACGATAATTAAATATGGCACCTAACTGATTGCTGAACTGGTTAAAATCGTAATTATTACTCAATGAATCAACCAATACATTATAGGCACCGGTAACACCATTTTTGTTGAATGATTTCCTATCGGACGAACTATGGTTATAACCTGTACCATAATTTAATATCGCCGAAAAGGTTTTACTGAATGGCTCGGAGTAAGTAATGTTACTGGTTAAGTTTGAACCCAAACTGTTACCTGTTTTGTACTGATCGGTACTGGCTAAGCTATCAACACCAGGCCTTATGTTATAAAACGTAGTGCTTTGGTTTAAGTAACCATTGGTTTTATTATCGTTATAAGCCTCGCCTACACTCCACGAAAACGAACGACCTACTTTTTTAAACTTTTTGTTGTAAAAAATGGTGGCGTTAAATACCCGGCCATCCAGATCGTTAGTTAATGAGCGGGTACTTTTATTTACCAGGGTATCAAAATTACGATAGTTATTGGTATTGTATTTATTGTTCGATTCGCTATGTTTTAAGGTACCATCAATTGATATTTTGAGGTTGGATAGCGAATCTAACTTAACCTGCAAAACCGCGTCGGCCTTTTGCCTGAAGATGTTATTATTAAAAGTTTGATCGGTATTGGTATTTAAAATATAACTTGGCGTGTTGTTTTGCGATATGGTATTGTTTAAACCATCAACTTCCAGATAACCAATTTTGTAGTTGGCATTTATAGATTCCTTATCGGCATTAAATTTAGCATCGTAATGTGCGCCGCCTGTACGGGCTATAGGGATACCCTTACCATCGTACTGCCCGCCAAAAGATTCCAGTTCATCACGGGTTGACGAAAAGTATATGCCCCCATCGTCGGTCATCTCCATGTTATTATTAGATCCGCCGTATTTAGATGCATCATCCCAACCCAAACCTGTTTTACCTGTATTGGCCAAAGTACCATATACGGCAAGTTTTTGCTTCCCTTTAAATAAGTTTAACGCGGTTTGGCCCGAGTAAAATTTATCGGTACCGGCACCTACATCAACTTTACCAAAGTATCCGTTCTTTTTATCCTCTTTCAGTTTAATGTTAAGGGTTTTGGTTTTCACACCATCATCTATCCCTGTAAACGTTGCCTGGTCACTCTTTTTATCATAAAGCTGTACCTTATCAACCATATCGGCACGGATGTTTTTGGTAACCAGTGTAGGGTCGTCACCAAAAAACTCCTCGCCGTCAACCAATACCTTGGTTACTGTTTGGCCCTGGGCGGTAATTTTACCGTCTTTATCAACCTGTATGCCAGGTAGCTGTTTTAATAAGTCTTCTACTTTAGCATTGGGCTGTACTACAAAGCTCGATGCATTAAATTCTGTTGTATCACCTTTTATTTTGATAGCGGCTTTGGTTCCTGTTACCATGATCTCTTTTAACAAGCGCGATTTAAGCTTAAGGCTCAGGCGGCCGAAATTCTTTTCGTGTTTGATAGAATCTAACTGAAAAAATTCGATGTAGTCGGCATAATCCGGGTAGGTTACCATCAGGATAAATTTGCCCTTCCGTAAATTATTGATAGCGAAACTACCGGTAGCCGTAGCCCTGGTAAATTTAACCAGAGTAGAATCTTTGGCGTTTAGCACAGCAATAGAAGTATTGGCCAGCTTAGAGCCGGCAACGGTATCGGCAACGGAGCCTTTTATACCGTAAATACTTTGAGCGTGTAGTGTAATTGTGGTTAGAAATAGCGCAAAAAATAGCGTTAAAGATAGTTTCATTCAATAAGGTTTGGTTGCGAAAGTTATAACTAAAATTTTAGTAAGAGAAATTATAATATGTTAAATAGTGTAAAATAAGTGTTAAATAAGTGCTACTTATTTAAAGATGCTTATAAGGCGTACGTTTCCATAAATAGTTACAGAAAAAGTTAAATTTAACCGTGTTGAAATTTTATTAACCAGTTAAAAACTACCTGTAGTATTGTTGTGTTACTATGTATATTAATAAAATGTACAATTATGGCAACTACAAAAAACAACCTGGATAAAAGCAGCCAGCCGAAAGACCAGAAGAAACCCGACAATAAGCGTGTTGAAACCATCACCCCTGCTAATGATAATGGAAAACCCGGTGCACCGGCAAACAAGCCTGACAAAGGCAAGGGCTTATAAAAGGGTTTAGAAATCATAAAGATCATCTTTAAGTGTATTAGTTAATTAGTACACTACAAAAGTAGATAAATAAATTATTTATCCAATTATTTTATAAATATTTTGGATAGATCGTTATATGACCAGTTAAAAAATAGATAATAGCAACTACGAAGAAAACAAGTAGAAAATGGTCGGCCATAGGCGCAAGGCCTCTCCTTTCCGGAGCGCAATGTCGATGTTGAATTTTTATGAGAACAGGGCAGGGCGTAATTTATCTAAGAGGCAAAAAGCACCTTTAGAAAAAACTAAGAAAGTATTACGCAAAATATTTCACCGGGAAGAAAATTAAGGGCCAGGCCCTTAATTTTACTTTTTAACATAGCCTTTAGAGTCAGCATTACCTTTAGCGGTAGTATCTTTTTTAAGCGAATCGCGGGTAGCTTGTTTTTCGACGTTGGTAATACTTGCAGTATCGGCTGTTGGCGGGCCACCGGCGCGGTTCACACTTGTGGTATCCTGACTACCATTCAGTGTTTTATTACTATGATCACAACCTGCCAAATTAAGCGAGAGAATAGTGGCAAATGCAAGTGCCGCCACTATTTTTATACTTGTTTTGATGATACTTTTCATAATTGTTAAATGAATGTACCTATCAATAACTATTTGCCACTGCTAAGGTTTGTTTAAGTTAAAATTAATTGATTTGCCCGGCCTGTATGTTTTGCCCGGCAACGGTGTTGTAAGCATAATCTGTTATGACTAATTCTTCGGTACCAGCCTGGTGGCTTAGCTTTACCCAGCCAAAATATAAATTGGTGCCGGTTTTAAATTTAATGCCAAGGTACTGGTCGGTTTTACCCACCCACAAACCATTGTATTGATGGCTATTGTTATCTTTCGATGAATCGATAATAAAGCCTTTCATTAAGGATTCTGTCCAGATATTGTTGTTAGTAGGTGTTTCGCCAATTACGGTGTTAGCCGTTAGCGGCACTGTCCATAATCCATAAATAACCATTTCAGGGCCGGTTTGAACCATTACCCGCGCGCCAATGGTAGTTTTAGGATTTACCAACAAATACAAATGCGGGCGCCCATCGTGAGCTATCAGCACACTGCTGAAATTAAAATCGGGCTGTCCGTCGGCATCTACATCCAGCAAAATATGCTTGTTGTAGGATACCTTCATATTTACTGATCGATGTATGATGGTAGATCCCGGAAGCGAAGGTATTATATCCCCACCAACCAATTTTTCTTCTACAGGGGCAGGGGCAACCTGCTCGGTTTCGGTTTTAAGATTATCTTTTTTGCAGGCCGATAACAATAGGATACCGGCGGCAATAAATAGTTTAGGTACTGTTTTCATAATAGTACCATAGACGGAGATTTATGCGAGAATGTGACAGTGAAGAAAAATAAAATCAGAAAACCAATCCGAAATCGAAAATCAGGATTCCGAAATCTAAATATTCCCCCAACCACTGGCCAAAACATCAACCAAGTGGATAGTTTTGATAGGCAGGTTATGCTTATCAATATAGCCTTGTAGTTGCAACAGACACGATGCATCGGTTGATATGATCCACTCGGCATCAACTGCCAGTGCATTCTCTACCTTTTGCTGCGCCATGGCGCTCGATATGGCATCAAACTTAACAGCGAATGTACCGCCGAAACCGCAGCAGGTGGTATTATCTTTTAGTTCAACCAGATCCAGTCCCAATACTTTGCTTAGCAAGTGGCGTGGTTCCTCTTTTATTTTGCACTCACGCAGGCCGCTGCAGCTATCGTGGTAAACGGCACGCCCCTCAAACTCGGCACCAAAGTAATCGCGTTTGATCACGTTTACCAAAAAGTCCGACAGTTCATGAATATTCGATTGAATGTTACGGCATTTATTATGGATCACCGTATTGGTGAACAGATCGTTATAATAGTTCTTCACCATGCCGGTACATGAAGCGGATGGTGATACGATGTATTTATCTTCCGAAAAATCGCCCAGCCATTTGCTGCCTATCTCTTTGGCCTCGTCCCAAAAGCCAGCGTTAAAGGCTGGTTGTCCGCAGCAGGTTTGGTTGGGATTGTATTCCACTTTGCAACCTGCCTTTTCTAAAACTTTAACGGTATTAAAAGCTGTATCGGGGAACAACTGGTCAATAAAACAAGGGATAAACAGCTCAATCTTCATCTAAAAATATTATTCGGCGCTAAAATCAGAATTTTTGGGAGCATTTCGCTCAGCTGATAGTAAAGAAAACAATAAAATCAATCCGATCACAAAAAACAAGCATAACACCAGGGTGGAATTACGCATGCTACCGGTTAACTCTTCAATAAAACCAAAGCTGAATAAACCGCCCACAATGGCCAGTTTTTCGGTAACATCGTAAAAACTGAAGAATGATGCCGTGTCCGGGATATCCTGCGGTAAATATTTAGAGTAAGTTGAGCGCGACATAGATTGTATCCCTCCCATCACTAAACCCACAATAACCGCTACAATGTAAAACTGCGTAGCCGTAGTAGTAAAGTAAGCCGCGATGCAAACCGCTATCCAAATACCAACGGTAATGAGTAGTACTTTAACATTACCTATTTTATCGGATAGTTTAGACATTAAGGTAGCACCCGCTATAGCCACGATCTGGATAATAAGAATGATCGAGATTAAGGCTGAAGTTTCCATATGCAACTCTTTAGCGGCAAAGCCTGTG
>Ga0116227_10008486_pt1 | contig 19323 bp, 14 predicted proteins | sample S1TSphgellanicum_FD_89693 | JGI IMG/M metagenome (GOLD analysis project Ga0116227, IMG submission 89693) | Host-associated microbial communities from peat moss isolated from Minnesota, USA - S1T2_Fb - Sphagnum magellanicum MG | ecosystem: Host-associated > Plants > Peat moss > Unclassified... | reverse complement strand
TTTTCTTTTTTTCCGTGGGTGTTATTATCTTTTTTTTTTTTTTTTTTTTTTAGTAGCCTTTTTTTTCTCTTTCTTTTTTTTTTTTTGGTTTTTTTTGATTTAAAAAAATTTTATTTTTAAAAAAAGGGGGGGGGGGGGTCTGGCAGCCTTTAATTTGAACATGACGAATTTTGACAGTTTGAGAACCAAAACTCAAAGAAATTCAAAGGCTTCCTCCAGCACAGCCTTAATTTGAACATGATGAATTTCTGGACAGTTTGAAAAATGAAAACTCACAAAAATTCATTGAATTTTGCATACAGATGGATTCATTCAGAGTGGTACAAAGATAGAAGACTCTGGACAAAACATCGGCCGAAATTTTTCAGTGTATCTCTCTACATAGCACATTGTAAAGTCTAGAATATGTCCTCCGCAAATGGCAGGACATTTTGAAAAACAAAATGCCCACATGACACGCCCACTCCATTCAATGTTTTGAAACACCTCAGCCTGGAGTGGGTGTCTTTTTTTCAAATGGCCTCCCCACCTCTTTTTACTGTATTTTTCCCCTGATATCAACCAGGTATTATGGGGGAATATGAAACTTTTTGAAAATTTGTCAGTGCTTTATGCAGGATAGCATCTTGGATGGGTGCATTCCCAAATTAAAAGCCCCTTGACTCCATCCAAAAAAAAAAAAACATTTATTTTAAGAACACCCTACTCTTAAGCATTACCTTACTACACTTGGAGTAGCTCCTCACATGCCCTGTACCTATTTGGGCCATCAACAATAATTTCTCACACTGAACATATGGTTTCTCAAGCCTCACCCATAGACATGGAAACTGAGATTATAAAAGGTGAAAATATATTAATAAAACTCCATTTGGACCAATCGGTCCATACAAGCAATTAAGAGAAATTATTAAACTATGGACATCAAAGGGCTAAAATATTGGCCCAAAGTCATTTTATCACCCCAAACCAACATCAGCTATATATTATTCTTCATCCAAAACATATTGTGCCGTGTGCCAAAGGGAATGCTCTTCCTACAACACAAGGTTGTGATCTCAAAGCATGAGTTTTTGGCCAGGATAGTGTAAAGTGAAATTTTTTTATTTTTCTCCAAACTTCTCTTGGGGAATTTCTTCAATGTCAAAGTGCACCGACCACATGGTATATTTTGTGTAAGGAAAAGCTTGGGGTTGGGCCCAATGGCAGGCTCAAAATAAAAGGGCCTAGTGTGAGGCAGTAGTCAAGTACAGGCTTACGGTTTGGGAATGTCCCCAACTGTGCGGCCTTACACACAATATAGCAAGAGGCAAAGCTTCCTATAAAGTCTAAACAACTAAGGGTACACTATGAGATTTCTCCAAGTGCTCAAAGGAAGACCTAGACATAGAGCACCCTTGGGAAATGCGCATGAGTGGAGTGAGTCTGTAGATATGGGTTTGTAGTTTGAGATTGCACACCATTTTATAATGCACGCCTGATATAGAAATGAATAATTTACATTAAGGCATGTCTTATGGTGCATTCACACTTTGATGTTAAGTCAGTTTTAAGTGAAAATCCAGGTGGCATCCTAGGTGGCACCCAATGACAAATGGGTCATAGCTTAACCTTAAGTGAATGTTAGCTTAACATAAAATTTTCATGGTAACTAGGTTTAAGTCCTAAATGGCTAGCATGGTGTTAGGGGACTCAACCTTAGAGTCCCTTACATCAAGTGTGAATGCACCTTAAAGTAGATATCTTACAATTGCTGTATATTACCAGAATAGCCCTCAACACTACTGAGTTGAATACTGTACCTATGACTAATATTCGGCATTTTTTGCTGAATATTTTATTAGATTTAGAAAATGAGGTGAGGCAGTTTCAAATTTAATTTTCCAGAATTTCAACATATGAGGAACAACTATGCAAAGTGCACCTCTTGTTGTGTATTTGTAATAATAATAACCCAATAAAAAATAATATTTCCCTTTTTCGAGAGTTTGATTCTCAACAATTTCAACAAATGTTTATAAAATTTTCCCTTTTTTCAACTAGACCTTTTGTGAATTATTTTGTGCCAAAAATCAGTTGTCTCTGTAAGGTGTACTCATTCTTGTTGGATATCAGTTTAGCCAGCATCTTTTGAAAGGGGAAAAGAAAAGGGGGGAAAAGTCATGTATTAAAAAAGGATCTTACAATCCTGCATGAGGTTGCAATTCCATATGTGTTGCTCTTTCCCATTTCTAAGCTTCCCTCACAATACGTTAGAAATTTTCTGGTAGGTTTTTTATGTATGAATGGGAAAGAAAAACATGTATGCAATAACAAACTGGGCTCACACCAATAAATTTGACAATCATTTACACATAAGTATATTTTATTTTATTTTTTGTTTTTGGGGTCTCTTCTGGCACTTCTTGGCATACCTATTGGCTCTGCTCCTTGTGCCAACTTTGGCAAAGTTCACACCAGAAAAATGTAAAAATATGAAATGTTTCATGAAGTTCACAAAAGCAAAAAATGAACTCATAAACAAACACTTGATGAGAAAACCTCAAAACGTGAGAGACATGTGAGACCAAATGAAATTTACATCGATCTCTGGTCTAACCCTTACAGGCAGGATTGCCAATCAATTGACAATCATTCACACGTAGGTGTTTTTGTTTCTTCTTCACATGGAAATGGACACCTTAATTTCTTGTGTTGAGCATTCAATGTTTGAAAAGTACACTATTGTGAGCACCTGGCTCCCCTCACAAATCCCCCGCCCCCCCGCCAACCTTCTTCAATGCTCATAGGTTCAAATCTCTAGTTATTAAATCAATCCTCTTGGAAATGTGCAATACTTGCCCACATGGTCATGAACTTGGTATCTGCACCAGTGGTTTTTTAAAACAAATTTCTATTTGTAGCTAAAGTGGCGATCATCCCTAGGAAGATTTAGCCAAATCTGGCTATAAACCAAAAGTTAAAGGACACATCTTTAATCATCCTTCTAGATGTCTCGCTACACAATGACAACCACATGTATGAAATCTTGTGAATTTTTTTTTAAAAATTCTCACTTCTGGCAATGAAAACCTTTTTAATTACTTTTTTCTAAATTTAATTTCTCATCTTGGCGATGTATTGCCAGCAAAAAGAAGGATGATCTGCACCCATTTTCGCCAGAAGACTATGCTCATGATCCTTCATCTTTAGAGGGTTGGAAATTTGGATGTTGTTGGGTGCAAAGATGTAATTCCAAATTCCTTCTTTAAAAACAAGTACCATTTCTTTTGATTTTTGGCTTATTGACTCTGATATGACCAAGAAGCCCATCTGGTGATCACATTGTTGGCCAACCAAGCATGACACTGCATCTAAGTTTTTTCTTAAAGAAACTATAGGTTAGGAAGGAACCCAAAGAGAGAGAGAGAGAGTTACAGATGGATGACATCATTCAACAAAAATACTTTTGAAACAATGACCTAATTGGCCGATCCATATAATTCCTAATACCTACTCTCATGCTTCACTAATACTAATTCCTAATACTCTCTCTTGGCAGTGAGTACTTGTCTGATGTTCAGGTGAAGAATCAAGACACCATTTCATTGTATTGTAGCTAAACCAAGAGGGATGCACTAAATCCAATATGGTGTATCAAACTTTGAAGTCCCTGAGCACTGCTGGCAACTCAAGTCTTCATTAAGATGGGGGATGGACTAGTTTAGGGTTTGCACTAATTACATGAAGTCTCTCGATCCATTTGTAAAGCCTATCTTCTTCCCAAACTGGAAAACGCTTCTTCAGTCATGAATTTTGCAGTTGTATTAAGCTGGCCTTGCTCAAAGGACAGAGTAATAAGTTCATTTTGTGCAGGGAAACAGGGTTCTTCAGTCAAACAGGCTTTGACCAGAGTCAAAGTTTTGTTATTAGAAACCAAAAGAACTTTGTACTGTGGTTACCTATCTAGTTTATGAGGAGGTTATATGAACTCACTTTTAAAATACTGGATTGCTGGTGAAGCCACGTGGCTTGTCCATATTTGAAGTCTCAAACGAAGTCTTGAGACATCTTGCGACCTGGTTCATTTTTTCGATCTATCACTGCCTATCAATGGTCATGTGTCAAATTCATGTCCAAAAGATGAGCTTCACTTGTCAAACGATGAACTTCAAAAAAATGAGGACATGCTTTGATTTTGAGAGAGAGAGAGAGAGGACAAATGAATTTCAAAGAAACTTAAGACTAGCGGTGCAAACCAGCCCTTTTTTCTGGTGAAAATTTGGCAAAAAGCACTATAAATTTTTGTAGGGCAACAAGCATATGTAAAAAAAATAGGGAAAAACAGTCATAAGTAGCCAGAAAACCTAAAAGGCATCTGGCATTGTAGCCATGTTGTTTTACTTGTGGTGAACAACATCATTGTGATATTTCAATCCACCATTGATTGCCATCGCCATGTTCTCCCATCATCATCGTAGGATATTGCTAGTGTGTCACATCACCATCATAGGATATCACCATCTTGTCCCATCCTCACCATAGAATGTAGCCAAGTCATCTCATCTATCAAATAGGGTTTAGGGTTTCATGTTATCATTTAGTTTGTTGAGACTCAATTGTTTATTGCCATAGCTTCATGTCTGCGAGGAGAGCTTGTCACCTCCTTGTTGCCTCATTGTCACCTAGTGCATTATGCTAGAGCCTAGTACTACTACTAAGGAATAAATCTCCTCAAACTTTGAGGTTTAGATTTTTAGGGCTCGCATTTACGAGCAACCAACCTAGGTTCTCATTTTGCACATGACAATGTCATTGAGTGTGTTCAAAATTGTTTATTTTGTGAATGAATGTCAACACGAAATGAAGAGTAGGAATCCCCAAGCAAGATCACGATTCTTTGTTCGAGCTAGAAAGATTATTTTTCATTTGAAAGAGGTATGAAATATTTTGTTTCTAGTTCAATTCCAACAATTTCTTATGTGTTTTCTTGTTGTGTACATTGTGCACTTGAGGAGATTCGATTTAAGGTTTGGTGCTCATTTTTTGTGTGTCCTAATACTTACAAGCAAACTCTTTAAGCTTCCAAGTTCCTTGTTGTGGGTGTTGTGTGTGCACTATCCATTCGAAGAAATTTGATTTAAGGTTTGGCACTCACTTTCTATCTATCCTAGTAGTTTTAAACAAACTTTTTCAACATGTTTATTGTTGTGTGTGTTGTGTGTGCACTGTGCATTTCATTAGAAGATTCAATTTAAAGTTTGGCATTCATTTTTTTGTCCTAGTGGTTACAAACCATGACTTTTCATTTGCTTGTTGTTGTGCATGTTGTGTGGGCATTGTGTGCATGCATTGGACAAACCATGAAGCGCAAGTCTCTAAAATCTTTAACAAGGACAAAAACAAAATCCAAACTCACATTGTTGCAATACTTTGCAAGTAGTAGAAATGTTGGGAATGTAAAACCACTATGGTTGGTATGTGATTCAATGCCCTTGCCTTTTGATGGCGATGGTTCATCAAAATCTTCACATTCAAGACTTGGTGGGTTATGATTTCCTATGCTATTGAATGTTGCATTTCCTTCACCAATTGCAACTGATGTTATTTCACCTTTGTCATTTCCTATTGCACTGAAACTTGGTGGGCCTTTTCATGTTTTTATTTCTTTGGTTTGAAATCTTCAAGTTGTTGCATCCTTTGATGCAACAATCCCTTTGTTTCCATCATCTATGCAACTTAGTTCTAGTGGTAACATCCATGTTGACTTTCCAACTACCTCCTTTGAAAATGTGGTCATCTTGAGTGATTCACCTAATATAGAGTCAAACCTTGACTTGCTACCTATGCATCCACCTTAGAAGTTGAAGAAGTCATATGTCATGGGCACAAAAAACTACAAGAATAAAAACTAAACCAAGGACACAACAAGGAAGATAAATAATAAGAAATGCAAACCTAAATCTAATCTAAAATTAAAAACACAAACATAAGGCAAAAACACAATATATGCTAAAAGATTATTCAAACGAAATTGTATTCTAATGACATATGAAAACAAAGATTAAAACAAATAAATGTACCCAAAATTAGTGTTGAACGTATTAAAGCTAATGGGAGGTTTTACCCTTATTTATACCCCATTGAGGACCTAGCTCAAGGAAACTTCTATAAAGGCTTCCATGTTGCACCAATCAAGGTAGCTTCTTGAAAAGCTTCTTAATTCAAGGAAGCTTCTATAAAGGTTTCCATGTGTGCACCAACCAAGGAAGCTTCTCAAGAAACTTCTTAATTAAAAATGAACTAGGAGTTAACTAATGTTAACGATGATGCAAATGACTATGTTTGTGCAAACAATGATGCAAACGACTATGTTGGTGCAAGTGATGATGTAGGTGATTATGTTGATGTAAACAACTATGTTGGTGTAAACAATGATGCAAGCAATTATGTTGGTGCAAACGATGGTGCATGTGATGATGTAGATGATTATGTCGATGCAAACAACTATGTTGGTGCAAACGATGATGCAAGCAATTATGTAGGTGATTATGTTGATACAAACAATGATGCAATCGATAGGTGATGGTGGTGTAGGTGACATCACCTCCCCTTCTAACGACGAATCCCACAAGGAACGACCTTAAGCTTGTTCGGATATTGCATGTGAAAGTCTTTCATTTTTTCCATGGCATTTGATAAATTTTCAATTAGTTCCCAGTATGTTCGCTAATGTCATAACCTTGCCAATGAAATATGTATTATAATTAACGATGTGATATCCTTGAAAATAAAATTTCTTCAACCTCATATTCTTACTCACCATTAGCTATTATTAGTGGAGGTGACTTCTGTGTTCTCCCTAGAATGGTAGAAACATGGTAACAACAATGAAATATGAAACACAGGGTGAATTTTCATGGAATTTGGAAGCTTGAGTTGGAATGCCACTATGTTGATTTGTTTCATGATGGAGAATAGGCCAAGTTTTTGGTAGTTTAATTTTTTCCAACAGCCAAATTGTCTTCATGTTTTGTCGTCAAAACCAAACTTGACTTCCAACCTTGAAATTTGGTTGGTCTTTACGATGTTCGTCAACATTTCCTTGTATTGCCTTTGAGTTTTTTCAAGGTTGGATACAAATTGTGCTCAAATGTTTATTAGCCAAGTGGCTGGATATTTAATTACAAGATTCATGACATTGTTTACACCTTGGAAGTCAAACCTAAGATGTAAGCCATGATGTGCAAAAAACGGTGTTTGTTACATTATTGAATGCATCATGTTGTTATCAAAAAAATTTGCCACATACGATAAATTTGACCATCTTGGTGATAATTAATCGTCCATCGTAGATATTGTTCTAAGATTTGATTGACCTGCTCCATTTGCCCGTCTATTTGGGGATGGAAGGCTGATGATAACTTCACCTTCACATTAACTTGAAGAACCACTTCTAGAACTTGGATGCAAATTGGGGTCCATAATTAAAAATGACGTTTCCAAGAAATCCATGATAATGAAAAACATGATCAATGAATAACTTAATTGTCTTTTTGTTAGTTATTGATTTGTTGCAAGGAATAAAATGAATTATTTTCATGAGACAATCCACCACCACCATAATGGAATCAAATGAGCTAGATCATGGAAGATCCACGATGAAATCCATGGAGATTAAAGACCACGAGGAAGTAGGGACTGATAATGGTTGAAAAAGTCCATGAGGGCGATGATGAAGATTCTTTGCATGAACACAAACATCACAAGAGCCCACAAATTCCTTCATGAACTTCCAAAATTACGGCCACCAATATTCACGCGACACTAACTCCATGGTCTTATTGAATCCAAAATGGCTAGCAACCAATGTGTCGTGTTTGGCTTGCAGAACTTGAAATCATGCATGGCCTTTCAATACATATAATAGTTTGTCATGATATAACATATCATCATGAAACACAAATTTGTCGAAGTCACTAAGAAGGTTTTTTAGATGATTTTTAACAATAACGGCAAAAAAATCATTGATTAAATCTGTACAAAGGCGTTGAAAAAAGGTCTTATCTTTAGGAGTTACTAGCGATGCTTGAAGCTAAAGGTTTTTGGGCTTGATAATGATGTCACATTGTTGATCATAAATGGCATCCCCCTTCTTAAATGTGAGGTACAAATGACGAAATAACACATTTGGTTTCCCTTGTTGTTGCCTTGGACAATATATAATCACAAATTGAAATCAAAACAAAGATAATGCCCATTGAACTTGATGTTGATTCAACACATGAATCGTCATGAAATATTGGAGATTCTTATGATAAGAATACATGGTGATTTCATGTTGAACTCTTTCAAGTAGATGACATCACTCCTCAAAAGCATCCATGATGGCCAAAAGTTTTTTGTCATGCCTTGGACAATATATAATCACAAATTGAAATCAAAACAAAGATAATGCCCATTGAGCTTGATGTTGATTCAACACATGAATCGTCATGAAATATTGGAGATTCTTATGATAAGAATACATGGTGATTTCATGTTGAACTCTTTCAAGTAGATGACATCACTCCTCAAAAGCATCCACGATGGCCAAAAGTTTTTTGTCATGAATCTTGTAGTTAATTTCAACAAGATAAAACTTACGAAAATGGAAACCAATTGGATGAAGAAGATTATTTTCTCCAGGTTGTGAGAATACAACACCTAATGCAAAGTCAAAAGCATCCATCTCCAAGAGAAAAGGTTTAGAAGGGTTTACATGAATCAAAATGGGGTAGTCTTGAAGGAGGCCTTCAAATATTGAAAGACATTTTCAACTTCAATTCCTCAAGAAGAAAATTGATCCTTCTCAATTAGACAAGTAAATGAAGTATGGAATAGTGTGCAATGAATTGCCGATAAAAATTGGCAAACCCAAGAAAATATTGAACATCATGAATAGAAGTTAGGGTAGCCCAATCCACAATGGTTTGAACTTACAAGGGTCCATGTGAACGCCATTTCTAAAAATAATATAACCCAAGAATTCTACCTCATATTGATGGAATCCACACTTTCCCAATTTGGCATAAAGACCAACTTTTCAAAGTTTTTCCAAAACAAGATGTACATGGCGTTAATGGTCTGCCATGTTTTTTAAGAAAATGAAGATGTCATCAATGTAACAAACCACAAAAATCATCCAAATATTCACGAAAGACATCATTCATAATATGTTGAAAGACAACATGTGTTGTAACCCTACTTTGAGGGAGTGTGAAGATGAAACTCACACTCCCAAAATTGGGACTTGGGAGTCCTCCAAGACTTCCAAAACTTTAGAGTTCGATTGCAGGGGTCAAAACACCTCACATTGGGGTGTTCTTTATATCATTGAAAAGCTAGAGAAGTTTAGATGTCGAAAATGAGCTCGTATGGGCCATTTGGACATCTGCAACACAAGTTATGGCAAAAAGAAGGGCCGGCAGTCAAATTGCCAGTTTGACTCCCGACCACTAAAAGTCAGGAATCGACTCGACCTCATTGCATGAAGGTGGAGTGCAATACACCGTTGAAAAGCTCTTGAGGAAAACTACAAGTTTGCTTTAGACCTCATGCCAATTGGAGGTCTGAGTAAAGAGTTATGACCTCACAAAGTCCCAAAAGTTCAAACCGAGATAATTTCGGGACTCTTCCTTAGCAGTCCCGAGACAAAAAGCCATTCGGATGTGGGTGCCGTGGAGAGGCACAAAGTATATTATATGGGGGAAGGTGGTGGCTTCCCCCCGAGTTAAGGCCGTGGTGAGTCATGTGAGTCCAGAGTTGCCCGTGGCTTGTCCTAGCACCAAAGGTGCTCCAAAAAATGATTTAACCAACTTGTTAGTTGGTTTGATGCAGGCTCAAGTAAATAACTAAAGCTTGTCACTCTTCCTAATCCCGTCCCGAAGCTTCAACATGCCCCTCTACCCCTTCTAATGCTGAGAATTGGAAGCATGCCCCGAGTTCTTCACAATTCCACTATGTGAGTAACTTAGGCCCATCTTGAGTCTAACTAGGAACTTCAAAGTGCGTCAACATGTGCATTGGTAAGGCCAAAAGGCATCACAACATATTCAAAATGGCCATAACAAATTTTGAATTTCGTCTTCCATTCATCACCTTCTTGAAAGTGCACCAAGTTGCATGCTCCATGTAGGTCAATCTTGGTGTATATTTTGGCATGACTGAGTTGGTCCAACAATCTTGATATTAAGGGCAAAGGGTACTAGTTCTTGATGGTGAATCGATTTAGTCCACGGTAGTTGACACACATGCATAGAAAACCATTTTTTTTCTTGACAAATAACATTGGAACACCAATTGGAGATTTGGAGTGTCGAATGAACCCCTTCTCAAGATTTTCTTCAATGGATTCTCGAAGTGCCAAGAGTTTGTTTTCTACCAAGTTATAAATGGGTCCAAACAAGGGTTGCGCTCCTTCCTCCAAATTAATCGCACAATCATATTGCCGATGTTTAGGTAATGTGTCTACATTTTTCTTTTCAAAAACATTTTTGTAATATTGGTACTGAATAAGGATTTCAAGTTGTTGTGTCCCATGATCAGGGCTAGAATGGCATACACATAGAATGTATCTCCCTTCTTGTATGAATGTTCTTACCCCACAAACAACGACTTGAAATGTTTGGATCTTTGATTACCCCCAATATCTCTTTCAAGCTTGAATTTTTGCATGCGTTGCCTAGTTTTTGTTGTCTTCACATGCATAATCATGTTCAGAATCCAACGTGCTTGTTGGAAAAGCTTCATATTTGGTGTAATTTTGTTTACTAATTCAACGTGAAAACTTTTCATCTTCCAATCCACTCGAGGATTATGCAAAATGAGCCATGATAACCCAATGATGATAGGGTTTGTTAGATATGAAATGACATTGAATACAATTTTGTTACTATATGACCCAAATGTTATTGTCAATGATTTGGTTTCATGCATTATAGGTCTTGAAAAAAGGTTCCCACCATCGATCATTTCGACCGTCACTGGTGTCACTTTCTCCACCAATGCCAAGTTATGTTGTCATACCAACTCCTTGTTGATGAAACATGCAAATGCCCTTGAGTCAAAAAGTGCTTGGGTTTGCATAGTCATGGATTTACCACCCTTGATCATGATGGGTAACAAAAAACAAGGTGCCAATTATAAAGACAAGGTAAGATTGTTTTGAACGCATGATACATTGAGGTTCCTATTGAAACTAAACGTCCTCATTTCCCTTCTCTTCTAACCCTTGGGTAATGGTAGAAGTTATGGTGCGCATTGCATGTTGAACATGTTTCTTTAGACAAGCACTAACTATGTGGTCTAGTTCTTCACAATATAATAGAGATTTTTTACATGTCGATGTTGTTTCTCTCGTTTTATGAGTGGTTTGAATTGTGTCTTGTCAATTTGCATTGGGTCGTCATTAGTTGCAAACACCATATGTTTGGGTTGCGACATGGGTGGTGTGAATTGTTTCAATGTTGGTGATGGTTCCCAACACTTATCTTGTTGACATTCAAAAGGTTGGTTATCATAACGCATAACTTGCATGATTGCTTGATTCAAGGTTGTGGGATTAGGCATGGTTAACATAAGGTCTTTCACATTTCTACATAGTCCAAATTGAAATTGGCTCATGAGGGTAGCCTCATCCCATGAAATCTCACATGCTAGTTACTTAAATTTAGAAGCGTACATAGAAGCTATGCATGATCCTTAGTGAAAAGCTCGTAATTTGTTTATTGTTGTATATTCTTTGTCTGAATCACCAAAAAAATCACCAATTGTTTTCAAGAAATGCTTCAAAGTTGTTTAGAAGAGGAGATTGACGTTCCAAAAAAGGTGTAAATCATGTTAAAGTTGTGCCTAATAATAAGGTGCCAATGAGTCCAACTTAAGTCCAATCATTTGGATAACAATGTTGATGACGTTAGATGATGAAATGTACTTGGTTGACGAAACTGCAAAATTTTGAGTGCTTGCAATCAAATTTATTGAGTAGGTTGATTTGTGGCTCCTTTGGACAGCTTCCAAACATTGTTGATGTTTGGTTTCCTTGTAAATGTGCAATGGATTCATGAAGATATTGATTTTCTTGTTGCATATGCCTAAGGCCAACAATAACTTCTTCCCTGGACGAAACTATTTTTTCTCTTGAAATGGACATGGCGAAAAAAAAAATGAAAATGAAAACTTTGACAAGAGGTGGGTGGTCCACAATTTCAACAAGATGTTCAAAAGGTGGGTAATCCACAATCTCTTGAAATTTTTTAATGCAAATGATGATATAGGTGACTATGTTGATGCAAGTGATGGGTGATGGTGGTGTTTGTGACATCATACGATCTCACGAGGAAATTTCAACTTAAGTGAGTTGTAAAGCTCCCTCAAGGGCTAAAGGTGTTCTTGCTACTAATGGGGTGTTTTATAATGTGAAATGCAAGGTTTGCACCACAATTATCAAGAAACCTTGTTTACTTGTTCCCAAGTGGGATATTTTGATGAAACATGAGGGTAGGAGGAAAGTAGAATTGTTTTTGCTAAAACTCAACATCAAGAAAGGTGAATGGTATAACATCAAATCTTGCAAGCATAAGTAAAACCAAACTTTGTTTTCTACTAGAGCACATACAACTATTTTACAATAGGTCAATAAGAACACCCATTTGGAGCTGGAGAGGAAAACAGTCTAGTTTGCAACCTAATTTCAAATCTTAAAAGTTAACCATCCTACGATGGATATGAAAAAAGGAAGCCTTTTTACTTTTTCCTTGGTGTGCCTAAGAACCTTAAATGCAACAAGGTTTGATTCTTTTCGTTGGGTCATGACTAAATTCATGTATGTCCAAATGACTAACAAAAATTTTGGAATTTTTTATGCTTTTAACTATGAAGCTTTGAATGTGATGAAGTGGACACCATTGATAACGAAAGATGGAATTTCCATACATGCTTATGTGATGCAAAATTGGGTGAAACTTCCCATGATGATCTCTCTTCAAGTAATTGTTTATGGAGCAAGAGTTGACAACCTCACTATTGTCATCATGGAAGCCTTACAAAATGGTGAAGGTTTAAGTTCTACAATTATAATTAAGAAGCTACTTTGTTTTGGGGCTAATGGGGTAAGTACATTCAAGGGTATTAAAACTAGGGTCATTAAACAAATAAACACAATTTATGCATCTTTTTCCATTGGGGTTCATTACATGGCTCATAAACGTAATCTTGTATTCAAGACATTGTCTACCTTGGGAATAATTAATAACATTGAGTTAATTAATTTTACTAACATGATGGAAACAAAAAGGCTTTAAATGTTCAAGAACATGAAACCTTGTTGGATATCTCTCTTAGATCTTCTAAGGAAAATTTTGTTAGATTATATGCCATTTCTAGCCAAGATGTCTATGGATAGCAACAACAACCAAGTTGCCAAGGTAACTTTGTACCCTAAACTTTTATATGTTTTTTGCATTGTATGTTATTTGTTGCAATGTGTTTTGCATTTTCTAATTGACAGTTTGGTTGCATTTGCAAGCTAATATAACATTACTTGCTGATCCTTATTGCATGTTGGGAATTTGTTACATCATGCCTTTGTTGGAAAGCATCGACTCTCTTGTGTAATTTGCATAACAACATGATGTCTTTATATGTGATCTAGTGGCTATAATAAAAGTCTACTAGGGGTAGCTCTATTATTTGTACAATGATGGTAACCATCATTTTCCAATGATGAATTCTAGGCATTTAAAGGTTTGTTGGATTGTATCCATGCCCACATCCGCATGAAATGGGTGGCAAACTTGAATGACACTAGTGAACAATTTGCCTTCAATGTGAATGGTGATAAAATTTGGGCCATGCATAATGACCCTGTATTGAAGGGTAAGATAGTTGTGACTCGGGACTTTTTTCAAAAATTGATTTCGTAGCTGAAGTTAGAATGTTCAAGTAAATTTTTAACCCTATTTTCTTTTTTATTCATCTTGATGTGTTTTGAATTTCAAGTTTTGTTTTCTTTCAATCTATGCTACAATTTTTTATTTTAAATTTCTCTTTGTTGGTTTGTGGGTGTAACTGCCTTGTTTGCTTTCAAGGTATGTTGTTATTTTTATTTTTTTTTCAATTGTCTTTGTTGGTTTACATCTGCAACTACCCAACTGATCAAAAAGTTGGACAACCGCTTCCCCTAGTGCACCTTGCTTGATGCCATGGGCATTTTTGTCCACAGTATTGGCTATAACCCAATTGTGATGATAGTTTTACCAAACATCTAAAAGTACTGAAAGCTTAGTACCATGAGCCAAAACTTCTGGGGTTCGGAGGCTCAAGTTCATTGGTTGCATCATTGCTTAATCGTTGGGGGCTAGATGTATAGTAAGGGATGTTTAAGTTATGTATGAAAATCAAGTTTAAAGCTACCATGTAGCCACCTTTTGATTTGAATCCATTGACCTGAATTTGGAAAACAATTGATGCATCTCAGGTTCTCACGCATTTTTTCCCTAAGTATCTTAAGTTGGCACAAATGGCCATAATCCACATTCTAAGGAGTGTAGAAGATGAGAAATGTTTTTCATCTCTTGCATTTTTTAAGAGCAAGTTGCAAGCTACTTTAGATCCTCACCTTCCTATTGTTGTTGGCATGTGTAGCAAATATATATAAATTGGGGAGAGGGGACAAAAGAGTGGGGAATGGTTTTGGGGGTTGGGGGGGGAGAGATCAACAACTATGTGAATCAACATAAAGGGGTGGCCAAGATCCAAGTTTATGTTTATTGAAGATGATGGTAGATAATGATCTAATTGAGTTTAAGTGTAATTGGATTTGTAAATTTTTGATGTGTGAGGGTGGGACTTGGAATCATGCTTGTAAAAAGGAAGATGTGTGTAAGTGAACTCCTCTTCTTTGACCAATTTCATAGTAGGAAGGGTTCAGCTAGTCATCCAATAAACAAATTATGTTAAGAAGAAAGTTGTATTTGTTGAATTTTTTATTCATAACATTTTCCAACAATTAATCATGGTAATATGTCAATTCAATGAATTGGATGTGAATAGAAGGGGTAAAACTAAGAGGGGTAAGGGAATGTGTGGGGAGGCCATTTAGTAAATGGATATTTATACATAATATGGCAAGGAAAGAACATTTTGAGTTGGACCATAAGCACAATAAAAGCTAAGGGGGGACAATGGGAAATTATTAAAACAAAATCATTAACAAAACATTTCTAACTATTAACATGATGTGTGAGGAGGAATTCAATTTGAATGTGTCATAAAACTTTGTTATGTCGATCTATGCATAAATTATGAATTACAAGATATTGGCAAGACAATAATAGGTGTGAGCAAGTGTCAACATGGGTGTGAAGCACATAATTTGCACATCATGGACAAGAAAAGAGTTGGCCATAATAGACATTTATGACAATTGCCCATATATTGGGCATTTTGAAAACAAAATAGCCATTTGTGGTGTTAAAATTAATGGGTGGATCTAAAAATGACCTAGGAGTTCAAATGATACATGAATATTTCAAGATGGGGAAAAAAAACCATATCACAAGCAAGTGGATTTCTTGTTTTTGATGACAAAACCATTGATGCATATGCTTTGTGACATGGGGAACTTTAGGGGTGAAGGTGGGTATAGGAGGGGAAGGTGGAAAAAGGTAAACTAGTTTGGGTGGGGAAGGAACATTGTTTCCACTTTTTAAACAAGAGCATGTGGGATTGAAGCATTTGTGTTGGTGAAGGTTGACATGTTGAGATGCACATGGATAGTTTGTTTGATATGACTATGGTGGAGAGTGATGATGGTTTGAGAAAAGAGGTGGGATGGTGGGGAGTCAATGGACACATACAAGGAGAATGGCATTGGGCTCAATTTTATGTAAGTATGAAGAAATGTGGGAGATTTGTTATATTTTAATATGTTGCATGGCTAATGGCACAAGGTTTGGATATTAATGTGTGGTTGAATGATATGGTCTATGGTGGTGGTCCAATCTTAGTGTAGAATGAGGAATATAGTGAAAGATGAATGTGGGTGGAAGGTTGCAACAAATTGAACCCATTCATGGGCTTTTGGGGCTTTTGTTGGAGGTGGGTATGCAAAGCCTTGTCCCATCCATTGTATGTTGTACACAAAGTCAAGGGCACCAAATATACATCACACATGTGTGATGATTAAAAAAATTTGAACAAAATAGAACAAGTGAATGGTTACGAATAATAAAAGTGGGTTAAACCATATTGGGATATGATATAGTTTATCAGGTCTAGTGGCATGGAAGTGTGAGAAAGAGCAATAGTGAATTGGTGCGGTGATGAGGGTGGTTTTAATGATATATGGGAAAAGTAACAATTTAGAAGCCAAAATTGATATATGTTTCAAAGTTTTGTCATGGGGGATTTCTATATACTTATGTTTATAAGGAAGAAGCGTTATATTGGTGCCAAACATTAAAAGAAAGTATGAATTTGTGACTATAAATAAGTTGCATTAGTGAAGTTGCATTTAACATCTAGTCTTAAATGATGACTCGCCATCACATTAACACATTTCAAATGGATAATGTATACAATCAACACATGTGCTTTCATTCATTGATTATCCATATGCAACTTGTACATTAGTCCAAATTTTTGTACCTAACATGTAATTCACACAATTATTGCCACTTGGTAACATAATAAATTCTCTTGTAATTTTGTTTTGAAAATATAAATTGAATCCTTTTCATCTATTTCAAATGATTTGCAATAATTTGTTATGATGGGATTTTGCCACATGGCATAATTTGGGCAAAATTCATGAAAATTAAATTAAAATTTGACCAAAGTAAATTTAAATCAATATCTAGGTAAGTAGGTAAATAAGATTAGGTAGGTTAGTAGGAACTTACTTACTTAGGTAAGAGAAATAGGTAATTAAGGGGTAAAAAACTAAACAATTTTTTAAATTTTGGGTTTAGATTTTACAGTTAAACCTCTTTGATTAGACCAACCCAAATGATACATGTTCTTTAATATGAAAATTCAAGATAAAACACCTTCCTTATATAGTTTACAAGATGGAAATGGAGGACAAAACATATTGAATAAACTTTCAAATTACAACATAAATTACAACTAAGCAACTTATTTGCAAACTAAATGACAACAATTTTTTTAATCCCATATCTTTTATTCTACTTTTCAATTTTGTAAATTATATAACTAATATGTAAGGAAAAAATTAATTAAAAATAGTTAATTCATTAATTAACTAATTAGCTAACTAGTTAATTAATTAGCTAGTAAGTAATTACCAACCCACCTACCCATTTATCAACCTACCTACTATCTATTACTACTAATAAATCAATAGTAATAATTTTTCAACAATTATTAACTATTTTATCTAATAACTAATGATTATTAATTAACTAACTAATGATTCATATGTTATTTATTTATTTTTAATGTTTTATCATTTAATTACTATTGATTAATTATTAAAATTAATTAATTAACATGTAATTATTAGTAACTATGAAAAGTATTAAATATAGTACTTAGTTAATGGGTACCCCTACCTATTTGTTTACCTACTAATTTAATCTACCATAAACCCTAAACCTTATTTGGCTAACTCACCTAGCAACCCACAATACATATGAAATGTATATTTAACATGACCAAAATACAACATAAACACATGAGTGTATAAATATACTTTAATATATTTGAAAACACCCTAGTATACTTGAAAGGTATATATAGATACATAGAGGTCACAAGTTGTGACTACTTTTGCAAGTAATTTGACTTCAATTCTGAATTTTTTTAATTTAATATGAAAATTGTTCTTTCAATTGGAAAACATTTCATTAGAATTTAAATTATTTATTTCAATTCTGAAAAAAATCAGTTGAACTCAAAAAACTTATTTGAATCTGAAAACTATTATTCCAATTCAGAAAGTTTTTAATTTAAATTTTAAAAAAATGATCTGAAAAAAATGTATTTAAATTTTAAAATAGCTATTTCAATTCTTTAGAAATGTTTTGAATTTGAAGAAAAATATTTGAGTTTGAAAATTTCTATTTCATTCAATATTTAAATAATTATTTGAATTCAAAAATTGTTCTTTGAATCGGAAAATTGCTATTTCAATTCTTTTTTAAAAATCTGAATTTTTAATTTTTTATTTGAATATGAGAATTGATATTTCAATTGTGAAAATTTATATTTAATTCACAAACATTATTTGATCTGAAAATTGAGATTTGAATTTTGAATTATTATTTTCGAATGTAAAAAGTAATATTTCAATTCAGAAAATTATTAATTGAGCCTAAAAATGGACATTTCAATTTGGAATATTTTTATTTGAATCTAAAATTTGATAATAAAAGCTATAACAAGTGAGATAGTAAGAAAAATAATTATGAAAATATAGCTAGTCTAAGCTAGCCACTAAGTACAATAAGAATTTAATGATAATCTTATTATTATTATTATTATTAAATATTTTAAAATTATAACTAGTAATATTTATAATAAGTGAAGTAATAATAATATATTATTGCTTATTCAATTTTGTTATTTATAATATTTGATATAGTTAGTAGGTAAACTAGGTTAATATAGTATGGGTAATGGAAAGTAGCTGTAAATAACTTGTAATTAAGTTGGTGACACTTACAACTATAATGTTTAACCCATATTAGTGGTAACCCGTGCCTACAAGGCACGACACGGCACTGAAGCAGCAATGACCCCTGATGATGACCCCTGAAACCTTAAAACTCAACGACATTCTGCCATTTCAAAAAGTCATGACTATGGGAAATTGGAAAAATATAAAGAACTGCCAATTCCATATTTTAGTTCATTGATTTTTTGAGAACCGTGAGAACAAATGGTAAGAACCACCCTTCTAGTAACCCGCTAATGGTGGTTGGTTCCAGTGTTGGTTCCGGTTCTTTGAATTTTTTTCCCCATAATCAAAGAATCATCGATTCCGGTTCTTTCAAAAGAAGAACCAAAGGTTTTACGAAAGAATTGGTAAAAAAACGCACCGGTTCTTAGACTTTTTTTTTTTCTTGAAAATTTGGGAACCGTGGTTATATAGCCACACCGATTGTTTGAAAATTTTAAAAAGTGGCCGCTAGGTGAGTGGTGCATATCCGGTATGATAACCGGAGGGCATCTTTCATTCATTCATTCATTCATTCACAGAAGTGCCCCACAGTGATGGGAAAGCATGCGTTCGTGCCCTATTGGGTACGATGGGAACGTACTTTCTTTTCCTACGTGGCG
>Ga0116227_10008485_pt1 | contig 19326 bp, 9 predicted proteins | sample S1TSphgellanicum_FD_89693 | JGI IMG/M metagenome (GOLD analysis project Ga0116227, IMG submission 89693) | Host-associated microbial communities from peat moss isolated from Minnesota, USA - S1T2_Fb - Sphagnum magellanicum MG | ecosystem: Host-associated > Plants > Peat moss > Unclassified... | reverse complement strand
TGTGAGGAAGAATGTTTAATCCTTATGTGTGGAGAGGTGTTCATGGAAAAGGAGTGTGCAAGAATCAAACATGGAAGGAAGTTGTGTGTAACAAGTACTTGTAGCAAAGCCTCTTGAATTTTGGTTCAATTAATTGTTCCTCCCAAATCCACTGTTGGATTTGTGTCAAAATGAAATCAGTTTTAGTTTGGAAGGTGTAAAAGCTTGTCCCAAAATTTCAACATCATCGAAGTTGCTGTCAAGGAGTTACACTGGTTGGAAGTAGAGGGTGTTGTGGTGGAGTCCATGGAAGGATTTTGATGACAAGGCTTCTGGATTTTTATTTCAATTAATTGTTCCTCCTAAATCCACCGTTGGATTTGTGTCAAAATTAAATCAATTTTAGTTTGGAAGGTGTAGAAGGTTCTCCAAAATTTCAGCTTCATCAGAGTTGTTGTAAAGGAGCTACACTTGTTGGAAGTAGAGGGGGTCGAATTGTTTGTTTTTTCCTTCAATCTAAGCAAAGTGGTTTCTAATTCAAAGTTTAACTCTTGATAAAAAAAATTTTAAAAATAAAACTAAAAACTTATGAGATTTTGTACCATGGTTCCTTTTTATATTAGCTTTTCAAAAATCCAATGCATGTTAGATTAAGATGTTATGTGTAGATGTTGGACACAATGCATTAGATCCTTAGTGAATTTCATTACTTACCTTGAACCGCCTTACATGTTAAACTACAACTACATAGTAGTTCCACTTCCAACCGGGTTTTTTGTGAGTGCATATCTTAATGGTGAAGGTGTGCAAGAATTCCTCACATTTACTATTACCCAAAATTTGGGGATAGTGAGACCATGAAACTTATCAATCCTCCAAATACCACTTACTGAACTTGATGCCACCATTTGACTTGGGTTTATTTTATTGAATAATGTCACAAATTGTCTTATAAGAAACTACAACCCACAACAAACACAATTATAACCATGTTACATCAATTTTAGCCAACATTACCCCCAATAAATGCAAGTGGTGTGCAAAGTCAAATTAAATATATGAAACCAATATCAAATGGAAGTGCTTACTTATTGTGCATTTCCCTTTTCTTTAGTACCCTTTTATAGGTGCAATATCATCCTTCCCTTTAGTTCTTTTCCCTATTATAACCATATCCAACTAGCATATACATTAGTAAAAACATTGATTAAATATAAAATCCAAATAAAAATGATACACAATTCATGACATGTGTATTTCAAACTTTTCGCATTCTGCTCATTTGAACCATAGTTTGATAGTTTCACCTTTAGCAACAAACTTTGATGGAGATTTCAATTTGGCTTGTCCTTTGTTATGTTGAAGGTTTTTTTATGGTGAGGACTTTGGTTGCAAAACAACCCAATTTGAACCTTCAACATTTTGAATTGGGGCTATTAGATTAGATGTTGTATTTTTCCCCCTAACTTGTTAAATAATGTCGGTGTACATAGTTTCAAACTTGGATGGATCAAATCCATCCACATTAGCCACAATAGTTTAGCCTTTATAAAGGGAATGTGTGTTTTCCATGCCATTGCCTACTATAGATATATCCAATGGATATGAATCATACATCACATAATTTATTTCTTGATACTAGAACCATTATATGTGGTGATGGTTGTTGTTTTTTAAAAGCAAACTTGGGTTCTAAAAGAATATTAGTTTGGTCTTTTAGTTTTCCTGGGACTTCCAAAAACATTGATTTAATGTCAACTAATGCTTAACAATTCACTTAAATTTTGTCCAACATAACTTCAACTTTGCCATCCAATTTAAATTGTTTAGTTTCCAAGATTTTCATTATTGCTAACATTTTTGTGATCCCTAATTCAAATAGATCACACCTTGTTGGTGAGAATGAAATGTAAATGCAAAAAAAGAATTATAATCCATTTTATCAATGAATGTATGTAACAATTGAAAATAAGGCAATGGCAATCTAAAGGATAGTAAAACAAAATAGTATAAAAAATGAACACAAGGTAACAAATAAAACCAATGGAAGAAATGATTCACATATAAGAAAATAGATCGAAATAATATAACAAATGAAAGGGACAAGGCAATTGAAAACAAAAAGGTCTCATGCTTCATATTGCAATTTTAGTAAATCATATTGGAAAATAAAGTTTTACAAAGCTTGGGCTTTTAATAATGCATAGCCATTTTGTTCAAATCCTTGGAGATCTCCAGCAATTTTAATCAAACTTGGGTTTCATTTCCTTGGTTTTTTTGGCCACCTTAAATGGTCAACTAAAATTATTGTAAACATATAATGGAAATGCATGCATGCAATAAACAATTGATGATGACAATGGACATTTCAAATACATGTACTAGTTAGGTTTCTTTCTCAAGTTTACCTATCTACTCCACATTTCTCAAGTTTTTCACTCACCACTAACATTTGACATTTGCTTTATATCCTTTCAATTGGAATAAACCTTTAATTTGTCACAATAACTTATTTTTATGTTCATAAGGCAATATATTCTCCTTCCCAAAAAATGGCTTTCAACCTACTTGTTTTTGTTTTTTAAATCATTTCTTGACCGCATTCTTAAATTCAATAATATCAATGTCCAAATATTCAAACTCCTTGTCAAAAGTTATTTCAACTTTTTTAAAAAGTTGGTTCATAGCCTTTTCAATTTAAAACAATAATGTTTAGTGTTCAAGGAATTAATGTCTTTGCCACTTCATCCCAAACATTTTTATTTGTCAGAACATCCATCTACATAACCCCCCACTTTTATCCTAATATAATGGGATTTCTTACCAACTATTTGTTTAACATCATTTATTACATCATTATCATTTTTCAATGTTTTTTGTTACTTTACATGCATTTTTTGGCTTCACTAAAGGAATGAGATCTTGGTGCATTAGAGGCAATTGTGGTTGTTATGTTGGAGGTGCACTTATTAACCCCAATTAGGCAATTGCAACATTATTTGTAAGCATTGGCACCCACAGCCAAAGATAAGACAATGCTCATATTTGTGCCATGGCGGGGGTTACATCCATCACTATTCAATCCAACAAGATGGTGGTTGCCATTACCATTGGCATGTAACACATTTTATTGAATGAACTGAATTCGAAATGGTTAGGCCATGGGTTGTATTTAAGTTTTTGGGGGTTTTGTAATTTTTTTTCCATCTTTGTCACAAATGACCATGCAATTGATTCAATTGCCTTGTCTAGTGATCAAACATCATCATCGAAGTCTATGACTTGAAAACAAACAAAACAAATCAAAGAAAAATGAAATCAACATCTAAATTTTCAATTCCAAACTATACAATTGCATCCATATGTGCAAAATACCTACATCATATGTTATTATGATTGCATGTCAATAGCTCTAATGGGCATATGTTATCACACAATGCTAGTTCTTCCATGATAAAAATCTCACAATGAAAGAATTGTGGTTGCCTTTAACCATGAAAATAAAAATGGTCACATCATGAAACTTACCTTAACCAACCTTGGAGATGTCATATCAACAAGTTTTCTTAAGATTTGTAGGGCACACCAATGACCAAAGAGCTATCAGATATGTCATATCAACACCAACAAAAGATCTTTAAGATCTTTAACACATATGTCATCCAAAGAAGTATCCTTATGATTTGTAATTTAATCCATGTTCCAAAAAGATTTTACAAATGCCATTATGTCAATGCAATCACTTGAAATCTTTAAGATCTCCAACAAACATGCCATCCATAGAGCCTTCTTTAAAATTTACAATTCACATTACCTTCCAAAACATTCTTGCATATGATATTCTTACAAGTGCACAATAACATAGGTTTTAACTTTAAAAATAATCATGGTTATAAAAAGGATTCATGGGGGTGTAAATTCAATCCCCATGGGCTATCATAAAAGAAAATTCAATTGTTCCATATGTTGCTTGATAATCATTGCAACATTTTTAAAAAACCTTCATAGTTGTCCCATAAATATCTATGACCTTGTCATATTCTTTATTTTCTTTAAAAGGCAAAAATTCAAACAACTTGGCATTGAGACATGTCTACATAAATCTTAAGCATTAGAGAGCTTAATGAAGACAAAAAAAACTAGAATATATATGCCAACAGGAGCTTAAATTTTCATATTAAAAATGCCCATGCTAGAATCTCCTAGTAATAAAATAAACAAATATCTATATCATGAATCATAATTTTATGAAACCACTACCACCATCAAACCCATTGTCTAGATAGATAAGGCAATACAATAATCTATCCATAAATTCAAGCAAGATATAAAATTGGGTTCCATGGCTCACCAATCCCATGCAAAGATACTTATGACCAAGACCCAAGTTAGAAATGGTCCAATTGTTTGCATTTCAACTATAGAAAGGGCCATGAAAATAGATGGTCATCCAAACCAATTTCAATGTCCTTAGACTAGCCACAACTACCTTGATGACCAAATTTTTGATCTTATGGTGAACCACCTAAAACTAGAAAATATAATTAGTACATGTAATTACATTACTAAACTTGTAGACATATTAAATAGTCCTACACGATTAAACACATGTCAAGTAAATTTAGTAGGAAAGGTTTAGACCTCTAAATGATGTTAAGACATGTCTTCAAACAATAAACCTTGTAACATATGACTTTGTTATACTTCTACTATCAAGATTTATTGTTTTTAGTTAGAAAGCAAATTTTTAGACATGTTGTTTACACTTAATTAATGAGTTCTTCATTTCCAAAGAATGTTGGATCATGATTAATTTCACCCTTTAGTTGCATCAATAGGTGTCAAATGATAGTCCCATCCATCATAATGTGAAATCATGTCCATAACAAAAATGTGAACATAAGAAGACATGGAAAATTGAAAACATTTTTTTTTCAAATGAAGATAATTAGTTCCAAGGTTTTGAAGCATAAGACATGAAGTACCATTATTTAATAGACATGACCAAAATATGCATATTTTACTTAGGACAATATTGACAATTAGTTCAATCAATCCTCAAGGATAGGATAAGTTAGTATTAAAATGAGGAAGCAAAAATTGTTTAAACATTTTATTACATTGCATTCCATTTTACACATGCCATTTATTGGAAGGGAAGCTGGAGCTTTCTAGGAAAGTTATTTTGTTCAAAGACAATGTAGCACATTGTAGTAAAAATAAAAAAAGGTGTAACTTTTTTGTAACACAAAGAATATGCATGGTTCTTCAAGGGGCGCTATTTGAAATAAATAGAAAACATGTGAGTAAAAATATAGGGTGCAATACATTGGTTGTTGAGTAAAAATATAAGTTAATTAGTTCAAAAATAGGGTTACATATATTTTGAAAATAAAATTCTAATTAATATAGTGTATTTGTAAATTTATAATATTAATTAAAAATAGCACATGTACCAAAGATTTAAGGTATTAGTTGTTAGTAAGTTCAAATTTTGTTTAGGTTTAGGTATTAGTTGTTTGTAGGTTCAATTCTTGTTTAGGTTTATAATTAAGTTTAGGTTTGAGGACATTTTCAAATGCATTCGTCTAATTGAAAACAAGTCAATCATAACAAATAAGAATTCCTATTTATAACAAAAATGCAAAGTCTAAATGATTAGTTGAGTTATGTACTGAATTGTGTGGGTAATTATATAATGCAAAACATAATTTGTGTGTGAATGAAACGATGATCAAGTATACTAGGAAATATTCACCCATCCGATAATACACAAAAGCTAAACCTTGCGAATATGGAGTGAAGATTTGGTGTTTAATTAATGTCAAATTAAAGTTTGTGAAGAAAATGGAAATGTATTGTGGTGTAGGTCATGAAGATGTTAAACATGCAACACAATACAAGATTGTGTACATTTTGATGAATGGATACAAGAACAAGAATCACATTGTTAAACATGACAACTATTTCTCTAGCCCTACATTGTATTGGGATCTTTTGAAAGTTGGGATACATGTTATAGGGACTCATAGGAAAATTTGTAAAAAGTGGCTTAGTGTGTTGAGTGTTGATCCAAAGAATGTAATGAATTTGTAATTTGATTATAATTTACTTATAGTTTAAAAAGGTTATCAAGAAGGTTCTTTGAATGATGTCCATATGGAATCTTCCTTTAAAGTTTCTTTGAACTACCTAGATCCCCAAAAGGGCATAAATAGAAGTATGGCCCCCCATTATCTTTAGTTGGTTCAATGTATAACTTTACATTACAAGGACACATTTGGAGACTTGATGTTTAGAATCAATTTTGTGGTAATTATGCTTTGCAAAAGCAAGATCACAGATGGTGGCATCAAATCATGTGACATGTCATTGATAACACCATTATGTAATCATACATTATATACCAGACACATATGACTTGTCTCAACAAGCCTATGGAAATAATGTCACATTTGAAGTTCAATGTATTTTTGGTTAGGGCTTTCATAAAAAATGGTGCACATTTTACTCAAGGTAATAATGATGATATGGGTTTTTTAACCCAATCTTAAGGAGTTGCATTATTCCATATAATGGATAGGAACATTGAAAACAATAATCTTATGTGTGATGTGTAATAGAAAAATGAGTGGTATTGTCCTATTTGTGATGATATTATGATTTATTTTGGTGTTTGTTTTGTGAAATAACATAACACATAGGTCTTGTACATAGATTGTAGGTTAGTATAGTGGAAAGAAGGACCAATGTCATGGTTGGTTGGCATTTCAACTTCAATTCATGAAGTTGGTCATGTTTGTTTTATCCAATTGGGTGTAATATTTCACATTTGTTTATGGAAATTATTTCAACCAAATGTTTTTTGGGCTAATGTGTTCAAGTAGGGGTTTACAAGGTTTTCATGACATTTTGTCATTTTTTAAAAGTTGAATATTTTTTTTAAAATTTAATTCCTTAAATTGCTTGAATTTAAATATGTAAGTCAACACATGTGGCCCAAATTTCAAATCAATATAATAAAATCAGAAAAATATGTGTACATGTGTTCAAATAAGGATTACAAAGTTTTTGTGGTGTTTTGTCATCTTTTTCAGAGTTTTTTTTTAATAAATAAATTCTTTAGATTATATGGATTTAAATATGTAAGTAGACACACATGACCCCCCCTCCCCAAATACCCTTTTAAAAAATAAAAAAATTATAATTATAAGAATTTAAATAAATTAAATTTATTTAAAAAAAAAACTCATATGCATACCTTCTATCTACCACCAAAGTTTTTTAAAAAAATGAAACATGGTATCTTAGTCTAAGTGATTAAAAGATTTTAAATTTTGAAAGCTACTTAAACTTTCAATGACGATAATCTTTCATTTCTCCTCTAAATGTAATTTTTTTTACTGAAATATCAACCTTGAAGTCCTCTATAATTCCATGGTGTCAGACTTTCCAAATTCCCAGTTTTTAATTACCTTTACACCTTTTGTGCTACTCATTTCTTTCAACAAATCAAAAATTGTGAAAACGAAATCTTGTGAACTAATACCCAGTTTTATTCAATGGTACCCAGATTCGTTCACTTTAGGACTACAGATGAAATAGGGGTTACGAGGTCAAACTACTACCCAAAAGACAAGGTGACTTTTTTAAGGAATACTCTACTACTTGCACTACTTCTTTCAAGAAATTCCTAAATTACAAGAGTGAATCACTATCCTCTTCTTGAACACATTTGTTGTGACAATGGTCTCATGGCCCATGATGGCTCTCATGCTTAGTATTGCCCACCTACCTAGTAATCTATGGGCTATCTACCTACCCTACCCACCTTCTTACCTATTAGCTATCTACCTACCTAAGCATACTCATAGGTGACATACCTGTCTACCCAAAAGCTACCTATGGTTTACTTACCTATCTATTCATGGGCCATTTAGGGACTACCTAAGGAGCAATATAGGGACTGCTTAGAGAGCATATAAGGATCACTTAAGGTCTTCTTAAATTAGGGGATACCTAGGGACTACTTGTAAAATTATGTATGGGTTACCCGAAGAACTATTTTGAAATTACTTTGGGCTACTTTGGGGCCATTTAAGGTCCATACTACACATTGCTTAAGGTAGGGAAGACCTAGAATACTTGTGGGGTTAGCTAGGGGGCTATTTAGAAAGTTATTTTGGGCCAAGTTTGGGGTTACTTAAGGAGCTATTTAAGTTCCTACCTAGGGATTGTTTAAGTTAGGAAGCCTAGAAAATACTTGTAAGATTAGTTAAGGGGCTTTCTAGAGGCTACATAGGGGGTTCTTTTGTTACTACCTATAACCTATTTAGGAGACTACCTAGGGACTTTTTTTGAGTTTACTTATGGTATTACATAGGAACTATTTAGGGTACACCTAGGGTACTAATTAGGGGTTACTTAAGGGGCTATATTGGAGGTTGCTTTGTGGCCATTTTGGGGGTCATTTTGGGGCTAACTAGCAAGCTTTTAAGGAGACTACCTACAAACTTCTTAAATTAAAGGATATTTAAGGGATGCTTATAGGGCTCCAAGGGGGCTACCTAAAGGGCTATTAAGGAAACTACTCAGGGACTTCTTAAATTAAGGCATATGTAAGGAATATTTATAGGGTTACATAAAAAATTACACAAGGGACTATTTAAGGACTACATAAGAGATACTTAAGGATTAATTAATGGCTTACCTTGGTTAGGGTTATCCATATAATATAATTTAGGAGGTTATTTAAAAGCCACTTAGAGGAGATATTTTAGGATCATGTTAAGGCCTACTTAAGTTAGGGGATATCTACCAAGCTATTTAGTTGAAGGGTTACCTATAATGCTACATAAGGTTTACCTAAGTTTATATAAAAGCTACAAAAAAATTAGTCAAAATCATAATCCAAAATCTTAACCTTATTCATGTTTTAAATCCATAAATGCAAAATCACAATACAAATTAATGTGGATTTGAAACCCTCAATTATCAACTTAGTACAAAACATTTAATCTATGACTTTTCTTTTAAACCCATAAACTTTGTTTCATAAGGTTGGATTATATAAGTGAAAACACTTATCACATTCATATTCTTTTCATTTCACTTGTGAAAGGTATTCCACTTGGAGATCATGGCCTCATCTTCAAATCATGTTTTTAATTATGTTGGAAATGGTCTTAGCTACTCTTCTTCAAGTGATGATCATATCTTCAAACAATTGTTTGTGGACATGGATAGGCAAAAGCAATGTGCTTTTGCATGTGTAGTTGTTGTGGCCAACTCATTTGACATGCTCAATGCCAATGAGTTGAAAGAAGGCGTAGGTTAGTTAGTGGACCTAGATGTGCGAGTTCAAAATGTGTTCATTACTATGCGAATGGCGTTATGATTGTTTAAAACATTAACCGATTTCACATTGGTAAAAGTTAGCAGAACTAGTGGTGCTCACCATTGTTAACCATGCACAATCTACAAGTGAGCACCACAATATGGTTTTAATTTAACATTTTGATTTTAAATGTTTAGGTTTGGCTTAGGGTCTTAGTTTTAAACTTTGGTTTAGGGCTTGAATTAAAGTTTTAGTTTTTTGGGTTTAGCTTAAAGTTTTAATTTTAAATTTTGGATTAAGGTTTTTGTTTTAGGGTTTGGGTTAAAGTTTTAATTTAATTTAAAACTTTGGATTGTAGTTTGGATTATGGTTTTAATTTTTGGGTTTGGGTCAAATTTTGAATTAGGGTTTTAGTTTTAGTTTTAAGGTTAGGGTTTTAATTTAGACTTTGGATAAGGGTTTTAGGGTTAGGGTTTGGATTAAGATTTTAATTTTAGGGTTTAGGTTAAGGTTTTAGTTTTAGACTTTGGATTAAGGTTTTAATTTTATGGTTTTGGTTTGGGTTTTTGTTTTAAATTTTGGATTAAAGTTTTAAATTTATAGTATGGTTAGGGTTTTAAGGTTTAAACTTTGAATTAGGGTTTGGATTAATGTTTTAGTATAGGGTTTAGGGTTTAATGGACCACGGGTAGTTTATTGGTGATCACCACATTTGGATAGGGTGTCCTTCAAAATTGAACCATGAGCAATACCATTTATAATTCATTTTACAGATGAAACATGATAACATCTCCATGTATGATTTTTTTACAAAATGGGTTGAAAAATGTAATTTGTGATCATGCCATTTTCATTGCATATTGCATCAATGATGCAAATAGGGATGAGATCCAATGGCCCACTTTACAAAAGAAGCTTATGTTGGGCTTCACCATACTTAAATTCTAGGGTTGCATTGGGTTGATTGATCACTTACAAAAATTGGGTTGATTGAGAAAAAACCCATAATTTTTTATGATTGTCATAAATGGATTTTTTTACAATCATGATCATAAGTATGTGGTAAATTTTTCACAATCACTTGCAGATGGATGTGACAAATGTTTTGAGATGGGCCTATTTTTATTTATTTTTTCAAATTTTTATTTGTATTTTTAATGAAATTAAACACTAATGTAGTTTGAAATGACAAAACAAATTTTGTTATATTGTGTACATGGAAATATACCCATGGTTCCTTTCCTTTAAATTATTACCTTTTTTTCCAAGTAATATTAAATAACATTATTTTTTGAAAATCAAAAATTTAAAACCAAACACCAAAATTTAAACTCAAAATTAAATGGACTACATTTTATGGGATTCAGACAAAATATACCTTTAGTATCAAATGAAAAAGTGTCCCAAAGGGGGCCACCATAATTTGTTTTCACTTAGTGGCTCTTAATGTTGTCCAAGATGTTATCAAAGCTTACAACAAAATGCATGTTGGGTACAAAGTGCAAATGGAATGGGGGATAGGTGGTTTGAAAAAGAAATGGAAATGATTGATGAAGAAGTTTGATTCCACGAAACCAAAGTTCACACATGTGTTTAGAGTTGTAGTTATCTTGACAAAAATTTTACATATAAACCAAATGGATTTCACATTTGAAGTCACAGGTGAATAGATGCCCAACCTTGTTAACCATGGATCGTACACAATTTTCTTGTTTTATAGGTTTAATTTATTTTAAACCTTTGCTTTGAAATCCTCTTCATGTATAATTATCAAATCCTTAGCTATTTTCAAGTTATAAATTTTAATTTTGTTTGTTTTATCAACATGAATACACAATTATGCATGCATTAGAACAAAACATTGTTTTGATTCCATTGCATAATGGATGTCATCCATTCAATGTTTTGTGATTAATTTCGCACCTAATTTGCCTTCATCTTAACCTTTTCTAATGGAATCAATGTAGATGGTGGGCATGATGCTTCATTAAGCCCATGTGATGGAGCCTACATTCATAGAAAGAAGATTAAATGTAGTTGTAAATGCAAGACTAGATGGGGTTGATGGATTAATACCATCAATTATGTTTTGTCGACATTTCAAGGCATTATGCATGGCATGGTCGTTTGTTGATTTCAAGCATGTTAGCACTTCTTCATTTTACAATATAACTTTTTCTAAACCTTCATCATTTGATGTCCCTATTTTTTTAAGCCTTTAATGTTTCCCACAACCTTTCTTTCAAGGTTTCATCCTAAAATTCAAAATATGGATAATCCATTTTGTATGTTACGTACACAACTTTCCACATTATAGAAGGAATTGATTGTGTTACCTTGGTCTTATCCTTGTTATAGATAACAAAATGATCATTATAAACAACACACACATGGTGTTCAATTAAATAAACTCAACAATTTGCCAAGCTCTTTTCTCCCATTGTAGTGCTTTTGCCACATGAATATTTTTTATAAAAAATCTACACTGAGAACCTTCTACCCTAGCATAATCAAATTCATCCATTTCTAAATTCCACGTAAACATCCATACAAACCCACTTTCAAACCTACCACATTAAAGTTAAAAAATTAATCACCTAGTAAGATGCAAGTTAAAGGTAATTCCAAAACTAATCTTGCCTCTTTGGACGTGTTACATACTTATTTTTCAATTTATCTTTGTGCTTCTATCTCAATTTCATTTTTGTGATAATTTCCTATTTTACTTCTTGTCTAAGAAAATTTGTATTTATGTCTCTATTTCTAGCATATTTCCTCTACATGTCTGTCTCTACCATATTCCAAAATTTCATTATGAAAAAATCATGTTCATTCCAACTTGTCTATTTGAATTATAATTTAGTTGCATCGAACACTTTTTAATTGCATTAGAAAAGTTGCAACGGACACAAATTTTTCATAGTGTTTTCTCAAGCATTTCCAAACACCATGGCTGATCATATTAGATCATTAAGCTACTTGGGATCAACAAAAGCACCATCAAGTTTGAATAAAACATGATCAATAAAATATGCATCAATAGGTTTTTCATTTGTGATTTTATTTAGGGTGTTGGAGCATTAAGGTGGATAAGATGAACATAAACTACTAAACTAGCCAAAAAAAAACAATCATCTAAACTAATCAATAAACTCAATAGTAACCTTGGTCCAAATTTGATTAACAAAGTCCCCATAATTGATTTGGGTTAAGGTGTTAAAATATTAAAATTTCAATGGGATAAAAAAACCAACAAATTCACATGAGGACAATGTTCAAAATTGATCAAGAAAATCAACAATAGCCTTTAATCAAATATGTTTAATGTAATTTATAATTTTGATATGGGTTACAATGTTAAATTTTTAGGGTTTAGATGGAATGAAAAGAGTTTACCATATTAACACAAAGAAAATCATCAAAATTGATCAATAGAAACAACATTCAATTAAATTTGATCCACAAAGTCACCATATGTGATTTGGGTTGAGGTGTTGAAATATAAGTGTTTGAATGGATGACCAAAAACCATTGTATCAACATGAAGATAATCATCAACAACCTTGGATTAAATCAAATTAACAAATTTTGCATTTGTGATTACAATGAACATCACAAACTTCCAATTTAGGTCAAAATGTTGAAGTATTGGGGTCTAGATGGAATGAGTAGAGTCCACCATATCAACATCAAGACAATCATCAAAATGAACAATAAAAGAAGCAACAAGCTTGGATAAAATATGATCAATAGAATGTAGAAAGGTGATTTATGTTAAGGTGTTGAGGTATTATGGTTTAGTTAGGATCATAGTAGATAAGATGAAGTTGATCATCAAAATTAATCAACATTTACAAAATAAAAGTCTTAAATTAAACTAAATCAAGGAAATTATGTTTTGGTGATCTTGGTTAAGGTGTTGAAATAGAAACATTTGGATGAAATGAACAAAAATTATAAGATCAACATGAAGATAATCATCAAAATTAATCAAGAGATGCAACAACTTTGGATTAAATCTAATTAATAGATTTGGCATTGATGATGTGGGTTAAGATGTTGAAATATTAAAGTTTAGATGGGATGAATAAAATCTACCATATCAACATCAAAATAATCATCAAAATGAACAATAGAACTAGCAACAAGCTTGGATAAAATTGTATCAATAAAATTCACAAAGGTGATCTAGGTTAGAATGATGAAATATTAAGATTTAGATGGAATGAGTATAATTTACCAATATTCAACATGAAGTTGATCATAAAAAATGATCAACATCTAAACAATAATAGGCTTGGATTAGATTAGATCAAAGAAGAATCCATTTTGGTGATGTGGGTTAAGGTGTTGAAATATTGTAGAATTTGGATGGGATGAGTGGAAACCACTAAACCAACATGAAAATAACCATCAAAATTGATCAAAAAAAGCAACAACATCCTTGGATCAAATCAAATCAATAAAATATGCATCAGTGATATAGATTAAGGTGTTGAACTAGAATGGGCTAGATGGGATGAAAAACAATTACCAAACTAACATTTAAATAATCATCAAAGTGATCAAGATAAGCACAATGTGCCTTGGACCAAATATGATCAACAAAATCCACATTTGTGATTTCAAATTAAATTGAAATATTAAGGTTTGGATGGGATGAGCAAAAGCTACTAAACCAACATGAAAACAATCATCAAAACAAATCAAGAGAAGCAACATTTACCTTGGATCATATCTAATCAATAAAATGGGCATTTGTGATCTCAATTATATTCAAGTGTTAGGGTTTGGATGGGATCAACAAAAATAATATAGTAACATGGCCAAGACAATCATCAAAAACTAATTTAGCAACAAGATAAAAGATACCATTAAAAACATCAAGATGGGTGGTTATATAATTGGATCAGGAAAGAATATGCATGCAATTTGAATCAAATGGTCATTTTTATTAATAGTAATGAAATTAAACCTATGTGTTAAGACATTTAACAAGGTACAATTACATTTCTAAAAATCTAGAAGAAAAAAAAACATCCTTTTTCCAATTACAAATGTTAGAAATTTATCATGTCCCAAAACTATCAAAACCTTAAACCCCCTAACCCTTCTACTGTTCATTTTCCAAAACTTCATTTCCATCAGCCAAGAAAAACTAATCATGAAACATGGCCAAAAATCTATCCAAACACCACATTTCAAATTATATGCGATTTTAACAAAATGATACATGGAGCCCTTCATGGGATATCATATTTATTGAGATTGTTGGTTTTGATAATTTCAAATGCATTCCATGTTGTCATTTTCCCCACAACAATAGACCATTTCTTGCTTATTCAACAAGTGCACTAAAACATGGAGGGATTGGTTAACAAGAAGTGTGACAAAATATGTTTAATTACCACAAAATTTGGGAGAGGAAACGAAAGAACATTAAATGCATATGAGATTTTAATTTGAAAGTTATAATTTAATAATTGAAGGCGCATATTATTAAAAGATTGGGATTACGAGCTTGGTTCTAATTCAAATCATTTTAAGAATTGTGCTAGAAATTGACTAGCCACCAATTGCACTAGCTCACACACTTTGTGACAAAGAATGAAAAAAGACCACACTAAACGTAAGAAGGATTCTCACAATGTGAGGTCATGGCATCAACAATCCCAAAAAAACATCTTCATGCTCCCACATTAACTATATAAGCACTATTGCTATGTTGTTTTGAAAAGAGCAACCCAAAATTTTGTAAACATGCACCTAACTAAAACCTCACCTTATTGTGATGGTTTTGGTCCTATAACCTTTTTTTGTTTTTTCTCCAAATGTGAATTGGTTTTGCGGTTTCCAAGCTCTAGAACAACTAACATAAATCTCCAAGCCTTGGCATGGCTGAAACAAATCTCCAAGCTTTGGCATGATTGAGATGAGTCTATCTCCTCTCCAAATGTGAAGCCTACGTTATATTTGTCTCTTCAATTATCACAAAGCTTACATTGTTTCCTCTCCAAACATGAAGGCCAAGAATGCTTTTGTTGTTCCTATCCACACTATCTTATGATGGTTCCTAACTTAAACCTTTACACCCAAAAGTTTTTAATTCTTCCACCTTGTTTAGCTTTTACAATAAGTTTTCATTTGAGTCATTTACAACACAAGGAACCCAACATTCTTCTTCTCGCAAAAGTGCACATGTCAAAACTTTCACAAGAACTCTCACAAATAACACATAAAGAAAGTTTGCACACCCTTCACGCAAGGGAAAAGTTTTCACGCAATAAGTTTTTTCACAACACAAAACATAAGATATTAAATGAAATTGGTTTAATCTTGGGTTTAGGTGTAAAAATATATTTCAACTTGCGTTATTTTCTTTTCATGCAATCTCATGTGACTTTTTTCTTATGTCACCAATTTCACAAAAACTGAGGGTTCTCGTCCTATCATACCTACTTTATGGATAACTTTATTCAACAATAACCTAATGGTTTAGGTGTGCTTCTTTTAGTAGATAAGGTATGCATGCTCATCATGAGGCACAATTGAATGCCTTAATAGTTTGGAGCCATCAACCAAAAATGCATGATTTGGCCACTCATTTAAACTAAAGCCTTTGGCCAAACACTTCATATAAAAACAATGAATTTGGGTTATTTTCAACACAAGACTAAACTGTATTTTGTGTTTAATTATAAGTGTAAATTTGGGGAAATGTGGGCACTTAATGTTTGGTGATAAGGGTTAAACACAAAATTTGAACAACTAATCCTAAATCTGGAAAAAACAAGAAAGGGCCTTTAGTAGTGTTTGACTATGGGTGTGTCTTAAGGCAGTTTTGAAGAAGCCCATGCACTTTGTTTGAAGTGTTGTTTGGTCATGAAAGTTAGAAAGTTTGGTTTCCTATGTCATCTTGTTTGGTAATGCTCAAAATTTGTACATTTTTTTCAACCCAAAAAAGAAAAAAAAAATTGAAAATAAAGGTTCTTAATGTTTAATTCAGTTTTTTTCCAAGCTATAATCCACCCTACTTTGGGGGCCCATAAATTTTTAAAAAATAATTAAAGTTGATTATTTAAATAGCTAATGGTGCACCCAAAAATGGGTTACAATTAGTCTATGGACTCCAAGACCATTGAGCCATGCCCAAATTTTTTTTCTTTTATTTATAAAATAAATGTTCATTCACTAACATGCATAGGATAAATTGGCCAATGACTAAACATTTAAACATTCAGAGTAGGCTGGATCCAAAGGGAAGGCTTTATTGTTTCTGGTGTCCCAACACAACTTGAACCCTTCCTATTGGCGCATCTAGGGCACAAAAAATCGTCAAAAATGGAATAGAATTGAGAAAGTTATGGCCTCCAAAATAGAGGGGTCAAAAATTCAAAAAAACAAATCACCAAATACTACAAAGGCCGGTTCCCAAACACCCACAAACTTCCATATATGTTGTTATGTTGCTATTAAAGTCCAAAGATTATTTGTAGAACATCAAGTGATGTTCATATAACACTTTAAATCCTTTAAAATGAATAAGAAATAAGAAAGTTATGAGGTTTGCAAGTAAGTAAGAGGGGTCAAAATGAAGAAAAATGAAAAAGACATGTTTTGCAACTTGATAAAACATATTTTCTTTACAGCTTTTTTTGGCTGGTCCCTTGGCTTTGCATTTGAAAGATGATTTGTAGAGCTGGAGAAGGTGCTCCTATAACATTTTAAATCACTCAAAATGGAGAAGAATTGAGAAAGATCTGGCAAAGTGTTTGGTCATAGGCAGGCGATCGGTGATGGGCCAGTTTACCCTACAGTAAATATCAGATGGAGTCCTTCAATTTCCTGAGAACAGCTGTTATGAGATTAAAGAAATGCCATGATAGCCACAAAGGTTTGATGCCATTTCCGAGGGTCACAACACACAAGCTATATGACCAGAGATTAAACATTAGACTTTAAGAAACTACAAGGCCATGTTTTCAAGCTTACAAGCAAATTCCAAAATCCTTCAATGCTCAGGTTGTGAAGCTCATAACAAAAGTCTTGTAAGCAAAGCTAATTGCTTAAAACCCTAAACACTAGACATAAACCCTAAACCCTAGAAGATTAAGTATCTGATCTCATGTAAAGCATAAGACCTTATCAGTAGCATTGCAAAGGACCTTGATGTTGTTTTAAGGATTGAATGCTTTGGCTCTGATCCTGCTGCATCCAAAGTCCCCACTGTTTGCAACAAGAAGATGACTGAGGCCCATCATAAGAATGCAAGCAAGAATGCAAATTTAACCAGTAGATCTTCACATCCATGTTTCTCAAAATTCGGAAAAACTCCCAAGCATTGAAAACAGAAGTGGGTAGCAAGTATGTTAATAATGCACTGGCAGAATGTTTTCAGTGTATCTGGAGGGCACATTATCAAGTGGAATCTGTCCTGTTTGCACAGAGAGGCATTTAAAAAAAACGAAATGCCACTCAATTTCAATGAAGGAGGGATGTTTAGAGCTTTCTGTTTAATCTTGAAACACTAGGGTAGTATAGTACCGATGATTTAATTTTAGCAAAGATGGAAAAACCCGAGTACATATTATCTGAATGTGTACTCTAGTTTTAGGAGCAAATTGAAGTAAAGAAAAAAATGTGTTGCCAAAGTGAAGTAACATGTGCTATAATCTATCAGCATCATGTTTTCAAAAATTACTCATCCTACAAACAATTCACCATTAATGAATTTGCAAACACTAGTGGAGCAAAGAGAGGATGGGAGTGGGGGAGAATTTGCATTTCATGGGCTTCCATTATAGACTCATAACTTACTCCTCTGTAAGTTGGCAAATTGGAAATTTGAAATCATATCTTGGGGCCCCTGAACCGAATGTGTAGACCCATTATATGAGCAATCAAATTTGTAATGACCATTGCAGATGTTAGTTTTGCTGTTTTCTCTATTAGTAATAGAGTTATCCGTAAAGTCAGGCGATTAGGGGGCGAGAACGGCCAGTTTCGGCATAATAGGGCATCAAACGCGTAACTGGGAATGAAAATTTTGCAAAAGGAAATAACTGGGGCCCAAACTAGTTTTTCCACCAATTTTGGTGGTAAGCGGAGTTTCATCCTGAGTTTCATTTTTCCTGAGCGCCTGCAATGCTGCTACATATATTTTCACCGCTCCTACCTGTACAACCACTATAACTACTCTCGAACCTTGTGCATTAAATGCTGAGTTTCAGCATTTCATACCCAGATTTGATAAAATTCCTTTACTTGGCGGATACCACTGAAAGAGGGGATAGGGGGCGAAAGCAGAGGAGATAGGGGGTGAACTAGAGGGCGACTTTATGGATAACTCTAATATGTATGGTTAGTTTGTGTTTGGTTCATAAGAAAAGAATAGATTATGTGTAGGGTGAAGTTCAAGATGAGGGCATTACCAGGGGAACGACCCCAAACCCATAATTATTGGGGCCTGATGTGGCCATTTAAATGTGTTTTGAGGTTTTTACCATGATCCCAATTTGCCTTGGCCTAGATAGACATGTTCATTTTTACACTAAAAATTATGTTAGGAGTGAGTTTACAGAGGCGATGAATCCTTTCAGTCTTTAGAAGATGAGAATTTGGGTATTATTATTGTAAAAGCCGATAAATTCCTTGACATCACATGGGTTTCCAAAAGGATGCAATTGGTGCTGTGATGGTTTAGTGGTACAACTCAAAACAACAGGTTAGTAAAATGGGTGATTCAACTTTCTTAGTCATTTAGCGGCTGCTAGTCATGAGTAGTGACAAAGATATGGACTCATAAATTAGCCTTTGGTTCATTAATTTTGATTAATTGCAGTTACTTAGTCAGCTAACACAAAATGAAGAAGTCTTTTGGTCTGTTTTTTCTTTTATGGTACTCTAGAAGTTTTCTTAAATGTATCTGGAATGCGGTTAATGTGCCTGAATTTCCCTCCTTGAAAATAGGAAGAACCATTTCTGTGTCCATTTGTTAATTTCAACACCCC
>Ga0116227_10008483_pt1 | contig 19330 bp, 14 predicted proteins | sample S1TSphgellanicum_FD_89693 | JGI IMG/M metagenome (GOLD analysis project Ga0116227, IMG submission 89693) | Host-associated microbial communities from peat moss isolated from Minnesota, USA - S1T2_Fb - Sphagnum magellanicum MG | ecosystem: Host-associated > Plants > Peat moss > Unclassified... | reverse complement strand
TGGATGAAAATAAATGTAAAATTGATGTAACCAATAGGATGAAATTTCTAATAGTTGCATCATAGTTGTGAAAATGACCAAAATAGTTGAAAGTTGGTCTTGTAGTTGCAAATATTCTTAAATCTAGTCGCAAACGACTATAAGTCGCATGTAGTCGTAAATTGACTGGTTACATTTTGGCTGATTTCTACTAGTGAAAACAAGTCATTCTTTGATTTTGTGATAGGTATTCGTGCTCCAATAGGATACTTAGTTGCATTTAGGAAGCATGTTGGTCTAAAAAGGTTGTTTGCCATGAAAAGTCATGATCACCATGTCATGATATAACAAATATTACCATTTGAAGTGCGTAATCTTTTGCAACTAGGCCTTAAAACGGCAATTATACGACTCGAAAAAACATTTGGCAAAATATGTGCAAAGGTGATCAATCCAAATGACCTTTCCAATTTGCAAACATATGTGGCTAAATCATTATGCCTTTTAGAAATATGGTTTCCACCTGCAATCTTTCATTTGATGATTCATTTCATAATTCATCTAGTAAACGAATTAAAGATATGTGGGCCAATGGGTGCTAAATGGTGCTACTTAGTGGAAAGATACCTAAATGTCTTGAAAAGGTATGTAAGGAATAGGGCTCGGCCATAAGCCTACATGGCTTTTGGCTATATGTATGATGGGGTGCTAGGGTTTTGCATAGAGTACTTTGCATTATATCCACATATTCAACATTGAATATGGGATCCCAATGAAAAGGAAACGGACAACAATGAAGTCCTTGAAAGGTGGGCCTAGTTCAAGAGGCTAAGCATGGTGGAATTACAAGGAATTCATGAACATGACATCACAAACTATGTGGCAATTGAAGGACTATACATGTGTGTGTTTCACATGAACATGTTGAAATCATTGTTATGGAACCATTTGCATCGTGATTTGTATTTGCACAATATTAATGTGCATAAGTAAATTTACATTGTTTCAAATTAAAATTTTAGGGTTTATGCTCCTCCATGTTTAAAGATTTCAAGTCCAAGTTTGAACGTTTTAATTCCAAGAAAAAACTAGATTGTGAGTGCTCTTTAGTTGGTACATAGTTTAGTGAGAGTAATTTGTAGATTTTGAAGCATAACATGGGTGGAATGTGGAAGGGATGATAGTTCTATCTAATGATACTCTGGTGAGAATAATGGTGAAGTGTCCATGTATTATGAAGGGAATGTAGTTAAATCATTGGACACTATGAAATGTGTGTGGTAGGTTGCATTAATTACAATTCTAGTTGGATATTGGTGTGGAACCACTCTTAGAGTGTGAGTGTCGTATGAGTGGACCAAATTTGGTCGATGCATTCAATGCGGTGGTTGGAAGGAGAGTGGAATGGAACCAATACATTCCACTATCAACTGTGCATGGTTGGTTTTAACCAAATGTTACAAGTCACAAATGATATTGGGGTGGAAGCTATGGCAAACCAACCAAGTATTGTAAGTGGTCTAGGCTATATTAAGGTGGTGGAATGGAATATATTTCATACATTCCATTATGAAGTGGGCAAGTTAGGTTATTGTCATGACAAGCTTGTAGAAATATTGTCATGGAATTATTGTTGTTGCATGAAGTGTGAGTGGTCTAGACGTGATCAAGAGGAATGACGATGCATGATGGTATAATGGAATGTGACCATTACATTTCATTATCAATGGGCATGGTGATTTGAAGTGGATATAATTTTGGAATGATATTGAAGTGGAACCAATTGTGGAATGACTATGTAATGTAAGAGGTGATGAGTTTGACAAAGAGGCCACTTACACTATAGGGTGACTCCACATTGGTTTCACCACAAAATCACTCCAAATTTATCATCAACATAACCTACTTTGAAAAGTTTGGAGTGATATTGTGGAGGAACAAAGGGTAGAATGACCTTGTGCAGTGATAGTTTTTTGGAATTTAATGATGTAGTGAAGATAATGCAATCTAGGTACATAGTCAAGGGCATTGGTGATGGATAGTAGCAGATTGGAATGTAACCATTACATCCCACTATCAAGGGGGCATGGTTAGTCGTGGTGATTACAAGCTTGGAATGGTATTGGGGTAGAACCAATGGTGAAGTTTGAATCTAATGTAAATGGTGCAACCCTAGTTAATGGGTTCAAAGTTGTGTGTGGCAATAAAATGGAACGTAACCAATAGCTTCCACAATCCAACGGTCGTGATAAGTTGTAGTGATTACAAGTCTATCATGATATTGGGGTGGAACCAATGGTGGAATCTAGGTGTAATGTAAGTATGCAATCCTAGTCAATGGGTTAATCAAGGTTGGTGAGGGGGGATTAGATTGGAATGTGACCAATATGTTCCATTATCCTATGACCATGGTGGGTGGTAGTGACAACAACTTTGGAATGATATCTAGGTGGAACCAATGGTGGAGTTTAGGTGTAATGTAAATCTTGCATCCTTGTCAATGGACTCAAGTTTGTGGAGGCCAATATAGTAGAATGTAACCAATACATGTCTTATCATCTAGTGGCCATGATAAACAATAGTGATTACAAGTATAAAAGCATATTTGGGTGGAATCAATGGTGGAGTCATCATGTAATGTAAGTGGTCTGATTTTGGTGAATTGTCATAAGGTTGCAGTAGTGCTAGTGGAGTGGAATGTAACCAATACATTTCACCATGAAGTGTGCATGGTTGATTATAATGTTTATAAATTTCAAATGAGATTCACATGGAACCAATGGCAGATTTATAATATATTGTAAGTGATATAGGCTTGGGTAATGTGTTCAAGGTGACGTGTGGTGGTAGAGTGGGAAATATCCTATCCATTCCATATGAAATCATTATTACAAAACATGTCCCTATTCTAGTGCATTTTAGCAATAACAAGTATGTAGTAATATTGCTATCGTTTTAATGTTGATGAGAAGGTAAATGGTCTAGGCATGATCAAGGGGATCAAGTTGGACATGGGTGGTGGTAGAATGGAACATGTAACTATTACACTCCACAGTTTAGTGGGCATAGTTGGTTGTGGTAATTACAAGTCTAAAATGACGTTAGTGTGAAACGAATGGTGTAGTCTAAGTGTAATGTAATTGGTGCAATCATGGTCAAGGGGGTTTAGCCCATTGTGGGTGGCAATAGAATGGAAAATGTAACCTATCCTTTCTGCTTACAAATGTGCACAATTGGTTATAATGCTTACATGAGGGATATTGGGGTGGAAGGAATTGTGAATTGGCCATGGATTACAAATGGTCTAAGAAGTGGGGCAGCTAAGTTGTAGCAATGATAAATTTGTAATAATATTGTGGTGGAACCAATGTTCGAATGTCATGGCAATGAGGTTTTGGTGGAACTTAATGGTGTAGTGAAAATAATGCATGTGTTGTAGGCCTAGTTTGGGATTGGTGGGGTGGGGGGGCATTGTGGGATGTTAGGTGTAAGTTGAATGTTATTGAAATTGGTGCAACAAATGAAGTTGAAAAATGGGTGTAGAAAGGCAAGAAACATGTTATGGGCTATAATAAGATCATACAAAGTTTCATACAAGGGCAATGGGTGGGTGTTGAGCTCAAGGGAGTATATAATGGCCAAGTCATTTGGCAACAGATATATTCCCACTTTTTACAACTATTGAATGTTGTGACATGATGTAGATTATTAATGGTGTGAAAGTTGACCATGATGTGCTACATTTTTCCTGCCTTCCAAACCATATTGCCTATACATACAAAATCATTGGGCATATGGAAGTCATTATTGAATTAATCATGATAATGAAAGGCACATGGCACATGCAACCTATGATAGTGAGGTGTCATGCATATTCAGCCAAGGCAATTAGTGTTTTGTTCGAGATTATAACATCATAATGGCCAACATGCATTAGGTAGAGGTGTTGAAAGGAATAATTGATGTGTCATATGGAAGATTACGACTTGTGGCCATGAGGTGTTCATGGATTCCTATAAGCACCCATGGTAATTTGCAACCATGAAACAAGATGAATATGGATTCTGGATGGTGAACCATGGTCAAAAAATGCTTACACATGTGGAGTCTTATGTGTTTCCATCAACAGTTGTATAGGGGAGCTCTTGATTTCCATAGAATCTAATTGAATAAATAACAAAATACCATATATATACATTAATTAACCCAATGTGCAATATGATTTAAAACATAGGCATAACATAGTAGTCCAATATTGGGAATTTCAATCATGGAACACAACTGTTGTTGTCAAACAAACGGTCATGGGGAATCTAGTAGCACATATACACTTTTACGATTTTAGTGGGTGAGTTGAATAATTAGTGCAAACAAGTGGATTATGTTAGTGCAAATAAAATTTTAGCTTGGTTTTTTGCATTTATTTAGTTTAAAGGCAAAACTTGGGGTGGGTGGGTTGCATTATCAATATAAGTGAAATGTGTAGCCGTCATAACAAGGTTTAAGCTTGGGTCTTCAATCAACATTTGGGTAGACATATGTTAAGCAAGGTGTTGTATTTGATAGATGTATTTGTGGTAAAATCCACTATCCACATACCATTTGTAACTCACTATGGGCAATGTGACTTATTTCACTGGCACATTACACTAATACTACTAGTGTGGCCTATGCCATTAGCCCAAGTGTGAACCCATTACAAAATAAGGAAACTCAACATGTGATTGTTGGTTTGTAATGTATGTATCAAACTTTTGAACAAATCATGCTTGAATTGAATGGTAAGCCCTCAAGTGTTACCACGTCTTCAACTAATTTTTCCTTCCAAAACCTGGTTTTTTGGAATTTATTTGAATTTCAGCGACAAAAATCACTTAAAAATTAGTATCTCCCACATTTTGAATCCAAATCTTTCCAAATAAATTCCATTAAATCTTTCTCATCAAGATCTTTCCAACCAAAGGCACATTCCAATCCCTCAAAAAAATTCAGCTACGATTTAATTTAATTTATAATGAAGAAATCATTCAATATTCAAGAACTTATGCATTGCAAGTCCAAATGCCATGGAAGTAAACCCATGCACCCCTCCTCGTCAAGAGCTTTCCAAAAACACCAAGAATGTGATTTGAAGCATCCTAGTTCGGTGGATCTCATAAGTACAAACAAAGCAAAACAAAACAAATAGACAACCTTCATAAATAAATACTTGTGTTCCATGTGTGTTCCACTATATTGGAGTTGGCACTTTGTAATTAAAGGTAAGTGGAATGTCATAGTTGTTGTAGAGATTAATTACGTCACTTTCATTTTCTAGGAGTAACAGATAACTTGTGCATGTACCTTGATCTCCCAATAATTATATTGACCCATGCACATTGCAATGTTGTAAATGTTTTTTTGTCCCATACAAGGTGGGTGGTGGACATTGGTGAGTAGTTATGCAAAAAAAAACATCGGCTCATCAGGTGTAGGTTGAAGTTACGAACTTGATGATTGGGATAGACATAGATAGGGTGTTCATGGACATGTAAGCAACTAGTGTAGTAAGAGATAACACAAGGGACATTAAAAAAGGGGAGGAAGTGTTGGTAGCAGAAGTGGATGCCATTGTTGACATTGAGGCATTAGAAAATGATGGAGAAGCTCTTAAAGAACTTGACTAAGTTCTTCGCTAGGTGACAAAATTGTACAACAAAACATTTTACCCATATAATGCTAGTGTAGAACTTTTTGATGGGTGACACCAATGCAAGCTTATAGGTGTGTAACTAGTTTAAGCTAAGTGGATTGAAGCACATATGATTTAAGATTTTTTTTTTCTAGCATGTGCATCTAACATCATTTTGATAATAACATGGATAATCTTTTTAGCCTCCATTGTGCATAATGCTTCAATAGAACAATTGTAATTCCAGATTTCCACATGGTATTTAAACATGACATGAAGCTAATTGCAAAACCCTTCAACAATTTGCAAAAAATTTACATGTGAAATAAAGTTGCATGGGGAGTGGAGGCCCATTCCACTATAACTACCTTCCAAACATGAAAATATGTTAATTATTTAATGATTTGTTTTTTTGTATCATAAAATACAACTTTTCTTTAGATGTCATGTACATATGGTAAAGGATTTTTAAAAATTTTAAATCCTATTCATTAGATTTTTAATTTTTAAGAGTTTCAAGTTCCACAAATTTCAAATTATGAGTGCTTTCTGAGTGTGGGTAATCAAATAATATCATCTCAATTTTTTTTCTCATCAAAATTACATTTTTAAAAGAGTCTTTAGCTTATTAATTTACAAAATTGACTACTTTTGACGCAATTGTTGTTCAAGTTCAAAGGTCCTTTATTAAAACCAAAACCCAAATTTTTTTTAAAAAAATTTATTTTGAATTTTTCAACACTCATATTATTCATTTAACACAACTTCCCATGATTACCATGGCATTAAAGTGGCACCACAAAAACATTTCTAACAAAATTATAGTTTTGAAAAAATATTGGAGATTGTTTACATGGTTTTTAGTTTGTTTGATTGTGACTGCACCCTTAGTCAAAAAACATGTGACCCATTCCACTAATGAACAACAACTTGGAATAAATAAATAAATAAAATTCATAATTAAATCAATGCCAGTGGTATATCTAGACTAATCCACTAGGAGACCACTAGACATAGTGACTAGTGGTTTGGTAGTGATTTTCATTGGGGACATTTGGGTGGAGTTGGATGTACTCCACTCAAATGGATTTGAGTGGTGTTATAGTGGAATAGGATGCAATCTATTGTAGTGTTATCCAATTGCTTATTTTACATTATGCAAAAGATAAAATATGGATTTTTCATTCACCATTTTTGAGCCTACTTAATATGCTTTCACCCACAATTACAGCTATATTTAAGGATGCAATGTCAAGAGCCATGTGCATGTATATGATGTAAAAATAATATGGAAAATGTACGACTAACTATCAAAATCAAAATATGTGGTTATTATTATTATATATATGATATCAAAATATTTTAATGTCATGTGACAACTTCATAGTCTTTTTTTTTTTTTTTTTGGGAGAAATTAAATAAATAGCACAAGCTTGACCATGTATTTTTTTGGTTGATAAATTAGAAATTGTTGAATGCATGCTAAAACATGGTTTTTATCATTACATATATGTAATTGTCTATGTGATGTATGATTGCATTATTATGGACGACCAATGTAGACAAATTTTTTTACCATTAGTTATTGGTAATGAGGGACTTCATAAAATTCAAGCAAAATAAAACTATAAAAATGAATAGAATTATCTAGATTTGGAAATTTTTTTAAAAAATAAAATCATATCCAAGAAATTGTAGAAGAGATGATTTTCTTTTTGAAACTAATTTCCTTATATAGGTTCATGTCTTATTAATAACTACTACTAGTTACTTAAAACTAACCAGTATAATTAATAAATAGTTAATATCTAATTCAAAATTAAAAACTAATATAATTTACCTAGTTTTTATTACAAGTTTACCTAACAAGTATAATGTACCTAACATGCAATTGGTGTAGTTAGTTAACATTGATCAATGTATAAACATTGTAACTAACTAATATTTATATGAAAGTTTAACCCTAGGGTGACACTAAGTGTTAACATTCTAAATTACCTACATAAAACAAGGATTGGGGGGAGGGGGTAGGGGGTATTAGGTGAAGGATTTTTTTCCCCACCCTATTATTCCTTAAAATTTTAATATAAACATATTTCAAGCATGCTATATTTAATTATAATTTTTTTTCACTTCAATTTCAATGCCTTATTTTTATTTTAAAAATTAATTTTAGTAAGCTTGGAGCTACAAAGGAATCAAAATTTCTTTTTCAAAGATGGATCACATCAATTGTGAATTGGGACATGCAAGAGTAGTTGTTTCAATTCCTTTCAATAATCCATTTTGTTATATGCAAGGCCAACAAATTTTGTGGCCAATGTGGTTTCCATTACAACTTAAGCATATGAGATTTTGGGATTAAATAATAGTAATTGCAAATACACCTTGTAATTTGAAATACTAATATTGGGTGTTTACAAGTTCTGGTGTACACAATTTAAAACAAAATTGGAACTACATACAATATCAAAAGTAAAAACACATAAGATTTCATTCACTTTGAATTTTTTTAGAGATCACATATAAATGATTTTGGGTTAAAACCTAAAGTAAGTCATGATAACCATGAACATGTACTTGATTCATACTCATAATTTTGTTTAAATTTACACTAATAATTTTAAGGTTTTTGAAAAACTTTTATTTGATAGTAGTTTGCCATTTTTAAAATTTATTTATTCCATTTTATTTTATTTTAATGAAAAAAACACACATAGCCCAAGTACATCTTCAATAGAAGAACATTTTACAACCTAAAAAGATCATAATCAACAACATTGTCATAACATAATGTACTTATGAACATTTTAATATCATCTAATATGAACTCCAAAAACTTTAAGACAAATTGGAAGCTTTTATGGAGAAGATTGTCCCTTATGTTAATAACTTTATATATGCAACATTTCATCGAAAAGTTCACATGAAAACTAATCCTTTTTAGTCTTTTTGTTGCAATTGCAATGATGTTTCAAGGTTTACAAATTAAAAAAAACATTGTTGGACAAGTAAATGATTAATATTTGTACCAATTCCATAACACATTGATAGATGGGGATATAGCCTATCATCTATAATAAATTTTCATAAAAAATCTTTTAAAAAAATCCACCATGATGCATCAAAATGCTATAGGTATTGAAAATTGCCACTTTGTGATAATTGTTTGTGTACACCATAGCTTGCAAACAAGTTAGTGGCCACTACAAGTTCAATCTTTATACACAAATGGAACAATAAAAGTAGAACAAGAAATCTAACCCAACAACAATTCTTATGATCTTGCAATATAACATGTTTAACATTTCCCATGATCACAATAAAATAGATATTGATTATTCCTAACCCATTTTAATGGGCATGGTAGATTATTATGGTGTTTTTAACTTTGCAAATTATGTTGATGATTTTGTGTGACTCAATACCACTATCTCATAGAACTTGTGAAATAATTTATAAAGATATTTGAGTTTGATAATTGATTACCTAGTAAGTTATACAATATACCATATTTAAATTATGAACAAGAGAAGGAAACAAGAGAAAAGCATATGAATCAAAGTACAATTGTCATTTTAGGATAAGGTTGAACATATTTGATTTCCAAAGGCATAATCAACAATCAAACAATGCTTCCATTGATAACACATGTAAATGATGCATAATTTAAGAAGCAAATGAAAAACAATACAAGAGTTTTTATTAAAAGCTCATAATCTACTAATTAAACCCATTAACAACTAATTTCTTCATTTATTATAATTTTAAAAAATAAATATTGTGATTAGCGTATACCCTATATTAATTATATTTTGATTAAAAAATAAACATAGCATTATTATAGAACTAATTAAATTACAAAATTTACCCAACAAATGATATATGAAACTGTATATTTTTATTCACATATTGTGTAAATTCAAAGAATGTCCCCCCTTCACATTTAATAATCTAACTAACATTTATAAGTATATAAATGGTATGATTGATGTTAATCAATTAACATATATGAAAACACACGTTTGGGTAAGACAAGTGTTAATAATGGAAGACACAAATTGCACACTTAGAGTGCAAAGCTCCATAAATAGATTTTAAACAAAACTTTTTAAAAAACATTGTCTCCCTTGTTACAAAACTTGTCATCATTCTATGAGATATTTTACTTACAATCTGGCCAACATCAAGTGAAAAAAGAATTTTATTATTTTTTTCACTCAATGTTGAACAAAATCCAAGTGAAATGGAGACATGTTTTACAATAATGCTCGATCACGGGGCTTTACCCTGTACATATAGCTCCCACTTACTGAATGACAAGCAAATATGTATTCCAATGATGATGAGGGCAAAAGTTCTTAAAGCTTGTTCACACATCTCTCAAATGAATGATACAGCAGCATGTTCCACAAAAGGGAAACAAAGTCCACAACCCAACACACATCATGAAGGGGGCATGTGGCTCTTGCAATGACATTGGGTCATGAAATATTTGTGGATTGGGCACATTTGAAAAACACATGTTCCTTGTGAGCCACATGTTGAATTTTTTTTAATTTAATGGTTTTTCCATCCAAGTTTGTTGCAACCATTAGGCCCATTGCTTCCTATACAAGCTCTATCTGTGGCATTGGAAAATGAAAAAAATTTAAGGTAGGGAAAATGGGCATTTTCAAAGGTATAGGACGTTTTAAAAAAAAAATTGAGATAGCCGCCAAACATGTGGCACGAGATGCATCAAATTTGACTAAGGTGAAAAAAATAAATAAATTATATATCTCCTTTTTATCCCTTTGATAAACCGATTATGAGGAAAAAGCTTATGCTATTGCAACTTGCAGAAACATGTAGAGCCCACCCTCCACCAAGGAAGTAGTGCTTACATTGAAAGTTTCTTAGCTTATAGCAATTTGAGCTACGGTCTTTTCTTTTGTCCAAAAAATAGTTTTTAATTCTCTTTCATTCGTCTTTTGAGAATTCCTGATTATGATTTTTTTTTTTGAGAATGCAAGGAAAACCTGCAATGAGCAGACCTAGTATCAAAGTACAGCATGGAAGCTTTTTAGATTGATTTTTTCTTTTTCTTTTTTTTTGGGAAAAGGAGCTAGATGGTCTCTTCCAACATCTTGGTCCTTGAATCCTTGAACCCCTTGATTTTATTTTCCCCTCCCCACCATTGATTCCAAAGTCATGCATGCACGTCACAGCAGCCAAAACAAAAAAGGGTTGCCAAAGCCAACGCATCATCTATAAAATATCATATCTCACTCAAGTCCACTCACGTTTTTATCACCCAAAACCCATCCAATGGTGCTCGCCCTAAGTTGCACAATTTGTAGAATCCTAGAAGATCCCTTCCGCCTGGTCCGGAAATGCACTCCAAACTTTGTTTTGTGAGGTGCAGAATGCTGACACGTGAAAATAATCCAAACTTTTCATGGTATTTTGGGTCCCACTACTTAGCTTGTTTGCCCTTGCCTTTTGATTCTTTTGGACCCAATTGACATGACCCCAACACATTATTACATCATTTGCATATATATACTTTTGAAGGAAGAAAAGTTTCAGACTAAAGCAACAAATCCCATTATTATGGTGCATTCACACTTGATATTAAATCAATGTTACTTGAAAATCTAGGTGGCATCCTAGGTGGCACCCAATTTTAATGTTAAGTGAATGTTAGTTTAACATAAAATCTTCACGATAAGTAGGTTTAAGTCTCAAATGCCTAGTATGGTGTTAAGGAACTCAACACTAGAGTCTCCAACACCAAGTGTGAACGCACCTTTAGATTATTTTATTATATCCTTTGTGAACATAGATTGCCCAGAGTGAACGGCTTTCAGCACCTCTCAATGCAAGGTAGATGGTATGGGGATAGAAAACACTGTGTCCTTGTATTCCTGCCCCATAACTAACCATGGTGGTTAACAATATTTCTAACCATATGCATGTATTACCTAGTAACCACCATGTATGTATCCGTATTGGGAAAAAGGATGTAAATACACATATACTTGCTGTGTAAAAATTGGGTAAATGTAAATGATTTACACTTACCTTGTCAATTTTTATGTATTTACTCTTACCCTACTCATTGTGTAAATAATTTCTTAATTCTTACATGGGTTTGTGTGAATGTTTTTGGCAAGATAAGTGTATAAATTATATACCCTTAGTGATTACACCTATTTACAATTTACAGTAATAAATTGTGGGTGCATTCCAAAGCTCAATGTTGTTTTTTTTTTGGGAGAGATAGGAACCACCAAGGTGGAAAGTGGAAACTTGATAACGCAATTTTGGCTACACATTTGCAATGGATGTTGTATTGGCGAGTGGGTCACAGAATCCACATGGGCCATTTGGAAAAAAGAACTTTTATTTTTAGTGTACTTATTCATCTTTGTAATAGTGTAGTCTTTGAACAAATTTGACATCTGTTTGTTGAATAATTAATATATTAATCTTAAGCTTTGGCATTGGATTTTTAAATTTACAAAAATTTCAGAATAGACAAAATTATGAGACATCAAATTGTAACAACTACATAGCAGTCCTGGTTCGTTTAGATTGTGTGTGTTTGAGCGCCTGCTCCGATATCTGATAAACTTTTATTTATACTGATTTTTCAGCATTCCCAAATGTTTTTTCAAAAAATTAGAAAATGATTTCATGAACGCCAAATCCGTTATGGAATATGGGAATTAGGTGGCAGGTGCCTTCCAAGTTCAACTTGATGGACTTTTTTTTGACTGACTAATCACAGATAAACAGAAATTGTGAAAGCTCCCAAATAGAACTTTCTATTGGAAAATGGAGTGCTTCCCCTGTGCCCTACCCATATAACCCACGTAGGTGGAAAGAGGACAACTTTGGGCAAACTATCTGGGGTAAAATTATTGGAACATTTTAAAGAACACATTGGGAACTTAGGGAATCTTTTAAGAGCTTGGTGAAAATCCCTTGGAAACTTATGGGAACACATTGGGAACAAAAATAAAACCAAAAGAATTTGCCCTTCCCTCCTTGCATCTCTCCCCCCCCTCCCCACTCCCCACCCCCCACTTGGAGCTTTTTGGGTGTAGCTGCATTGCCTGGGTAGACTTTCTATTTTCATATATTTGTTTGTCACCATTTTCAGCCTAGGCTAATGGAGGGGACATAGAGTTGCTTCACCCCTACTACGATCAATACTTAGTCACAGGTTTTTCATTACCAAACTTTGCATAATTCCTCTTGATAGAGGATTTCGCGCTCTTTGACATGATACTGAATCTGAACCCCCCAGATATTCTTAGAACAAAGAAATATAACTTATCTCTTGCCGTCTTGTTAGTAGTAGCTTGGAAGTAGTTCCTGGAGAGGGAAACATTCCAACAAACTGTTAGGCTACTACACAACCTGGAAAACGCAAAAAAGTTTGGGGAGTCACCTTACTCCCGACAATGAGCATTGAGGAGATGTTGCTTTCTCACATAGTCAAAGGTCAGCCTGGTGTATGAGGGTAAATTGGAAAGAATGTGTGCATTTTCTAAGTGGGAAGATGATGTTCACCAGGGTGTCACCATTGCTGAAAAAAATTTATTATTAAAATGATAAAGTAGTAGTGTAGAGAGGCCCATCACCAAACACAGGCCTATAATCGAACACTCATATAGTGCTAGGGGTTGCTTGTTATAGAACAATCACAATTGTATGAGCGTTTTGGATTTTGGCTATGATGAAACATTCGGATGTGAATAATTGTCTTTAGGAATTTTTTTGTATATGATCAGGATATGATTTTTATGTTCGGTCATAAGCATAAAATTAGTCATGTTTGCACACTTTTTGGTCCATTAGGAATGTGGAAAAGTTTGGTGATGGGTGGTGAAATGACCTGAAATTTGTGAAAAGTTGAATATCAACAAACACAAAAGGGTTTGGTTTTGGGTGCCATGGGTTGGTTTCCAAAATCCCATATTTGGGCTAGGAAAAGTTCGATGATAGGCCTTAGGGTGAAGGTAAAATGAGGAGAAACATAAAATGGGTTGTTTAAAACGTTTGGTTTAGGAGATGAATTAAAATGGTCTTAGAAAATCCCAAGTTTGGAATGCAAAAACAATGTTTATTGATGGGGTTTATACGAAACATCAAACAACGCACAATTGACCATAATTATTCAAACCCTTATAATGTTCTAGTGGATTTTGAAACAACACATTAAAAAAAGGCAACACTTCTAAATACCCCCCAATTTTACCTTGGTTGCATTCCCACCAAAACAATAACAAGTTCACAAAGTTTTAAACATGTATACAAATAATTTCTTGTCAATTCATTTCCATTCTTTCACCATGTCAAATTTGCCAAGTAGTATGACTCTCATGTCATTCATGGAAATCTACAAAGCATACGGGCTAAGTCAAGATTCAAAAGACATCATAATAGAGGATCACACATTAGATCTTGAAGTAATCAAGTTAGATCATCACATATTAGAGGTCACAGCAGTCAAGGAAGAAACACAAAAGGTTCCAAAACACAAATTTAACCTTACAATAATCAAAGAAGAGACACAACTAAAGCAAACAAAAGAACAAGAACCAAGTGTACAAGCATGAATGTTTATAATAAATCAACTTTACAACCAGAAGTTTAAAAAGTTTCAATATTATTGATGGGTACAAAGTTCCATAGTTCCTAAATACTATAATGCAGGGAATTGTTGAAGAGGCCATTTTCTTCAAGCACAAAAGAAGCACAATCTACTCTACACACCCATTGCTTGCACAAAAACAACATACCAAAATCTGGATTGGGATGATTTCAAAAGTTTTTATGCTTTTATTACTTCTTCACTAAAACTAGAGGCATACGCAATTGAAACTTATACTAACCTTTCAAAGTTCTTTGCTTCTTGGGACAAATTTAAAAAGTTTAAATTCATACCTCTTGTGGGGGCAAAGCGCACACCTCCAAATTGTTAGAAATTAAGGCTAGGAGGTTTTAATTAAAACACAATGATGTTGATTGTGCCATGCAGGAGGCAAAATGGCTTATACTAACATCATGCACAAGACAAATAAAATGTTCCTCCTTTTAAACTAGACCCAAAAAAAAAACAGTGTAAAGTTAATAGGTGCATCACAGTCACCATGAAAGGTAAATGGATTGATGAAGCATTGGAAAAAACCATGGATGTAATTAAAAGTGGGAGAACATCATTGAAGCAAACCAATAGACATTGGAACAGATCTTGTACCTCTCTATCATATCACATAAATTGCAAAACAAGGTATAGGAAATGTGGGTCATCAAGTGTGCTCACAGAAAATGAAGATGATGTTGTTGTAGCTTAGATTCTGGCTATGCAAAAAGTGGGGTTGTCTCGTACCTTGTAACAATTAAAGATGAAAGTTGCAGAAGTAATTCAAACTAAAGTTACACCATTCAAGCATGGAGTACTAAGAAGTTCCTAGTGGTTTTGGTTCAAATGCTGACACCGAAAATTTAACATTTGGCAAGTTGAAGGTTTGGAAATCAATAGAACATAAAGGTTAACTCGCAATCATGTGAAACCTTTTATAACAACTTACAAAGTTTGTACAACAAGCATAACTATGATGCACATCATATCTAAAATTCAGACGAGATAGGGATACAAGCATGTAGGTAGTCAAGTGCTAAGGTTATGGCCAAACAAGGTTCATAACAAATCTACAACATCATAACAAAATCCAAAAAGTGGTTAACTATCAGCTGCACTATCAATGTTACAAGAATATTTCTCCCAAGCTTCTACATCTTTAGGGGAGAAAAGATGCAAGATGATTACATAAAACTATGTAAACAAAGATCATGTATGGCCATGCAATCTAAGGCATGGATGATTAGTTTCATGTTTAAGGAATTTTTATCTTTCTTCAAAAAGTCAATACTAGGTGGGATTCCCTTAATTAATAGGCATTTGTTCATCTTAAATAGACATGGATCCCAGGTCACATTAGAAGCAATTGAGTAGGCACAAACCTTTGAGTTAAATATGATAACTCTACTTAGTCATACTAACCATGCATTATAGCTTTTAGATGTTGCTTGCTTCAAAGTGTTCAAAATAACTTTTAGAAAAGAAGGAGATGTTACAATGGTCAATAATAATTACATTGAATTAGACAAAATAAATTTGGCTAGTCGGGTAGAAAAAGTCCTAGACTAGTCTTTCACCACAAAAAACATTTTGTCAAGGTGTAGAGTAGCAGGGATACATGCTAGGGATAAATGGAGGTTCTACATCCAATGAAGACAATGAAGAGGATGAAGAGGAGGAAAACAATATTTAATGGGAAATACAATATGTTGTATTAAAGTTGATCAACATATTAGCAACAATTCCTCTAACATTGTCACGAGCAAATAAAACTACAAGAACAGGAATTAAACCAAAGACACAACAAGGAAAACAAATCATAAGAAATGCAAGCCCAAGTCTAATTCAAGACTACAAACATAAAAATGCAAAACAAAAATATGATATATATTAGAAAATGATTCAAATAGAACTTTATTATGATAATATATGAAAACAAAGTTAATGACAGGAATGTGTACCCAAAACTAATGTTGAACATATTAAAGGTAATGGGAGGTCTTACCCTTATTTATACCCCATTAGGGATTTAGTTCAAGGAAGCTTCCATATAGGCTTCCATGTGTGCACCTGATTAATGGTGAACTAAAAATCAACTAAAATGTAACTAAGTGTTAATTCAGATTATACCCCATTGGGAACTTAGCTCAAGGAAACCTTCATAGAGGTTTCCATGTGTACACCGACCAAGGAAGCTTCCTAACTAATAGTGAACTAAAAGTCAACTAAAACTTAATTAATAATTAACTTAGATTATACCCCATTGAAGACTTAATTCACGGAAGCTTCTATAGAAGCTTCCATGTGTGCACCGATTAAAGAAGCTTCTTGAGAAGCTTTATAATTAGTGTTGAATTAAGAGTTAAATGAAAGTTAACAATGATGCAAATGATGATGCAAGCGATTATGTTGGTGCAAATGATGATGCAGGCAACTATGTTGATCCAAGCGATGATGTAAGCAACGGGTGATGGTGGTGTCCATGACAAACACATGATAACCTAGCTACTAGTGTGTTTGAAATTCATCTTAAATATTATGTACATTTGCCTATAAATTCTACAACCATGAATTAGGAAACTATAATAAACACAACTAATGTGATTGTGAACATAGATGATGTTACACCAAAGTTGGAAATGGGTGGTAACAACTTCATCATCACAACTTAACAAGGACTAACAAATGGCAATTTATTCTCTTTTATTTGTTTGCCTACAAGAAAAACATAAGGGAAAAAACCATTAGTTGATTACTTAAAAAGTCATGTACTGATTAAAGATGATATGTTAAAGGTATTGCTGAATCAACAATAATATTCATTTGGTCATTAAAAGTATTCACACAATCATTAGAATTATGGGCATAGTTAGGAGATAAAGCGGTATAATGACTAAATGTATTCTCATAATCAGCAAATAAATGGGCACAATCAACAGAAGGTATATAAGGCAAACAAAATGGAGTTAGTATAGATAATGTAGGGAGATTATGGATGTGGAGTAATTGGAAGATGAAATTTGTGACGTTCATTCATAATGATGATGCTATGTGCTTCCATGTGGTTGTACAAGGGACACATAAACTTGTAGTGATGGGCCATATTAATTTCGAGGATCATGCGTTAATTAAAAGACAACAGGCAAATGAAAAAATGAATGTGACAGGTAGGATGTTCAAGGATGAAAAAAAACAAGGTAACCGTTGAAAGCAATTTGCATTTGTTATTGGAAATTATGCACGTTTTCGAAGTTTTGGACTTCATAGCAGTATGAGTGCAGAGAGTGTAATTGAAAAACTATAGTGAATAGCAAGGGAAAAGGAAGTGCAAAAGAGTGAACATAGACAAAGGTGGGAGGAGGAAGCGGGATTGTTAAAAAGAAAAAAAGTAGAAGAGGAATTAAGAAAAACAAAGAGAGGAGTGTTGAATTTCAGCCATTGGCTATAAGGTCATCACTGCATTCATCATCATTTTCAGAATGTGTACAAAGGAAGGCGTATAATGAAACGATATAGTTTATGCAGATAATAATTCAAGATATAGATACAATTGGAACATCTATAGTTGAGTTTTTGTGTAAAAGCAGAGGACATCGGTGTGCAAGAGAGCAGACAAGACCAAGAGCTATGTGAGGCGACTTTCCGTCCCTCTACTTTCGGTTCTACAAGGTGACTATGCTTGAAAGCACAAATGCTACTAGTGAAGGAAAAAATGCAAGTGTATTTCTAGATGTTAGATTGCGTTTGTAGTTAAAATTAAGTAGACCACCTCCTATGCATCATTTACAATTAGAACTGATAGATGTATTTTTCAAGCTCACACATTACACATTCTAGGACTTTATGTCAAATTGTTATTCATTTAAACCAATGTTCAAGGACTCAACACCATGTCCAACATAGCTACAGACCACTAGTCACTTGAAATATTATTTCTAACACATGGGTTATTCAAATCTGGCTTACCATAGTTCATTAGAAAGATTAACTACAAGGTGCATCTTGTTACCAAATCCTAAGCTCTGCAACTAAACCAACAAAAAGTTATGCTACGAAACTCGAGAGGGTTTTACGAAGGTGATAATTCAATTTGGCTGCAAACCCTCAGTCACTTTAAACCATCATTTCTAACACATACATTATTCAAATCTGACTTGCCTTAGTTCATTAGAAAGTTAATTACAAGGTGCACTAACCTACCAAATTTTAAGATCTGTAGTTAAACCAATAAGAAGTTATGCTATAAAACCCAAAAGGGTTTTACGAAGGTGATAATTCAATTTGGCTACAGACCCTCAGTCACTTTAAACCATCATTTCTAACACATACATTATTCAAATTCGGCTTGTTTTAGCTCATTAGAAAGCTAACTACAAGGCGCACCAACTTACTAAATCTTAAGATCTATAGCTAAACCAGTAAGAAGTTATCCTACCAAACCCGAGAGGGTTTTGTGAAGGCAGCCGATTCAACTTGACTACAGACCATCAATCACTTAAAACATCATTTCTAACACCTACATTATTCAAATCTAACTTGCCTTAGCTCATTAGAAAGCTAACTACAAGGCCCAACTTGCTACCAAATCTCAAACTCTGTAGTTGAATTAGCAAGAAGTTATGCTATGAAACCTGAAAGGATTTGTGAGATTTCTCTAAAGTTCCAACCTTTCAACACTATCACTACCCACCCCCATTCCTTCAAAACTATTACAAGATTTTCATTCTACTTTCCTTCCTTCTCCCCTCTACCAAAACTAATCATTATTTTTTTCTTCAAGAAGTTTTTGGGAACAAGTATTCAAGATTGAATGAAAAATATGTTCAAGGCAAAGAGAGAACTCCTAATGATTTGAATCCGCCTTTTAAAGAAAAGGAGAAGGGAGGTGAAGGTAAATCCAAAGCTTGGTGGCTAATGGAATGTTCCAAGCTTGGTGGCCAATGGAAGGTGAAGGAAAAACACCTTTTCACCTCTTCCCATTTTCCCCCCAACAAACTTTACTTAAACCTTCAATTTTTTCCTTTGACCTTACAGTTTTACTT
>Ga0116227_10008482_pt1 | contig 19339 bp, 12 predicted proteins | sample S1TSphgellanicum_FD_89693 | JGI IMG/M metagenome (GOLD analysis project Ga0116227, IMG submission 89693) | Host-associated microbial communities from peat moss isolated from Minnesota, USA - S1T2_Fb - Sphagnum magellanicum MG | ecosystem: Host-associated > Plants > Peat moss > Unclassified... | reverse complement strand
CAAACATGTTAGAATAAAGAGGGAGAAAAATAGTTATCCCATATGGTTTGTTAATGTGATGGTACAGGGAAGGGAATAAAGAGCAAGGTTGGAGGGGAGTTGGATATCTCACTCCAAGCATTGTTCACATACTTGTGTGATCTATGTGTTTTTGATCGCGCAATCTCTCCTCTGATCCTATTGTTTTTCAACAAGTCATTTGTTGCATTGGATTTCTTATGAACGCTAAGGAACATTGGAAAGAAAGTAGACATAATAATGGTGATGGATTTTGAAGATGGGCGTTGATGCCTTCTTTTCATGGACTGAACCTAAACACAAAGTGTAGACTTGTGGCATTTCCATGTTTCCAACCTCTCCAACGCCCTAAGCCATGTCTTTTGCCAAATCACACTTCACCAAAATTTTGTTTTGTTGAAACTCCCTTTTTTGCATCAAGGCTTTGAAGACTAAAACAATGCATGTTTGAAAGTCAAGTTTTCATTGCAGTGATTCCAACTCTACAAGAGTTGCTAAGAGAGATTTAGCCCCACCTACCTCTCTAGAAGTATTCTGAAAACAGGTCATGAACTTTTAGGTTATGTGCATCGAACGCCAAACATAAATGTTGGAATTTTGTCTCTAGATCTTTTAGAAGATGCATGAGGTCTTCAATTTGGCCTTGGAACTTGTCAAGCCTTTTTTGCGATTGATCATTTGCCTTTTGAAGTGAAGATACAACATCTTTAGAGACCAAAATCTCTTTTTCCAACCCTAAAATGTATTCCTACCACATTCGATACACAAAATGTCCATGTAGTGTGTATTATGTAAGCCTTTGAACTTTTAGCTCGAGATTGTGTTTCAAACTTTACATTTCAAGCTTGAACCTTCAAGGGAAAATGTTTTTTATTTCTTTCAATCTATGTAACATGTTGTACAATTAACATTTGAAGAAAACATGCCAAGTTACATCATAATCTTTATGGTTGTCATTTAGTGGTTAATCTCATTGATATGGGTCTCTCTTATTGTCATGGTGGTCATTACAATCATGTGTGTGGATTGAATTTTGTTGTTGGGAGTGTTCAAAATTGAAAGGGGTTTAGGGTTTCAAGCTTCCATGTTGTGTGATATGAATTTTAGTACATTCTTGAGGTTCACAAAAAATAGTTCCCTAATGTTGCATTCCTTATTCAACAATGTTCAAATATTTTAGGAATTTAAATTGAAATTGAAGGGGTTTTTTGTATTGTTGGCATATTGAAAAGTTTGTAATGGTGTCAACTAGGAATGCAAATTTTGGACAAGCTTGTGGTGATCTTATAGATTTAACCAAATGATGCAACGATGAAATGCATTATTTACTTTTGAAAAAGAACTACCCAATGATTACAAGGACAAGCTTGAAAATACTAGAATTTTGGGGATGATTTTCAAAAATCTTATAATAGTTTTTAGTGTTTAGTTTTTTGCTTTAATTTAGCTATTAAATCCACGTGTAAAATTGTTTTGGACATTAGGTGCAAGGATTGAAAATATAAAGAAATTAACAAATTATAGTTTTATTTGGATGTCCAATGATTTACTAGTGACTATGAACATTGAGATGTGTCTCAACATTTCAATGGTTGATCATGTTACTTATATATGACTTTCTATCAAACTTTTGAATCACCTTGAACATTTATACCAATTTCATTTGTATATATAGTCATTTTTACAAGTGAATGAAAATCTTTGTGTTTGAGATTTAAACATTTCAATTGTTAATTAAATCTCTTGTGTATAATTATTGTTTGTGACATTTTTAAATTGCATTGAACACATGTACTAGTTTTGTTTGGATTAAAAATGACTTGTAGATGAATATGAATGTGTCTAACCTTCTAGCATATCATGCTTTTTGTGTTTGTGAAAATTTGAACTAATGTTGTTTGAATTTTGATACGTAAGGATTAAGGACTTGTAAGTGGACATGAAACATATTAGTAATTCAATGGATAAACACATTTTTCTTTTTATATAACTTATGTTTGTGGAACATTACATGAAGTAAAACAAGATCACCAATGGGGGCATCATTGATACCAAAGGTATTATTCATACAAATTGGTATACATATATATACATTTCCATAAGGTATATGTTGATATCATTTCATACCCATCCCATTTCCTTCAATTATATATTCCATACCCATATACAATATTGAAAAATATTTTCATACCATTGTGCATGTGATATCAAAATTTTGTTGAACCTTATATATCACTATGCAATTGATATTTTAAAATGGTGATACCACAAAGATTATTTTGAAGTCCATTTTTGGACCCTTAGCTTTTCTCCAAGATATAACAACCAAATAATGAATTAGTCATGGTCTCAAGCCTCAAGGTTGTTACTACTACAACCCATTGACGTCACATTATTATTAATTTGAAATTGTAAAACCTTGGAACTCATTTTGGTAGTTCTATTATGAATTGTAGGACATTGAGCTAAAATTGCCCTTCCCCCATTCTTAAATGATGCACACAAATCAAAGGAACTCTCACAAGGTGGTTATTAGGTTTCATATTCATGAATCTAAAAAATTCAAAAATTCAATTATGATATATAATCATGGTTTTCAAAGTTTTGATGATTTGATTTTGATGTAAGGTGAAAGCATGGTAAAATATATAAAAAAAGTTGACAAAAAAATGTCAAGATTAAAAAGAAGCAGTTTTTCACGAAAACACAAAAAAAATATATTCAAATTTTATTAAGAGGTCTCTAGTTGAATTGTAGTCAAGACATCGACTGGGAAAACAACATAACCTATAGTTGTGCCTCCTATGGTGTGTTGACTTCATAAGTCTTGTGTTCAATTACTTTGGTTAGTCACAAAACATTGAAGTGGATGATAAATGCCAGCTGGATGGATGAAATGTAGTTCAAAGGACTAATGTCTTTATTGCAACTTTGGCTCAACTATTTTTCAACTATATTATGCAACTGCAAATCAACCTTGCAAAGAATGCATAAATCGATACAACAATCAATCATTATTAATGAATTATAAATATTAATTAATTGATTAATTAAGAAATATACAATAATCATTAATTAATTTCAAATTATTGAAATATTAACAAGCTAATGGGTTTATATAAAAATATTTAATATTTAATATTTATTGACTAATGATTTGTCAATAATTTATTAACTACTAGTTAATATTTACTAATTAGTTATTATAAAATAACTAATTATTTTAAATAATTAGTTGGACAAAGTGAATGTTTTTAATCAATTATTTAGATAATTAATTATTTCATTATTCCTTATTTAATAATTTTGAAACATTTCATTCATTTTGAAAATTCTCAATAATATGATCTAACTACTTAATCAATAGTTATGGTTAATAGCTAATGAATATTAATTAGTAAATATTTAGTCAACCAATGAATAATAAATTTAAAAAATTTCACAAATTATTTTTTTAATTATAATTAAAAATTAATTAAAAACCATTGAATATTTAATCAATGAATTAATCAAATTTGTTATCTATATACATAATATTTATTATTTTGATCAGTTTGATATTTCTAACTGTAGAAAAAATTTAATTTATTAATTTATGAAACTATATGAGAGTTAATTTTTATCAATCAACAATTATGGTTAATAACTAATAAATACTAATTAGTTAATAGTTAGTTAGTTATAAAACTAAGAAAATTAATGATGCATGAGTTAATTATTTAATTGATATTAATGATGAATTAAAACTGATTTATTTCTATAAATTAATTTAATAAGTTAAAATTTTAATAATTTATAATTAATATTGACGAATTACCAATTAGTTAATCATTTATTTTGTTAGATAATAATTTAAAACCTGATTATTTTAAATTTCATTAGTTGATCACTAGCAATTTAAAAGAAATAATTTCAGAGGTTATATATATATATAAGTAAAAAAGTTATGTTATTTTATAATTAATTGCCAAATAATTAAATACATTAAAACATTAATGATTAATTTGTGAATTGATTAATTAATTAGATATTAATAACTATTTCTTGAAATACTAGGTGCATATTACCTACCTAGCTATTCACCTAATTAGTAGTTAGATATTTAATTAATGTTTATTTAAAGTATTAAATAGCTAGCTCCTTAATAGGTAGTTAATAGGTACCTACTAATTAGGTAGGTAGTCATGAAGGTTAACATTTAAATTACTAATTAGATACCTACTTAGTAATTAGTAGTTAGCTATAAAAGTACCTAGCTAGGTAGTTAGTTCTTACTTTTAAGTACTTACTAACTATTACCTTATATGTATTTTCTAGGTACTACTAACTATTAAGTCTCTAGGTACTACTTACCTATGTTAAACATTGGATAAATATTAGATGATTTAGGCCTAGGCATGGTTTAGACCATTTAACCTAGGTGTGTACCTTAGGTGGTTAACTATTAATTATTTGCCTAAGTTAAGATCATATTATAATAATATTAATCATTATTAATTATTATAATTATAAAAATGTTACTAATGTAGCTTAGAATTAATTGCAATAACATTTGAGAATTAAAAATATTACCTACTATTAGTTATTATAAACTACTAATAAGGTTAAATATTAGTAATTGGATACCTACCTACTATCGACCTATAGGTACCATACTAGTTACTTACTAAATACCTAGTACCTACCTAGCTACTTATTTAGTTGGTAATTATCTACTAACTAGGTATTTAGTTAGTAGGTACTTAAAGTACAAGGTAGCTAAATACTTAGTTAGTAAGTAGCTAGGGTTTAAGGTTAAGGTTTAGTTAGCTACTAAATATTTACCTACTGGTTACTAACTAACTAGGTAGTTAGTACCTACCTTAAGGTACCTACTATTATTACCTAACATGTACTTATTTAAGACATATTACGTACCTACATAATAGGTATTTTCTAACTATTACTAATTAAATTAAGTCTTTAGGCTACCTATGTTAAGTAGTAAATAGGTATGAAGTGGTCTAGGGTTAATGCCACCATCTTTAACTTTAAGCCCAACTTAGGTGCCACATACATTACATTAGTTAGTAGGCTAATAACTATTAAACCCCTAGGTTACTTTTGTTAGGTTTTAGATAGGTAATCCTAGGTGCCACCTTGTTTAACTTCAGCCCAACCTAGGTGCCACATATGCTACAATAACTAGTAGGTGTGGTTAATTAATAAGTTTAATAAGTTAGGTTAATTGGTAGTAGACTAGGCTAGGTAAGTAATTAGGTAGTAGCAAGTCATTGTGATTAACTTGCAATGTGGGTTATAGCTAGTTAGGTTGTAAATTGGTTACAATTAGGGTAGAATTGCCCATTACTAATCGGCAGCGTACCAAAAACTTATTCATATCTTTCTCATCTCTTCTTCATTTTGAGTTATTAAAAACTTTATGGGATCACCAAATTAAGCTTTAGAATTCACCTTTCAACTCCATAGACAAATAAAGGAGTAATCAAGAAAGAGTTGGAAGAAAAAAAATACAAAACACGTTTTTTCAAGATACAAAATGCATTTTTTTCTTTTAGACCCGTCCGACTTTCAAAGTCCATATCTTTCTCATTTCTTGTTCAATTTTAGTGATCTAAAGTGTTCTAAGAGCGCCACCTTACTTATACAAATCATCTTTGAACTCTAAAAGCAATGGAGCAACTTCCTAGAAATGTTTTCAATGTTTAGGAATAGGCTTCCAAGTGTTACAACATTCTCTATTTTGATTCCCCCTTACTTCAGGGAGCCATAACTTTCTCATTTCTTATCTGTTTGTGAAGCGTTTTAGTGCCTCAAATGTGCCAAGAGGAGGACTTCGATTCATCTTTAGACGCCATAAGGAAATAAAATCATCCTTGGATTTTGTTGAGCTTTGAACCACTAAGTGATTATTCACTAGTTGTTCAACCCTAGCTTACAACTAAACTATTTATCCCATATTGTTTGTTTTCCATGACAAGTTTCCAAAGTATATAAAGAGGTGAATTAAAAATGTTGGCAAAAAACTTTACATTGTTCAATAGCCATGTGGGATGAACTAATCACAAAAGCTTGACCTTAAAAGTTAAACTTCAAATGAAAAAGTAAATTATTAATTAAATGGTATTTGGCCTAGGTCTAGGCTTACCCTAGGTGGCTTAAATCTAAGCTTAACCTAGTTCTAAACCTAGCTTAGGTTTGGGCCTAGCTTAAATCCGAACTTAGCCTAGGTTTGGGTTTAGTTTAAATTTAGACGTGGCCTAGGTGATGCGTAGCCTTATGTGAACCATGTGACAACAAACTACTTGTTAAACATTGGGACCATGTGTCAACAAACTGTTGCTTAAACTTTTTACCTAACATAGTCAAAACATAGTTGGAACATAGTTGAATTTCAACTCAAATTTTGATGATGTCATAATTTGTTAACAAATGAAGTTCATCCAATGGGAAATTAAAGTAAAAAACAACTTTCAACTATAATGGTGTAATCATTTCCAACTAAAATGGTTAAAAGTGGCAATTGTTGTGGTGTTAACATGTGGTTGTCATTTTTTACTATAATTTCATTTTCGATTTGTATTTTTGATTATTGTGGTCAGCAATTCAAAAAAAATAAATTGTAGTTGAAATGGTCATTTTCAACTATAATTGTAAGTTGGAAATGTATTAAAAAAAGGGGGGGTTTTCTACTAGTGTAAAAGTAGGGAATAAGTACATTTGAAATCAAATGGTCAATATGGAGTTCAAACCTACTTTTTCATTAAAAAAATAATGAAATATACATGTATGAAGTTATAGCATAAAAATTATTATATATTCAAAGGCATAACCAAAAAAAAAATTTACTTTCTCTTTGATAACATATACTTGACACATACTTGAATCAAATTTTACATTGCAAAAAATAGGTTTTAAAAGCTACTTGTGTTTAGAAAAGTCTATTTGAAACCTACTTTTACAATGAATTTTTTTAAAATTAATGCATAATAATGAAGAAGTATCTTGTTATTTATCATTCAACTAAAAACATTGAATGTATAATAATTTTGTGATGGGTTTTGGTCCTATTTTTTGTTCATTTGGCAAGTAGACTAGCAAGTATTTTTAGTTGTACATTTTATTGTGCTTTCACCTTATATAATCATGGTACTCAAATTTTTAAACATTTGATTTTGGCATATAGCCATGGTTTTCAAATTTTCTAAAAAAACACAACTGGCCATAAATCTCCCAGTTCATAAATAAAAACTAATAGTTCTTTGATTCTAACTTTCAAAGAACCATAATTGAAGATTATTTGATTATGAAATAATTTAAAATCCGAAACCAACAATTTTCTATAATTCAAATAACCAAGCAACACTGGTTTTTAAATTTGACCACCACATGGCCTTTTTCCAAGTGTTGCTCACCAATTGTATTGTCTACCAATAGTTATTAAATTAAACATAGGCCTTTAACCATTGAGGAATAACCTATCATAGTGCATCAATTTGGAACCCTACCTAAAACTTGGAAATCAAATATGATAATGAAATATGGAGGTTGAAAGAAGGAAACAACTTTTGAAGTGAGGGTGATGTGAAGAGGTCATGTCACCAAAGGGAGGCGCGACTTGTTTCAAACACTCCCTAATAAAATCAATGTTTGTTAACTTTATGGTTACACAACAAATTAATTAATAGAGCAACAAATGTACATCTCCAAGTTGTTAAACTATCAATTTTGCTATTTCAAATTACAACACAAAGATAGAGGATTCTAAGGGATCATATCACTCTTGATCTCCTCTTAAAAGCCAATTAGGCTTGAATGTGGTAGCTCATTTGTAAAAACACAATGACTAACTAATACCCCATTTCCAATAGATCCTTCCCTTTGGAAGTTGTACAGAGAATAATACAGGACTAGACATTTGCAACATTTGATCTCCATAACACATAGATACCTTCAAATTCCCATTTTCCTTAGAGCTCCAATGACATCATCGGTACTCTCATCTAAAATAAATTGCTTGAAAGTTACCCATAGAACTCACAAGACCTTGCAACAAAATGAAGACTGCCACCATGGTTGTTCATGAGATCTCTAGATTCTCTCATCACTTCCCTTAGACATGTCCTAGACTTCTAACACTTAACTTTCTACAACCCTCTTGAAGTTCATAGCACAACAGAAGATTGTATTCTAAGAATGGTACATAAATCAAATAGAGGGGCATTCTTCCCCAACTGTTCAACAAGCCATTCTCAACACATGAAGACTAGAACAATACAATTTCATCAATTTGAAAAGAAGAACTTAGCTCTCTCTGTCCCTGTCCCTAGTGCCATTTGCATCATCCCCCTTATAGCTTTCCTTCAACACCATTCCTCCTCTCTTCATAAACCACAACACCAATTGTCTTCCAAAGATGTGATTCACATTCCCCATAAAAACCATCCATCATGCAACAAGGAACCCGTTCCATCATTAAAAATAAGGCACTCTTGCTGCTCCATTCAAGAACAAATAACAAACACACAAACCTGCAAACAAACAAACAACACCCAAACATAGAAAAGAACACAAACTTTCGGCATCCATACTTCTAAAGATGAATAACCACTCCATATTTTGTCATCATCTATCACCCATCCAGAATCAGGGTTTTTATTTCCCATCCATGCTCATCCATAGAAACTTTTTGACATTGTTTCAGGCCACAATTGGTCCATCAAGCACCCAACTATTAAACTGAGATCATGCTAAGATCCAATGGGAATAGGGTTGTGAAACGAGCCTTCAAATGGGAGCACATCCCATAGGGAGCAAGCTTCCTGGTACACACTACACATTCCCAATTTGCCATGGAGACATGATGGCAACAACATAAACATGTAGGTTTTGTTGAGGTTTGGATGATGTACTGCTGGAAACCCATGTCTCATGTGCAAACCGAATCTAATGTGCCTTTTTAAAATGAATTGTTTTTTTTGGGTGAGCTCACTTTCTAAATTTCTGGTGAATAAAATTTGCTCAACTTACACAATGGCGACATTTTTTCCCCTCATTAGAGTTACTATACAAAAATAGTTATTCCAATTTCCTCATATGTTGTTCTTGGCATGTTTCATGTGGGGGAATAAATTTAGTTTTTAATGCTGCTTAAAGACGTAGCAGCAAGTTCTCCCAACTTAGAACGAAAATTGTCCGCAACACCTTCAAAAATATCTCTCTAGCTGACGGTTTCATAAAGTTCTACTCATTATTCAATAGTTATATTGCAACATAAAAGATCACCATACCTCCAACAACTCCGTCTCCAAGGCCTGCATAGAATATTTATTCTTGTTGACAACTTGCATCACATTTTGGAATACTTTTTTGCTCTAATCGGTGGACCATTGCAGTTGCGTCAGATTCCACGCTCTGCATGCGAATGGAGAACACCACGGTTGATGATAGAGGGGCTAGGGGTCTAGTTCCAGTCCTCTCCCCTCCCCTCTCCTTTATTAGAAGCCCTGTGGAATGTGCCTACAACTAATATGATTCTAGTCATAACACAAGTGGAATCTATTGGTAGATGTCAAAGTAATACCCTTTGTAGGTCCCTTGTGTCTATGTGGGGTCATTTGATCTTTATGTCCAGGTCACATGGTGGAAGTTTGGAATTCATACTCAATCATCAGAATACCTGAGAGTCCAGATGAACCTGGATGAATCCAGCTATTAAACACCAATGTCTTAGGTGCTATCAATTGGCCTTGGACTCACCAGCACTTACGCTATTACGAAGCAGTGATTTTTTTTCAATTTTCTGATGTAGCGCCAATGGTTAGCATCCCAAAAAGGATTTTAACACTGGTAACAAGACAGGTGAGATAGTAGAATTTTTTTGTAATCCTGTTCTTATTTGGTGACCTACAGGAGGAGGCCTCCGAACCTGGTCAAAAACCCCTACAGTTTTGGCGAATTTTTTCAAAATTTTCCAAAGGAAGGCCTTTGTAATTGTCACAGTCCCAAAACCGATTTCTCATTTTGGAGAAATTTCGCACCAGAAAAACGCTGGTACTAAGGTAAAAACCCCCCAAAAAAGTTTAGGTTGCTTCTAACCATGATAAATATCCCCTGCTAACAATCAGGCTCTCTGAGTCCAAATTTAACATTTCCTAGGTGAAATATGGCAACTACATGGCCCCATTCAAGAATGTGAAGGCACCAATGTAGGTGCTGGTTCAACTTGGGCCAATTAAATTGTTGCTTATGACTCTTTAACCCTGGCTAGTTAAAAACCAAGGTATAGGTTCACTTTCCTCCAAAATTCACACATGGACACTTCACTTTCAGTTGTGCCTCATTCAGATGGGAGCTTCAATTGTCTTGCTTAGACCTTTAGATGGTTTGCAATTTGCATTGTCCAATGGGAGTCCAGAAGATGTCCCAAAAGTTAATTCCCATTTAGACAACTATGTTCCTGGTAGTGAGACTCCATTGAGGTCCAGAAGTTGTTTCTAAAGCTCTTTGTCAAATTATTGTATGTGTTTCCCTTGGTCTGCTTTTTGATGATGACATGAAACAGGATTTCTCAAGATAAGAAAGTGGAAAGGGCAAGAGCTTCTGTAGAGGCAGGTTCAAGCAAGATGAGAAAGTGGAGGGATGATGATTTGTGGGCATTAAAATAGGTGGACCCCTGATTGAAACGTGAGCAACAAAATAGGTAGTTCTGGAGTTGGGTGAAGATGCAGAAGGACAAAACATCTAAAGGACGTTCCATTTTATATAAATCTCCCATTTAAAATACTTAGCTGCATATTACTTGCTAGTTATCTGAATTTGCAATTACCAGACTTCTGGCGGCAACAACCAGCTAAGTATGCAGAAGATTGGGGTGAACTGGCACCTCCACTGGTATTACAGTAAAAACCAGTGTTGGGTGGGTATCATGAAATGTGTGAGAACTCGCCAAGGTTTTAGGCCAGTTCTCAATGTGAATATGAACAGATATCACAACCAGTGATATCCAGTGTTTTTTTTTTGGGTGAAAATTTGCCAAATTTCTCCCAAAAAAATGGCTCGTCACCTGTAAGCTTAGATTTCAAGGGTGAAATCTGACACTTTTCACCTAAAACCACCATGACACCCTAAAAGGTCACCTAAAAATTTATTCATCTGTGAAACCTTTCGTTGGTTTAATGATGGAATAATGCTGGCAAATCACCAAATTGCCTCCACCAAATTGCCTCCAAATAAAACCCTAAGTCACCTACCTAGCTATGTAGACGTTTGGATTTTCACCACTTTTTCTCTTTGCATCTTGGCCATTTGCCAAACCCTACCTGACATGCCATTTTGTTTTAGAAGTGTTTTAAGTGGGAGGGGGCCTCGTATCAAGACCATCTTAGTGGTTCCACCATAAATGGCCGCACAAAATTCAACTCCTCTAGGAGTTGAAAGATATCCGAACTTAGGGGTCTAGATGGGTTAAGGCAGTAGCTCAAGCTCTCACCAGCCAAAAGGACAACTTGGGGGTTGTCCCTTAAAACCCTCAACATATCATTAGGCATTATCCTAGGTCGACCCAAGGGGGTAAACCCATTAAAGTGTTTGGGGTGATTAGAAGTTGTCCCTTTAAAACTTCGAAGCTACTAGAAGAAGGTTGGCCCCAAGACAACTCAGATTGTTCCAATTAAAGTCCTCATTGGGCCAACGTTGGAAGTTGGGTCTGTGAGGTCCCCCACGTCAACTTGGGTTTAACTAACTTTGAAGCCAACTAGTTGGCTTTGGGAGTCAGGCCCAAGGGTTGTTCCAGTTAGACTAGGATTTAGTCTTGATAGCGAAGTCTAATGAATCGAAATAAAGAATTTGAGTTCATCTTGAGTGGTTAGGACTTTGGGACTAACCAAGTGTGTCACGGGGTGTGTAGGTAGTTACGAGCTAAAGGAGTTGACACAAGAGGAGCTTGGCAAGGCACATGGAGCACAAGGTGAAAGCAGGAAAGTGCATGTCATTCCCTTTCTCACATAGAACCTGTTGTTATTCTTCCTCCTCGTTCATCTATGTCACCAATGGCCCCTATATAGATTCTAGAATGACAAGTATGGATTTTGGAGTTTGGACTCTAGAGTCTACAAGCTTGGAATTGGAAACCTAAAAGGCCTTGAGATTGTAAGTCATTTATAAATTACAACTTAACTTTTTTTTAAATTTAAATTTGTGATCTTTTGGCTACCTGGGCCTTGGAAGTTAGTAGCTTGTTGCTTGATTTTTATTCTTGCAAATTTTAAGGTTCATTCTTCCACTCTTCAAAGTTGAATGTGGTGTTGGAGTTTGTTGATTTTGAATCATATCTTGTATGCACATTGATTTCCTTTGGTCATTTAACATTAAGCATGACAATATATTTCAAGTATCAAAATCTATGTCTTAAACTTTGGAGTGATCAAATTTGTGGGCGTGAAGTACATTGGATCATGGGCGAATCGAAATGCATTTTCAATTTGCATTGGACTTGGATGTTGGAGCTTGAAATCAAATCAAAATCCCAATTCTTAAGTTCCATCAACATCATTATGGTTGTAAGCATTCTACAACATTTTTGTTCAAGTATGCATATTATAATCCATTACAGTTCCAAGTTTCCAACCTTTCCATATGGTGTAAGTTGCATTCATGATAATACACAATGCACAATGCACTAATCCGAGTCTCCATTTTGTTGTGTGCTTGAACATTTTTGATTTGTGAAACTTGAACATATTTCAAAGTTTTTTTAGTTTGTTTTGCACTTTGGCCACTTATAGATCATTGTGTGTCATCAACTTGTCAATTGTAGTTCTGTGCGGTTACTTTTTGCTTTTGTGAGTTTGTTGTGCACATTATGCCTGTGTATAACTTTGTATTTAGTTGTTGTTTTTTTCTTTCAATTTTGCTTGAAGATGTCGCCTTTTAAACCACCCCCAAACTTCAAATTCAAATACTTTTATAGCTCTTGCAACCCTAGCAATGGCACCCTTCTTGCTACATGTGATGTGGCTTCTAGTAGTAAGAGTAAACATCAATCTTTCTGTGAACTTGCTACCTTAAAAGGTAAGCAACATGTTAGTGAAGTTCATGTGATATGTTTAAATGCATCAAATTATGCTATAATTGTTTTGCGCATTGATTCTCCAAAGTTATAAGGGGTTTGGATTAGAGTTCAATGTCACTGCCAGAGGTTAATAAAACATGAGCTTATGAATCAAAAAGGAAATTATAGGTTTCATGGGTAGCCAAATTGCCTTGGGTTGAATTACAAGTGGGGTTTGACGCCTATGTGCATATAGTGAAGTGCAAAATTTGCTCAAAGGTTGAGCATAAAGATAAATTATTGATGGACCAAATGGGATTCACTCCAAAAACATGCTAGTAGAAGGAAGGTTAATAAACCTATGAAAGGGGTGAGAAAAGGTGAATGGTATATTAGTAAGCATTGTAAGCATGACAAAAATGAAGTTGTTTATGCTTTCAAAGGTAGGGAATCTATTTTGTAACAAATGATTAATGGGTTGGCTAGTGAGAAACACACAAAATTGGTTCAATTTGCCACATTGTTCCACACATTAAAGCATGGTAGGCCTATGTTTGAATATGAGGTTCACAAGGACTTATTTGATTTTCTAAATTTTGAAGAGAACCCCAAAATGCATTGGACTATGGCTCAACACGTGCATGGCATTGTTTTGGAGACCAAAAAATCTATTGTTGGAATAATTAATTACTTATCACTTACATGCAATGAAGTTGGTACCATTGACAATTAGAGCTGGTTGTCAATTCATGCATATGTTGTTCAGAATTGGTTGAAAATACCAATTTTCCTTTCCCTTGAATGTGTAGTGGTAGGATTAGGTGGTGATAATCTAATTCAAGTCCTAATGCAAGCCTTAATGCATGAAGGAGGTTTCACAAAAGATTTGATTAGTAAAATGTTCATGACCTTTGATGTGGATGAGGTTTTTGTTTTCCAAGGCACCAAGTCAGGTGTTACAAAGCAAATTGTTGATGGTTGGGCTCCACATTCCATGGGGGTGCATTGTATGGCTCATAGAACCAACTTTGTAGTTCAAACTATGTTTCATTTGTAAATGGTGAGTAGAACTAAAGGTTTGTTTCAAACCTTGTAAAATTAATTTTCTAAAAGCCCTAAAAAACATTTAGAATTTACAAAACTAGCAAAGCTTATGGAAACAAAGGGGGCCAAAATTTTGAAGAATGTGAAAACCCGTTGGATATCTATGTTGTGTTTTGCCCAACGTGTTATGGCTAAATACAAAACATTGCTGATGAAAATGGTCTTTGATGGTTCAACCAATGAAAAGGCAAAGGTGAATTTTGATCTTCTTTGTGATGTGTAGATTTTATTGGAGCTTACTGTCATTTTCCCATTGTTGCAATCTATCCATAACCTGATCAAATTCAGTCAATTGTGGGATGTTTTCATATGTGATTTTGTGGTACCAACAAAAATGTGCCAAGGGGAGATATATGCATTGTACACGAACTTGAACACGAAGTTCAAGTTTGATGCATTTGAGGCTTACAAGTCTTTGTTATGTGCTAAACATGATTCAATAATCATGTGTTGGATAACAAATTTGAACATTGGAGTGGAACATTTGGCATTTAATGTTGACCAACAACACATTTGGGCTATTCATTTTAATATGTAGACTTGAGAAATTTTTTATGTGACAAGGGAAGTTTATGATGTAGCTCTCATTTAAGTGGAGGCAAAATGTTTAGGTTAAATCCTAAACCTTAACCCATTTCATATTTTACTTCATGAATTTTGATTTTTTCCACTTTTTTTTCAATTGAATGAAATTAACAAATTGGATGTGGGTTGCAACAGCTACTAAATGCCTGGTTGAAAAGTTGCAAGGAAAATTCTCTATTCATGGCATCATGGATAGTTTAGGTGTGGTGTACCCATAATATTGGTTATAATTTGATGTGGAAAAAAACTTCAACAAACATTTGGATGTGATTAGGGTTGCCTTCTGCCACCCCAAGAAATTGGACAGTAGTGATGTATGGGCCCTGAAGTGTTATCAACAACTTCCCTTGACATTTCAACAATCTTTGTTCAAGCTAGCCATGAAATCAAATGCATGTGCTGCCATGGCTAAATCACTTGATGTGAATCCATTGACATGTCTTTGGCAGACTCTTTCAACATCCGAAGTGTTTACCTATTCTTTTCCAAAGTATTTCAAATTGGTTGAGATTGCAATGGTACAAGTCCTTGGTAATGTGGAGGATGAATAATGCTTCAACTTTTTAGCATTTTGCAAATCCAAATTGCATAATCAATTTACTACAAATTTGGGTTTAGAGGTTAGGTATGTTCTCCCAAAAATTCTACACCTTGTATGATTTTCCATATGCAAAAGCATATGAGTAGTGGCAGGTAGAATGTCTTCGATATGGTGTGGGAGCTTAGGTTTAAAGCTTTTGAGTCTCAGCTTAACTCAACAATTTTTATGCATAAGTTATTATTATCCTTAGGTTTTACCAACCTTGTAAGTTACGATTATAATTTGCTAGTTTTTTTGTGTAAGTGAAATTGGTGAATCCCACATGGATACCACTTATTTGCAACTCACCTTTTTTTTCCCAAGTTTATGTTCTATTCTTATGTCTTCATGAGATGATTTTAATGTGGTTTTTATGTTGTTGTGTTTAATTAACCTTGTTTTGTATGCCACTTATGTTACAATGGACAATTTAAACGGTTCAATTCCTTCATAAATGATTGTTTGTTTTTTGTTTCCAGTTTGTGTTATAATTTATGTGCATGTGGTTAGTGGGTCACTAGTTTATCGTAATGAATTTTGAACAATGTGGTTATGTTCAAGATCCAAAGTTGTACGTATTTTGAGTTTTCGTTACATGGTCTTTATTTTTGTTGTCCATTTGGCTGATTGTTGAAATTTGAACCTATGGAAATTGGAATTGGACATTGAAATCTCCATATTTCACTAAAAGGTTGCTTAAATTTCTTTTTTTAGAATTGGCAAGAGCCAAAAATCCTACGACAATTTGACCCCTATAGCCGAAATAGCCACAAGGGCTAAATCAATAGCCAAATGTCATATTTTTCCAAAACAAAAAAAACATTGGTGGTATCAAAATCATTGTTTTTGACTATTGGCTCTCGTTGGAATGAGAATTCACACCTTGAAAATGAATACCATGAAGTATCCTTCAAAAATTTGATACCTAGGGAGTGTAATGAAGGACATTTGAGTTTAGGGGTCTAGTTTAGGTAATAAGTAAGACAATAGGCTCCAAGTAGTTGGTAAAGTTTAGGAAAATAAGTTTTTGAAACTAGGGTTTTTAAGCTAAAATTTTTCAAAAATTTTGGGCTAGGGTATGTGGCTATATTTTTAGCCTTTTGCTTTTCACTTTTTTTTTATTATGTTTTTTGCTGCTTTTTTACTCTCCCCTTTGCTACTTTCCAACTCTATTGAGGGCTCCTTCTTATCTTTATTTTTCACTCCAACTTCCAACACTTGCACTTGCATGTGTTTTTGCATTTAACTCCTTTGGACTCAACTCTTCATGTTTGCTCCTTTGTATTGCCCCCACCTCTTGCCTCGTGTAGGTTTCAAGTCTTAGCCCATTGTCAAATTATAACTTTGAACTTGATGTAAGTTTTTACTCATTTTCATTACTTTTTCTTGCTTTGTGTCTTTGTTCATTTCTTTGATTAGTTAAATTGAACTTGCTACTACATTTTTATTGGTTTGTAGTTTGTTTGTGTGTTTTTGGTGTTATGTGTTGTTTATTTCTTTTTTTAGATACCTTTTTTTCTTTTTTTAAAAAAACCACCAATTTGTATTTTTATTTATTTTACTTATACTGATTTTTTTTGTTTACTTGATTCTCTATATATTATATGCTAATTAATGTTTATTTTTCTTAATGTGCAAGAGTTGTAAATATTAATATTTCAATTGATTTTTCATAAATTAAACATGCATTCCATTGCATTATAATATTGCATTATGACAAAGAGAGAAAGGAGGAACACTAAATAATTTTTCATACTTTGTAAATGCATATAACTATAAGCATGTTCTCATCTTTTCAGACTTAGATATCTTGTGTAGAAAATACACCTTTGTAGTGTCTAAATTTGTTTAGGTTTCTTCACCCTTGTTTGGTTTAATGATTTTAGGATTGGTCATAGCTCACCTTTTAACTTAGTAGAATTGATCAAGAGGATGTGTGAAAACATTTTTGGAAATTGTAATATATATTTTTTGACTTAGTCAAATCTTGTAATATATTATTCAAATGCATTTGAAGAATATGACAAAAATGAGATGAAAGACTGAAACTTGTACTGTAATCTCCCAAACTTTGAAAAAAATTAAAAATATATCAATATTCAACCCAAGGTGGACTTTGCAATGTAGGTACATCCAAGGTCATAGTCCAAATAACTATGATTATGAATTTTTGACTTCTAATGGAGTTGAAGAACATGCATATAACTTTGGATAATCACACATTGAAATATCATAATATTTAAGATGAATTTTTTTGTTCAAAAAATAGATATAAATAGAGTAGTTAACTATGAGGATTTTGTCCTAATGCAAAAGTTTGTTTAGATTTGAATTAGAACGTGGAGAGATGGCAAATAAAATTATAACTAGAAATTTGAAGAAACAATTAGATTAGGTTATAGTACATGAACTAATGGAAAACAACATTGCCATAAATAGGAATTTGAGTGCAAATCAGATAGATCAGCAATTTGTAACACTTAGAAGAGTTTTTCAATCAAAACAAAAACATTCGTGGACAGAACAAAGACATGCAGGGGACAAAACGCCTTAGGCAACATTGATAATTTCTCGTGAAGTGAAAATTGGTGAAGCAAAGAGGTGCATCGACAATCTGCAACAAAATTCCAAGAGAAAATAACATCATATTAAAAATGTAAACTCAAAGGTTAAGTTTAAACAAAGAAGTCGGGAATTTGGGCCTTGATAGAGAGTTGCGCTAGAGTCAATAGGTCTAATGCAACAACATGATTTTGATGTTATGATTCATGGAGAAAAACAGAGACTCGACATGTCAAAAAGGGAGGATGTAGTACCAAGGTACATATTTACTCCACCTCTTTATTATGAAGAAGAACATGAGGATGAAGAGCTTGAAGAAAGTTCAAAATTTTGAACCTCAAATTCATTATGTGGTTGAACAAAAAGCCATAACTAAAGGCATCAAAATGTCCAAAAGAGTTGAGCTCGTACTTGTCACTAAACAAGAAACTGTAGTCTTACCAAAAGCAAAACCAATAGTAACAGAAGGTGTACGGTTGTTAGAGTAAGGTATAGTGAACCCAAACTTAATTAGCATAGTGGAAGCATTGTTAGAGGAGTCCCAAGGAATTAGAGTAGAGGAATTTATAATGTGAACAAAGTTCAAAAACCTAACCCTCCACGTTGCATATATTGCCATTAGATTGGACATCAAATCAATGAATGTCCATTTATTGAAGATAATGTGAAGTAAGGATTTGTTGAACATTTCTAGAATCTGGATCTAGAACCTACAAGAGAAGAGGACCATGGAGATTTTGAGCAAGAGGACCTGTACCATGAGAAGGTCAAAATTCCAAATAGACTCAGAAAACAATTCTAGAAAAACAAGAGAGTGGAAATGAGATCTTAGATTATGGCAGATGTAACACTAATTTTTGTAACTCTTGCACCAAATCTATTCCATCACAACAATGTTGGAGTTACCTATGTAGGAACTTCCAATTTCATAATGGAACTAGTAAGGTTTGTACCATTATATTATGTGGCAATGCCCCACTCTATGGTTACAGTTACTGAAGCTCCATTTACAACAGCACCAACCCATACCATTGCTGGTATGAAGTTCAAACCACACACTCCAAGGGGAACAAACCTTGTGAGAAAGGTGGACATGATTTTTACTAAATAACCTTTAGATCCAAGAGGAGGAGGATCATGACCACTAAGGCCACTAGGACCTTCAAGATATTTTGGATTACCAATGGTGAATCCATGCAAACCACCATTACCATCCTACCTTATCATCAACCACTTAACTACCTTGAATATGTGAAGGATTTTAACCCAAATGTTCATGTCAAAGTTTTTAAGGTTGCCATTAAAACAAATGGTGATATTGAAGTATTGAAAAACAATAGGATCAGAGGAGAGATTGCGCAATTACAAGCACATAAGACACACAAGTATGTGAACAATGCTTGGAGTGAGATATCCAACTCCCCTCCAGCCTTGCTCTT
>Ga0116227_10008480_pt1 | contig 19344 bp, 11 predicted proteins | sample S1TSphgellanicum_FD_89693 | JGI IMG/M metagenome (GOLD analysis project Ga0116227, IMG submission 89693) | Host-associated microbial communities from peat moss isolated from Minnesota, USA - S1T2_Fb - Sphagnum magellanicum MG | ecosystem: Host-associated > Plants > Peat moss > Unclassified... | reverse complement strand
TCAACATGTTGATGCACTATTGGTGAGTGGGTTTGGTTGGGATTCAATTTCTGTTTGTGTTGAAATTGTTTTCATTTGAATCAAGATTTTCATTTATGGTCTTGACTAAGCTTTGCATGTTGAAATGCAGGCATCTGAGGGTGAGAGTGAAAACTCCGAAGGCAGCAGTGATGAGGAGGAGAGAGATTTAACACTACTCCCATTGTGCTATCTGCTCCCAGTGCTACCACTAGCAGTGGACCCAGTTCATTTGCTAGTCGAAATGAAGGTTCTGCAGGGGAGGAGGAGGAGGAGGAGGAGGAGGGGCAGGGGGATGATGAAGAGAGGGAGGAGGATGAGCAACCTCCCCCTCCACCAGAGAACACTAGGAAGAAATATTCAAGGAAGAAATCCAAGAGGGGAAGGAAGTCTAGATAGACAGCTAGTGTGTTAGATACCCAAGGGTTACAAACCCTTTTACATTGTAAATTTTGAAATTTTGATATAGATTTTCTTTTTTGCGGCCCAAAATGACCCAAATAAACCCTGCTTCCAAAATAAGAATACAGTGCCATGCTCTTGCGATACACAGTGCATCTCAAAACAATTTGCGAGTCATAATTCTTCGCAACACTGCAAAAGCCAAAAGACCAATAATACCATGTCACAGACATTGCTACACTCTTGGGGGTAAATTCATTCCAAAACACGTTTGCGAAATCATAGATTTCGCAAACTTTTAGCGGCATTCTGAGAATCCCAAAAAGTTTGCATGAGATCTTAAAAGCCTTTCGATTTCCGATATAAGATCTAACGCAAACTTGTTAGGATTCTCAAAATGCCGCTAAGGGTTTGCGATAGACCTTATTTCGGAAACTGATAGACTTTTGAATTGATTTGCTAAGTCGTTGCGGCGATGGGTTTGTTGCAAATAGTTTCCGATGTAATGTTAATCGCAAACGGTATATAGAAGCAGTTATAATCGTAAAAGTTTTACGATTATATCAAGTTTGGGAGTTGTGAAGGATTTGTGATTGTACGGGTGCGAATGTTATGGTATCACAAAGGCTTAACAGTTTGCGAAGAGTTATGGTTTGCAAATGCAGGTTTTCGAAAACTTCTTTCTTTGTTGTTTGCGATGATATGTGGATCGCAAAATAGCCCCCTGTTGTTGTAGTGACATGTGGCACAATTTTGGTGGACTTCCATTGCCACCCATGGCCACATGTCATCAAATTACAATGTATATTCACCACCATGTGTCATTGGATGATGATGTTTGCACATTGACATGTGTTAATACATATTTCATTTATCATCTATGAAATTGTCAACAAGATTGTGCTCTCCGTAATCAATGACCTATTTGATGAAATCAAATCAAAAGAAGCCTTGTCTTAATTGACAAGTTTTGGATGATAAATTAATCTTTTATTTGACTAAATCATCTCATATGTACTTATGAACTAATTGATTAATTTTGGATGAAGTTACAACAATTGATTTGACCAAATCACATCACATAGTCTAATTAGCTAATTGATTGGTTTTGGGTGATGATTACAATGACTTATTGACCAATTGACATCACATAGATTGATGTTTCAATGAACTAATTTTAGAAGTTTATCTCCATGTGGTAGCTCATCATTTTTATTACATTTAGTAAAACATATATGAAATTCTAATTGATCCTAATGTCAAATTTTTGCATATAATGTTTCATGTTGACCATTCATTCTTTTAATAAGACCATAAAACTTTAAATTGGTTTTTTGATTAACAATCATTTAATGATATGTGTTCTTTGATTCATTAGACCCTAAACCATGTTAATTCACATCTAATGATAGTTGTTTGACTACAATTCATATAAAATATTAGCAAGTTTCCATGAATTCAAATAAGGAGAAATGATCACATTTAATAGATTCAAGTTATAAACAATGCTAGAGTATGTTGCTAGCAATTAAAAATAAATGTCACCAACAATTGAAACAAAAGTGAACACATATCTCACCATATGTGTCCTAATAGCCAAAAAATATGCATCCACAACTCAAACTTGCATTGTAATATGAATTGATAAATTCAATGTCATGGATTAAAAGGGAAGAAGGATACATTGCTTCCAAAGTTTAAAATTTACATTATGTCACATCATCAATCCCCAAGCTACCACACAAGTTATGTGCAACCAATAGAGTCTCTTCTTTATTCAATTCTATTACACCTACCAATGTCCTACTACTTTTTATGTTTAGGAATTTTAGTCAACATTCTAGTCTAGACACAATATTGTGTGTGTCAATTCAGTTATCAAATGTGTTTGCCACGACTTTGTGACTTTTAGGCTTTCTATAAAATATAAGTTCCATGATGGCATTTTGGTTTCATTTCAAAAAAACACATGTTGAACTTGTGAAGGGAAAACAAAAGGCTCATTGAAATCATGTAATAAATGTTGAAAACTTGCAAGTAAACATGCATCCTTTTGTTTGTATGTGGGGTTTCCTTTATTGTCATTTCCATTTTTCATCCAATTGTAACAAAACAATAAAATTGGTGAAGGTATGAGACAATTTTAAAATCTACAAATCAAGATTCCAACATACTAGATCACTCCAGGCATAATGTCCTTATTCTCTTTTAATTATTTGAAAACATATGCCACATTATAATCATATGTCACCAACAAATTGTTGCTTCCGTCTTCAACTCAAAAGTGGTTGCCATATGCTTTCATTTTTTTGTACGTCAATGCTACGAAATTAAGGGGAATTGAAAGATAGACCAAATCTTAATCAATTGGTGAAATACTAACAAGTTGATGGATTTGAATGGTTTACCTTAACCACTTGGTCATTTCAACAATCTCTTACAATTTGGTGGAAATATTATTGGTTTGTTACATGTAGAAAGGTATGATAGCCAAACCCATTCAAATTCAATTCTCCCATCCTTAATGTAGTAAAAGGTAACTGCCTTTTTTCTAGCTATGTTTATAACTTTACCTTGATTACAATTCACTTATATGAAAAATCATGTTTGTCGGAATCACACTACCTTGCAATTAAAGCTCCAAAACAACTATTTTACAATTACATTACAATTAAAGCATGAAAATATTGCAATTAATAAATAAAATGCCACATCAAAAAATCAAGGAGTTGTACTATAGTTGCAATTTAATTTTAAATGGGACACCTATACAATGTAATGTATGCATTGTACATACAAACGTAGTTAATCATGTTTGACCTTTCAGTGAATTGCAATTTAGTTGCATGTGACAACTACATTATAATTAGTGTAAATGTAACATTTAATTAGTAAGTACATTATGATTAATGTATAGTTGTTGACACAAATGATCATGCCATGTGTACATATTTCCATTGCCCATTAAATATAACATTTGCAACTAGTTGCCAACTATGATTCCCATTGATACAACTAGTCATGTTACTATGTTGTCACTATTGACTTATTACTTTTCCAATTTTTTGTGTCAACTGCAAATTATTATTTTTCAATTATAAATTTTTTTTTCCAACTATCAACTAGAAGAGTCAACAACTACAAGTTGAAAGTGACATTGTAATTGAAAGTGATTTTTGACCATTTTAGTTGGAAATGACATCCACCATTATAATCAAGGGTTGTTTTCAACTATAACTTCCCACTATATCAACTTCATCCATTGACAAATCACAACAACATCAAAATTTGAATTGAAATTTCAACTATATTCCAATTAGGCCATAGAGTTGTAATTTCAACTATGTTATAACTAGGCCAAACAAAAAGTCTAGCAAATAGTTTGTTGACACGTTGCCCAACCTAGATATAAGTGGTTAAGTTTAGGTCAATAGGTTAGTAGGTCAACCTAGAAATAATTATGTGGGTAAAAAGGAAGGCCTACCTATTATATAGACCTACTTAACCTAAGATTAAATAGGTAGGTAGGTAAGCTTAAATAGGTAAGCCTAGGTAACTAAGTAGGTAGTAGGTTTAAGCAAGGTAAACAAGTTTAAAATATTCCTTTTTCTACCACAAGGCCTTTAAAGCCAAACCTCTTTTATTGGTTCGTCCTAGGTGCCACTTACCTTTTGAAAATGTCTAATGCACCAACTTTTTTATATAAATTATAAACTTAAGAACTATGACAAACAATATGGGATAAAAATTGTAATTACACCCTAATTGCATCTTAATGGCAACTTAATTGCAACTAAAGTAGCCATGCCTACCATCATACACTTAAAATTTCAAAGCAGGTTGAATCCTCACACATTGCTCTTTTGTTTCTACCACTAAAACAACATTTATAGCCTTCCACTTAGTGTTTCCGATAGTACAAAAAACATTCAATTTGGTCAAAGATTGAGGAAGATATGGATTGTTTTCTGTAAGGGGGTTCATGTTTGGTGATAGACATGTTAAAATAGTTTCAAATTTTGAAATTAAATTCTTTGGTATTGTTTTGTTGCCTTTGGACTAAAAACAAATCTTGTAGATCCTTAGTTGGTGAACCCATAGTTTTTTGCAACACTTAAAATAGATTAAAAATGAGGAAGATATGAAATTTGAAATTAGAAAATGTTTATAGGTTTTTTTTTTAAATTTTTTAAACAAAACATCATTTGTCTTTTCCTCATCTTCTTGTGTTTTCTTCCTTGTTTTTTTCCTTCTTGTGCTTAAAGAAGATTTGTAATCCTTCAGTTTACATTTCCAATGACATAAAAATTGTTTGATTGAGTTAAAAAATTAAAAAAATATTGAAAAACATTTAGTGGTAGGGTTATGTTTGGTGTTAGGTGGTTCTAAGTACTTAATATCCAATTATTAACTACTAAAACAATTATTACTTATAATAAATAACTAATTTAGTCTACCTACTAATTATTGTAGGTAATAATAGCTAACAAGGAAAAATTATATATATAATAATTTTAACTACAAAGATTAAAACTAACATTATTATTATTATTATTATCATTATTGGGTGAAAGCATGAAATAAGGAGTCACAAAGTGTGTGGACAATCAAGACTTTAAAACTGTTTTTTGAATTTTTGAAAAATCACCATGGGAACACTATATATCAAAAAATTGTTTAATTTTTGAAATAAGTTTTTATACTTTCAAAGTTGCAATTACAATTTTTTCATGAAATTCACCATGTTTCAAAAGTCCTATTATGTTTAAGGCACACGAAAATAACATGTGGAAAAATGGTTTTTTTGTTTTAATAGTCCTTAAATTTCCCTATCAAATGTTCACCAAATCATTTCAATTCTTTTGTGAACTTTAATATATTCCACAAGAAGGAATCCATGTGTTCAAAACATTCAAAAAATAAAAATAGATATATATACGAGTGAAAGTAGATTACGGTGACCCCCTTTGGGACATTTTTGGGTCCAATATTATAGTATTATAATACATACAATATAATTGCTCCAAAAATATGGTACATTTAATTTTGGGTATCAATTTTGGTTTTTGGGTCTTATAACAATTATTTTTACAAAATTAATGTTATGTAGCATTATTTTAAAAATAATAATAATATTTTCTATCTATATTGAAATATCCATGAAAATATTTATAATATGCATTGGTATAATAAGATCACAATCTTGTTTTGATTACACTAAGTTTAAAGCTTCATTATTCATTGAAACAATCAATTTTAATGAAATAAAAAAATGGCCCATTTGTTCATGCTTGTCATCTTCTATGTGGATGTGATTTCTTGTCAAAATTTCAATTTACCACACATTTATTACATCTTTCCTAGAAAAAACTCATTTTTTGAAATGAAAATTTTCAAATTAGTCACATAGTATCCAAACATGGTTCATATTATGGGAAATGACATGGTTCAATATACTTTCAACTTTCATAAAGACTAAAACTCATTAAAATTGTTTTTGGAATATATTTGTGTTTTTTAGTACATAGGTACATTACATTCATTTCCACAAATATATTCCAATCTCCCACTTTATAAAATGAAATGAAATAGTTTGTTTTCCAATCTTTTGCCTATGTTATATTCTAACATAATATGAAAAAAATATTGTGAAAATCTTTTGAAAGTTTGAAGTGGGATACATTTAAACATGCACAATCCCTAGAAAGTAGTACAATGTGACATCCCAAAGGGGGTCACTATAATATGGTTTCATTCATACCCTTTTAGATTTTCGAAACTCAAACCAAGGTTGTCACAACATTTGTGTGCATGTCACAATGTGATGGACACATTTGGACACAAATGCAGCCCTACGTAACGTTAATGTAATGACCACCTAGGTTAACTAAGGTCAACATAGATCAAAACGAAGTCGAGCTGCCAAAAATATTGTTATCAATGATCAAAAACAACATCTGATTGCCATGAATGTTATGGCAACCAAAACATTATATTCAATCGCTAACTTTTTGTCGCCATGGTAGGCGATGGAAAATTTTCGATCGCCCACTTTTGGTTCCCACAGTCGACGACCAAATTTCTTTGGTCTACCCAAAAACTTTTGGTATCTACCCAAAAAAATTTAATCGTTTGATCAAAAGCCACCATCAATCCAACAACTGAAAATTTGGTAGCTACTTGAAAATTTTGGTCACCATGTTCTCAAGCACCAACTTTGTCAACCAAAACTTTTTGGTCACCTTTGGTTGCCGACTGTGGAGACTGAAAATGGTGATTGAATTTTTTGAGTAATGCCCAAATGTTTTTGAGGCAACGACCCAAAAAAATTTAGTCATTGGATCAATGGCCACTCTTGATCGGACAATTGAAAAATTTCAAGCAACTCCCAAAAAATTTCAAGTAGATCGAAAAAAATCTATTCACTAACTATGGTGACCAAAAGTGGGTGTCCAAAAACATTTGGTCACTGATTGTCACGATTGAAAGTTGTGGTGACCAAATTTGGTTTCATCGCCATACATAACAAGGGCAACCCAAATGTATTGAAAGTTTTCCCTACATCAATCGTGATGGACACCAACATGATGTCCAATGCAAATTGGCCGCATCATGTCCATTTTAACAACCCTGACTCAAACAGTGTAAAGCAGTATTATAATTTTGAATTTGTAATCATGGTTCAAAATAAAGTTATAGATTTGACTATAATGTAAAGCTTGATGCAAAAAATAAATAAAATAAATTATCATGTTATATGTCATATGTCATATTTGGTTTCAAATTTGATATTCAATTTGAAAAACTATGTGAAAAATGCAATATAAACCAATGGAAAACTCTCACACGTGGAAAATGCAATCCTTAGTGCGGTTGGCTTTTTTTTTCATTCTTTCATTGTATTGGAGCTAGTTATAAACTAGGTTAGTTACATTGTTATAATTATAATAATTAATAATATTATAATATGATCTTAGTTTAGGTTAACAATTATTAGTTAGCCTATTAATTAATGTAGCATACATGGTGCCTAAGTTTGGCTAAAGTAAAGCTAACCACCTAGTAAGGATAATTAAATGGTTTATGTGGCACCTATCATGTAAGGTAGGCTTGAAGTTAAGCTATGAGGCATTTAGGCTAGACCTAGACCCATACAAGTTTTTTATTAATGAGTTTGCATTGGTCTAGTTTAATACCAAGTTTTCTACCAACCTATTAGCTTAATAGATTGTATAAAAGTTATGTGCTTTGTGTTAAACTTTCAAATTTTTAATAACCTATACTTGGATGACCATGCTATTATCTAAATTTGTAATCAATCCTAGGATGTTAAACATTTTACAATAGAAAGAAAACATAATCAATTAATTACATCAAAAAAAAATTTAATCCAAAGTTATTGGGGTGTGTTTTATATTATGTTGGGAAAATCTCAAAATTAAATTTTAAGGAAATTTATTTCATAAGCTTTGCTTTAAGATGAGGGAGATTTATCGAATTTTAAATGATCATCTATCATAGTTCCAAGTTTGGAACTCAAGTGCTAAATAAATATTGTATTTTTCAAAATTCACTTTGGTAATAAACAAAATTGAAATTGAAATTAAAAATCTTGACATCAAATGTGGGCAACTTCTTTGGCAAGCTCCCTAGATTTTAAATCTTTAATATAATGAGATTATTATTTTCAATTCCTCCTTTTAAATTTTTTACAAATTCAACAATTCAATTGGATTTTTTTTTAAAATCAACATAATTTCTAAAATGAATTTAATAATTGCCAAACCCAAAAAGGTATTATGGTATTGGCAAAGTTGAAACAAAGTTATAATATAGTCGCAAAATTACAATTTGTTGGACTATGTTTCATCAATCCAACATGATACACTATCATCAATCTACATTTTCCCAAAATTACCAAATTAAACAATTCAAATTTAGACTTGTGATGTTGCCACATCACCCAAGGAGGCATGATGTTTGATTTAATGTCATTCTTTTAGTCAACATCTCAACCATAGGTCAACTAGAAAATTTGTTAATGCCAAAAATATTTAAAATATAACCTTTTAGTTGAGACTTGTTTTCAACTATCCACCAAATTAGTAGGTAGATCAACTTACTTGGTAATCACCATTAATTTATTTAAATATTTTTTAAATTACAACTAAAACATAGTTGAAAACATGTAGTTGAAAAAATTTTGGTTGAAAATTGAAGGGCCATTTTCTACTAGTGATGTACACCTTTCATCATTGTATTTCCTACAACAATAGTGAGATAATTTAATATGGATAGTAATTCATCTACTCGTACATTACTAGAAATCTTGTCATTTGCAACCAGTCACTATGCAATTAACATGCAATTGATTATCGTTTGCAACTATGTTGGTCATATTTGCAACTATAAATTTGGTATTACATAATTTTTCAGCCATAAGGTTATGTGTGCAACTAACGTGCAAATAAATGTGTACAACATGGACACGTGTCATAAAAATGATGGCCTAAACTTATACATATTTAAATTATTATACTTCATATATCTACATAGGCTATGTATAATAATATTATGTGCCTCTAGTACTAAAGTTAATCCCATGCTAACTTAGGCTAACCAAAGCTCAAATAACCATGGCTAAACTAACTTACGCTAAATAAACTAAAAAATGAAATTAACCATGGCTAAATTAAATTAGGGTAAATAAACCATAGTTAACCTAAATTAAGCTAAAATAATTATGGCTAAAATTCATTATGGCTAAATTTATTAAACTAAAATTAACCATGGCTAAATTTATTGGGCTAAAATAATTATGGCTAAAAAATCTATGGTTAAAATAAATTAAACTATATTATTTATGGTTAAAATAAACTAAAATATATTAATTATGGCTAAAATAAATTAAGCTAAAATAAATATGGCTAAATGAACTTAGGCCAAAATAATTATGGCTAAATTAGATTAAAATTAGATAAATATGGCTAAATTAGATTTAAATTAAATAAATATGGCTAAATTAAGTTAGGTTAAATTAACTTACGCCAAAATAATTATGGCTAAATTAAGTTAGGCTAAATTAAATTAACATGAAATAAATATGGCTAAATTAAATTAGGCCAAACCAATTATGGCTAAATTAAGTTAGGCTAAAATGTTTATGGCTAAACTAAATCAAACTAAAACTAACAATGGCTAAATTAATTATGGCTAAACAAAATTATACTAAATTAAATTAAACTAAATTAAACCATGGTTTAAATATATTACAAGTTTTTAATTTTTATTTATCAAATGTATTTAAATTTTTGTTTTGGCAAATAAAACTTTCTAATTTTATTTTATTTAGAATATTTTTCAAAAAATGTAAATTTGATTAAACAAAAAAATTATTCAAAATCAATTAATATGATAATATTATAAATTATTATAATTATCAATTAAATGTTTATTATAATTATAATGATAATCAATTTTATATATATAATATTCGTAGGTATTATATATTTGAATTTTTGTTATGTTATTTAATATTTTATGTTAAAATATTAATGTAAATAGGGTACATGAGTTAACTTACAAGTACTCAAACATCTTAAATCAATTACTAGTTTAAGCTATATAATAATGTTAAAATCATATTTTCATTAAGTAATCATAATTATTAAAAGTATTATACAATCATCTTTGAAGTCCAAAAGAAAAGGAGTAATGAAAAATTAACAAGAAGAAAAATAAGAAAAATAAGTTTTCCAAGTTACAAAACAATTGCTTTTTCTTTTTTTTTAGACCCCTCCTACTTTCAAACCTCATAATTTTTTAATTTCTTATTCATTTTAAATGATTTAGAATGTTATAAGAGCGCCATATGAAGTTCTACAAAAAATCATGTTTGAACTTTAATACAAAAAAACAACATAAAAGGAACTTTCTAAGTGTTGAATAATTGGCCTTTGTAGTGTTCAATGGTTTTTTTTCTGAGTTTTTGATCCCCTTTACTTTGGGGGCCCATAACTTTTTCATTTCTAATCTGTTTTTGAAGATTCTTAGTGTTTTAGATGAGCCAAGAAGAGGGCTTCAAGTTTTGTTTCGACACCAAAAGCAACAAAGCCCTCCCATGGTTGTTATACTCTAATACATTAGTTGCATCTAATGTGCAACTAAGTTGGTTCATGAAGTTTGCAATGAAATTTCTTATCGCATATCCTTTGGCTTCCAATTTTATTTAGCTCAATATATAAGTAGGAGCAATAACTTTATAATAACTAAACACCAAGTGCCATTGGGGATGAATAAATAAATAAACCTTGACTTTTATGAAATGGTTAATTTTAAAATTAAAATCGGATTATTCTAATCTTACCTATATAGCCTAAACCTATTTATGTTCAACATACTTACATACCTAAAAAACCTACTTACCTAATAAGGTTTAATAATTACCTACCTACCTAGGCAACACGTGTCAACATCTTATTAGCCATAAATTGGACAACTTAAATTTCATTACTTAATATTTTAAATTTAAAAATAGGTGGGCCTTAATTGTCACGTGTCATCATATAATTAGTGTTTTAAAAAAAACATGTGTCAAATGGTCAATGAATGCTCCATGGTGTGCCACGTGTCATCATACAATTAGTGTTTAAAAAAAGACATGTGTCAAATGGTCAATGAATGCTCCATGGTGTGCCACGTGTCATCATTTTAGTGGCAAAATCTTTAATGATTGAAATTAATCCAATGAATTTTTAATTTTGAAAACACAAAAATAATTAAATAGTGACACATGTCCACAAGTTAGTTGTCCAACTTTTAAACACATGTCATATTTGTATTAGTTACATTATAACTGCAAGGAAAGTTGCACATAAGGTGCAACTACATTTTGATTAGTATGTATGGATGAGCATGTATACGAGCACCATATATACATGTTACATCCGTAATGTCGCACGTAATTGAATGTCATGTACAACTTGTTTTAAGCAACTACACAAATTTGCAGTTGCATGTGTCACATGCAACTGAATTTTAGTTACAAACGACAATTACAAAACCCAAAATTTCTAGTAGTGATACCATCCATGAAAATAAAGCCATGCATACAATAAAAAATATGTGTGGCAATATAGGAACATGATAATGCACATAAATGCAATTAAGGTTTCAACAAAAATAGATTATGCATCAAGTGTTGGAATTGTTTAAAGATTGACATTAATAAAAATCATCCAAATTTTAACCACTTTGCTTACAACAATATCAACTTATAATCATTTGCGACCAAGTTTGGAATTATTAGTAACTATAAAACCAAATTTCAACTATTTTGGTCATTCTTACAACTATGATGCAATTATTGAAAAACTTCATCCTATTAGTTGGATGGTTTTTAGGTTTATTTTCATCCATTAATATGTTCATATATCCCATTAGTTGTAATAGTCACCAAAATTAGTCAAATTTTAAAGATATTCTACAATGACTTAAGGGTGTATTTTTATGTATGCATTAAAATTATATTTATGATATCTTATATATATCATTAATATATATTTATGTGTGTATTAATTATGCATAAGTATATATATTATTCATATAATGAATTAAAAAATTAATTTAAAAATATATATTCAACTTTAAAAATATCTATGTGAATTTGAATTTTTTAAATTAAAAATACTTATTTCAGTCTAAAAACTTTTATTCCAATTTTAAAACATTTTTAAATCTAAAAATTAATATTTAAACTTTGAAAATTGTGTTGATATCTAAAAATTGATATTTGAGTTTTGAAAATTTTTATGTCAATTCTGGAATTTTTATTTCAATCTGAAAATTATTCTTTCAATTCCAAAAATTATATTTGAATTAAAAATATATATTTAAACTCTAAAATATATAGTTTTTTAATTTTAGTTTTTTAATATGAATTCTTAAAGTTATTAGTTGGATTCAAAAATATATGTTTGAGCATAAAATTATAATTCCAATTGTGAAAAAAATATTTCAACATTAAAATTGATGTCTCATTTTGGAAAATAGCTATTGGAATTTTTTTTAATTATTGCATTTTCTAAAAACATATTTGAATCTGAAAATTGATATTTTAATTCTAAAAATCGTATTGGAATTTTTTTAATATTTTGACCTGAAAAAACATATTTCAATTGTGAAAACTACTATTTCAATTCTTTCAGAAAAAAATTAATATTTGAATCTCAAAATTGCCATGTCAATTCTTTAAATCATTATTTGAAATTGAATTATTTTATTTGAATATGAATTTTTATTTAAAATCAAGCAGCTTATTTTATCTAAAATTGGTATTTGAATTCTAAATTATATTTTTCAAATCTAGAAATTAATATTTCAATTCAGAAAATTATTAATTGAGATTAAAAATGGACATTTCAATTTACAATATTGTTATTTGAATCTGGAAATTGACATTCCAATTCTGAAATTAGTTATTTAAATTCAAAAAAATATTTGATCAAAAGATTGATATTTGAAATCTGAATTATTATTTTGGAATCTCAAATTAATATTTCAATTTAGAAAATTATTGATTGAGTTGCAAGGTTTTTTTTACTACTGTTATCCATGATAGATCACTTTTATAAATAATTATAAATGATTGTATTTATTAATTATAAGTTATGCTAAATAATTATTGTTACAACATAGATTTTTATTTTAAATAATTTATTGTTACAGTAAAAAAAATGAATGATTGTAATTAATGTTACATCACTTTAATCTTTGTAATTACTTTAGATAAGAATTATAGTACATGCATAATTATTTTCTAATTGAACACAATTATTCACAATATGTAATTTATAACTATAAATCTGAATTAGTTTTTTGGAAAATTTATAATGTAGTAAAATAATTATTGTAATGGTTGTAATTTCAGGAATTATTATACAATAATTTAATTTTTTATTTTCTAAGTTTTGTAATTACTTATCTATGATAGAATTTTTTAAAATAATTTTATAGTAATTATAAAAATGAATGTTATGTTTAGAAAATGTTGTATTGTAACCAAAAAGAAGAAGGCGCAAGAGATGAATCATGCCCTAACCTAACTAAAAAGGCTTCGAGGGACTGTTAGAACTCCCAAACTTCTAACAAAACACAATCACAAATACATTTCTCTCAGTGCCTGGTCTCTGAGCATTCCTACATTCTCCCATCAACAACCAACGCAGCATTCAACACACATAGATCGACAATCCAGAATGGCATGAACCCATGACTCACATCTCATATTTACAAAATAAGCCAAGAAAAGCCCAAGCTGCTTGACTCGAGTACACTTATGAAAGTTCAGACACTTATCGAGGTTCTGCCCCTACACATACACATCATCGTCTGCTTGGCCAAGTTGATGGCGCAGCGAAAAATTCTACCAACCAGCCAAGTCCTCACCAGAATGAAGCTTTACATACTCATTCTCACAGATAATTTGAGAACACTAGCTTTCTCACTATTGCCTGTTCCTCCCGAAATCTAACCAACAACAACAGTCCTAAGGAAAAATGTTCTCACTCCTTCCTCAGTACTCCCCATCTCCCACAGTCTATCAGAAGAATGCGCTTGTTTTCCAAGCCACCAAACTTCTCTTCCTTCGAATCTGTCACATCTAACCGTTCCCGTTCCTTTTTGCTTAGCTTTTCTCTCAAGCCTCATCCTCCTCAGCCACTTTCGGCTCATCAATGCAATTCCATGCCTCCTCATCATTCACGCCACCTTCATTCCTGTACAACCTCTCACACACCCTAAACACATACCATCCCATGCACATCCATGCAGCCGCCATGGAGAGTTATCTACCGCCAAAAATCAGGACGGCTAATTATACTCAAAGCAAATCTCAAGGTCCTGGTGTGTTCACAATGTGTGGCGACCTATTTTCGTGTTACATATGTAACCCCTCCGTTCTTAAAGAGTTGAGTCCCTCAACTTCATTCAGTCTGGTGGAATGTGATAGATCTGTAGATCGCAACGAGACCTTTCCCATTGGTGTCCATCAGCATCTTGGATGCTACACATTCAACAGCCTTCTTCAAAGTCAAGGTTTCCTTTCCCATCGATATGCCCAATGAACTGATATGGACCCTCCCAGCTTGTAGCCAACGCTCTTCTCTTTCCTGGTTTCTTCATTTTCACCATCGTCACCCCTGCAACCAAACGTTCAAATAGATGCTTACCTTTCTTGTTGGCATAAGTTCTCCTTTGCTACTTCTGTGCCTGCTCCACATTGAGTAAAACGTTTTCGCGGATGCTTGCAATGAGCTCCATTTTCTGCAGAAATTGTGCTGTAGCAACCTCCACATCCGCACCAACATCCGTCCCAGCCATCAGCACATGCAGGTAATTGTCTGCCCTAAGACGTGGTGTGCGACCAGTCAAAATCATGAAGGGTGAAAACTTTGTACTAGCATGTATCCCACATCGGTACCCAAACAAAATTTTAACTAGATATTCGTCCCAACAATCCACATTGCCTGGTGTTGCAACAAGTATAGTGATGCCATGCTTGATGGTCTTGATCATGCGCTCTGCCATCCCATTGCATTAAGGCCATTGAGGTGTAGTGTGTTGATGCTGTATTCCGTAGTTCTTGCACATTATCTCGAATTCTGCAGCCCATTCCCCACCATTGTCAGTGAGTACGAATTTGGGTACTCCATACTTGCAGATAATGTCGTCTTCCAAGAATCTGGATGTAATCTTAGCACTATGATCAGCAACTGCCTTTGCCTCGCACCACTTGGAATAGTGGTCGATGGCCACCAAAATGTATTTGTTTTCTAGTTTCAAGTAATGGTCCTACAGTGTCCAATGCAACTCTGTGGAATAGGTCACAGATGGGAATGCTCTTCAATTGCTCATCCCCAGAGCGGATGCTACCCTCACTCCTGACCAGCTGGCATTGTTGGCAGCTTCTGACCACCGTCTTAATATCCTCAGTTCGATGATGCCAGAAGTACCTTCGACAAATCTCAACCAACGTCCTCTGTTCTCCGACATGCCCCAAATCTTCATGCATTTGACTCACCATAGATAGCCTCTCCTCAAGCTTGGGCACAAGTAACCCCTTGAAATAGAGCTTCTGCTCCTTCCAGCAATAATTGTTCACCCTCTTTCTAACCCTTTTGCCTTCCTCAATGTCAATTGCATTGGACAACACACCTTCCTTCAATAATCCCAAACAAACTGCATCCTTCCAAATGTCAATGTGCCTCCCATCCATTCCCTGGTCTTCCTCATCATCAGATTCGGTGGGACTCAGCCCATGATCCCCAAACTTAGTTAGTTCCTGAGCTTCCAAAATCAGATCCAGTTACTCCCACTTGTCAAAGTACTGGGGTCTCCTTCTTTTCATCACCAGTCTCTCACCATCGTCCTGCATAAGTTTATCCCTATTCGCAGCTTCTGCTTTGCCTAAAACAACCTCCTCATGCTGCTCTTCTCCTGACACAACGTCAACTACGTACAGCTGATGGCTGCCGTCATACCTACAGTGGTTGATTCCGAAACAACAAGTATGGTGTTGTACCAACTCCCTATCCTTTCTCCGGATACCGAGCCAATTTGTTTCCTTGCTTGTCTGAATACAGAGAAACTCCTCATCTCCTCTAGATGCATCAGCTTGAGCACTTGCAATGTCTTATATCTCTTCACTGAAGTCATCATCATCTGCAGCTGGTCCAACTGGATTCCTACTCAAAGCATCGACATTGGTATGCCTGAGCCCTGGTCGGTGTATTATCTTGAAGCTAAAATCCTGCAACATGTCTACCCACCTTCCTCTCCTGCCATGCGCATCTGACACCGTTGCCAACCATTCAAGCGGCTTATGGTCTGTGCGTAGAACAAAATGATTCCTGTGTAAGTATTGCCTGAAATGCATGATGCCCCAGATTAGCGCGTAGCATTCCCCTTCCATGGGGTGGAACTTCCTCTGTGCTTCTGTTAGGCTTTTGCTAGCATACGTTATCACCTTCTCAAACCTTCCTTCCTTTTGTGATAATATAGCTCCAACACCCTTGGGCGACCAATCTATGTCCAGCCAGAATGTCCTTCTGAAGTCTAGTCTTGTGAGCACAGGCGTGTCCATTAGCGCTGCCTTTAACGCCTGGTATGCCTGTTAATAGCCCACATCCCACACAAATGCAACGTCTTCCCTTATCAATTCAAACAGAGGACCTGCCAATCTTGAGTAGCCTCGAATATACTTTCGGTAATAACCTATCAGACCTAAGAATGACCTGACACTTGTGACTGTCTTCGGTGTTGGGAAATGCAGAACTACTTCGATTTTTCCAGGATCTGGTCTGGTGCCTTCCTTGCTCACCACATGGCCCAAAAATGTGATGGATTTAGCGGCAAAGCAACATTTGTTTGGGTTTAGTTTAAGATTCACTTCCCTGAGTTTGCAGAGAACTACATTCAGATGCTGGAGATGCTCCCCCCAACTTTCGCTATGCACATTGAGGTCATCAACGAATACCTTCAGGAACTTGCTACCCAAGTCCTTAAAGACCTCTAACATAGTTCGTGTGAATATACTCGTTGCATTCTTCAGTCCGAATGGCATAACCGTCCAATCATACAATCTAGTCTTAGTAATAAGAACGGTCTTCTTTGTGTCTTCAGGAACCATCCGAATTTGCCAAAAACCCGACTGCAGGTCTAGAGCAGTGAACTAGGATGAGTTTCCCAGCTGATCAATCACATCCTCCACGAATGGCATCGGAAATAAATCTCGACGCGTTTGTGTGTTGAGTGGCCGATAATCTCCACAGAAACATTTGCTCCCATCTTTCTTCACTAGCAGTGTCATCCGACAAGCATACTCGGAGCTGCTGGGTCTCATTTTATCCAAATCAACGAGGACATCTATTTGCCTTTTCACTTCAACTTCCTCCCAGTAAGATAATCGACCAGGAGATGCTTTGCAAGGTGGAAATCCTTACGTGTCTATACAATGCTCCCCGATGGTGCAACATCCTAACTTTCCCTTGTTCCAAGCAAAGACATTTTGGTATTGTTCCAGAATTCCCCAAATTTGTCGCTGTCCTTGATCATCCAATCCTGTGTCGATCTTGATTCGTTGGCAGATCTCCCTCCACCTATTGACCATCTCCTGTTGACTGGAAGATGCCAATTGCTCAACGGGTTTGCCATCAGGGTCACCATCTTTCACCTAGATAGTCTACAACAACACTAGAATCGAAGGATTGTGGGCTGGGCTGGGTTGCAGCAGCAATGGGACAAGTGAATCTTGTGTGGACTCATATATCGCATGTCTGCTCTGCTCTGCATCCGACACCCACTGAATCCAATCAGCATAATCGTCAAAGTCAATGACTTCTTCCTTCAAGATATCATCCGCCTGCTCCTGGATTATCAGTTGCAGAATCTCTTGAGGTCCTTCTGACTCCACCAGCTCCTCCAATGTAGTATCTCCGAATTCATTCTCACAATCAATTTGCTGCAATTAATTGGACTCTGGATTATTATGTTCACTGTCATCAATATCCTCATCTGAGGTCGATGTGGACAATCCATCTTTCTTAGTCATGATCGCATGATCGTGGTCTGATGTCCAGTTAGCATCGCCATCGTTGTGTGTTCCCTTCCTGATGGATGGGGTATCTTGTATTTGAGATTCTGAATTCACTCTCTGCAGCAAATTCACCATTGTCAAGGGTAACACCTCCACATCAGCCCCCGGTCCCTTTCTTACTTGTATCAAACCTCGCTCCACATCTACGATGGCTCCGATCTTCATCAAGAAATCCAATCCTAATAGCACATTGTAACTGTCTGTGTCCACCACCATAAAGGTCATGGTACACTGAACTCCACCAACAACTACGGGTACTTCATCGATCCGACCTAGTGCCTGAGTGACGACTCCTGATGCAGTTTTATAGGTCTCGGATCCAACTATCAGATGCATCATCCCCAACTCCCTAACTACAGCAGCAGCCATGACATATATGGATGCCCATGTATCCACAAGTCCTTCTATCACGCATCTATTATCTCTACCGGCAAATGGAGGGTCTTGCTCCTGTTCGTTTTGTTAACACAGACTCGCCTAATTGCCGGGACTGGCGAAATAACAGACACCTGATCATTCACAGTTTCGGCATCCTTCTTCCTACAAGCTAACTTCACTAGACTTTTTAAATGCTCCAACTCTCCTGGGATCATCAAAACTGTCTCCATTGGGCTAAAGGAAATCTTGCCTTTAATAAAATGTGAGAGAATTTTTGATTTAACAGTAGTCTCCCGACCCACTCCTGAGCCTTCTCCCTGAACTTCAAGAGATGGTACATTACCTGTTGGTGTCACTTCAATGGGCATCCTCCTCCTTGGCACCCGAGTATACGAAAATACCTCTTGATTGCCGCACAACCTGTTAAGTTGTTGCCGCGTTGCCTCCTCATCATTAAGCAAGACTTCTATGAAATTCGCCGCTCCAGAATGCGACCTTCCATCTTTGGGCTTCTTCCAGCAATTATCTTCCGAATGTCCCAACCCTGCATAGAAAGAACATTTGACCCCACAATTTTCTGTCCTATGAGACATTCCACACTTGGCGCATTTCGGCCGTGGTTCATTGAGTCTCGGACATGTTGTGCCTATATGGTCGCCTCCTTTGCAAATTTGGCACCCACTGGACATTGTGGAAGAGAATGATGCAATAGAATTCGGCACATTCCTCTTGATAAGGTTAACCAATGTGTCATTCAAAGTGTCGCAACCCTAGCCTTGGCTCGCGACCAAGGCAAGGGGGTTGCAAGGTTGCGGGCCTATAAGTAGACCCGGGAGTCATATCACATGCTCCCGAGAGTGCAAAGAGTGTGAGGGAGTGAACCCTCACACTCC
>Ga0116227_10008479_pt1 | contig 19345 bp, 20 predicted proteins | sample S1TSphgellanicum_FD_89693 | JGI IMG/M metagenome (GOLD analysis project Ga0116227, IMG submission 89693) | Host-associated microbial communities from peat moss isolated from Minnesota, USA - S1T2_Fb - Sphagnum magellanicum MG | ecosystem: Host-associated > Plants > Peat moss > Unclassified... | reverse complement strand
TTCTTGGTGGCAATAGAGAGGGGGACACACCCGATCCCATCCCGAACTCGGAAGTTAAGCCCCTCATCGCCGATGGTACTGTACACAAGAGTACGGAAGAGTAGGTCGCTGCCAAGGTTTTTTACTCATCCCTTAGAACTCCCCTTCTAAGGGATTTTTTTTTGCCCCATTTCCCAAATAGGGCTTTTACATCATTATCATATCTCGAATACCTAATGATCAGCTCGACAGAAAATCGCTCGTCTTCTTCCAAAAAATGAGACGATTAGAATTTTTTCTCCCGACTTGGAGAGGGGGGGCTAAGGAAAAGCCCTACGTGAATCGAAAAGTCTTAGCCTCTTAATGCTTTTTCATGTTTTACGGTTAAAGAGCTAAGAGCATTTTCAAAGCGTGCAGCCAAGATTTTTACCTCCTCGTTTTTCCGAAGGGCTAATTCGATTTTTTGTTTTTCGTAATCGGTTTTTAAATCGATGAATTCTATTTGCAGTTTTTTTGCCGTCTCGGGATAAGAGGAATTAGGAATGATTCCGTATTCAATCAACTCGGATATGTTATGGCTTTCCAAAACTTCTCCCGGGAAAGAATTTTTCATTTTCTTAAGCCAAGCTTCTCTAAACGAGCTCGGATGTTCGGGTAAATAGGAAGGATTTTCACGTTGCGCTGCAACGAGTTCTTTATAAGATTTAATGACTGCAGAGATGCCCTCTTCGGCAAAAAGAATCCGTGCATGTTCTTTCCATTTTGTTTTGAACTCGTCGAGACTAAGGAGTTTTCCGGAAAATAGAAGGGGAGCCGAATGTAAATCGATAATCTCTCGAAGAGATTTTTTTTTACATTGTATTCGGAGTTTTTTCTCAACTTCTTCAATCGGAGGTAAGCGATAGGTGTTTTTGAAGTCGGAGACTTTTCGAATCTCTTCCGCATCGAGATACAAATTTCGGATCGAAGGTAAGCTTTTATCTTGGAGGTAAGAGGTCCATTTTTGTACAAATATTTCGGGAGGAAAAAGTTCCCAAGAAAAAATATTATCAAGGCCGTTTTCGTAGATGCAATTACCCAAGTTCGAATGAAAGTATTTTTGCTGCAGCGATTCTCGAAAACTTTCTTTCGGACAGGGAATTGTAAAGCTGCCGGGCCCCAGCAACCTTTGTACTTCGGAATAATAGTTTAGAATTTCGGGGATATTCCTGAGGCGCGAACCTTCCTCAAAATATTTAAAGGTAACTTGCCGTTGGTTTAGAAGTTTTCTTTCCCAAACATATTTCCCGTACTTTTTTATTGCCTGACTCAAACTTAAAGACTCGCAGAGGTGTCTATAGCCTGCCACTTCTTTCGAGCTTTCATAATCGGGAATAAGATACTGCGTAACCGCAAGGATCGAAAGGGCTATCGTAATTGTCGCCAGTACCGTAACGGGATCGGCCGAGAGCGGAGAGTCAGTCATAAAGCCCATAAATCCGAGAGAAACTGAAGCGGCAAGGGGAACTCCTATCACGACTCTTCCGATTTTGCCGGCAGTGAGGAGGGCATCGGTTGTTCCGTCAAAATGATTTGTCAAAACTTTCATTTTTTGTTCTTCGCGGAGACAAGGGTAGTTAGAATAGGGATAACGTGTCGGCGATTGAAGGGAAGACTCTATCATTGCGGGTATCCTTTCCATTAAGGTTGATATAAATAGTTCGATAGAGAATAGCTGCCGTTAGGTTTATTTCAAGGAGTTTTTTTTGGAGAAAGAAAACTTAAATAGGATATAATGTCATATCGTACTAAAACGGAAAATTTATGATTGTCGGAATTTTATACCTGCTCGCCGCTTCCCTCTGCTGGAGCGCCGTCTTCGTACTCCCCGAATTTTTACAAGCGTTCTCGTCTATAGAAATTTCTTTATCCAGGTTTTTCTTTTTCGGTCTTATTTCGGTTATCATCTTACTGATAAAAAAAAGAAAACTACTCAGCAAGTCTTATATTACATTTTGGAAAAAAGCTTTGTTATTCGGCTTTGTCTCCACTTTAGCTACTTATACGGCTACTCTTGTTTGTATCAAGTATACCAACTCCTCAACGGCAGCTTTGCTTTTCGGCGCCGTTCCGATGATCGTTGCCCTAATCGGGAACTTCAGAAAGAGGGAGTACCCCTTCCGTCTTTTTACGCTGCCTTGCCTTGCGATGGGGATCGGTCTTTTGATCTGTAATCTGGAAGCTTTTCGCCTTCAAGGCATATCGCTTCCCCTTTTCCTATTGGGGATTCTCTCCGGGATTGTGGCCATCGGGTTTTGGATCTGGTACGTGATTGCCTGTTTTGACTTCATCAAAGATAATGCCGAGATCGATTCAATCGACTGGGTAGTCATGTTGGGAAGTGCAGTCTTTTGCCTTGTATTCGTTGCAGGAGCTTGCTATTTCGTTTTTCTCGACATGGAAAAATATCGTAGCTTCGGAAGCGACATACGGTTTTTTACGGGGGCTACTTTTTTTCTCGGGGCAGTCAGCTCTTGGTGTGCGCTCTATTTCTGGACCGGAGGGAATTCAAGACTTCCCATTTCCCTCGTAGCACAGATTGCCATGTTTGAGCTCATCTTCGGACTCACTTTGATTTACGTGGTAAAAAAGCGAGTTCCTTTGGCCAAGGAAGCGGTGGGGATTTTTCTTATGCTTTTCGGAGCACTTTACGGAATAAATTCCCTAAACAAATTCTCCGTTAAGGAGAAGAGCTAAGAGCTTCGTTTAGAAGCTCCCTAAGCGAATAGGCGGTATAATTTTGCATCGAAGCAGGTTCTTCGTCTTTTGCATGAAGATTGGAAGGACAAAAAATCGCGTTATGCAGGTTTGTTTGACGGGTGACGGGAGGTTTGATCATTTCTTGCATATCCAAGAGAGTCAAGAGTCTTCCTTTTTCGGTAAACTTCTTGAAAAGAACTGAAACTGACCGTTTAACTCATGCACAAATCATTGTCGCCTCCGGAAAGAGGTTGAGTAGGTGAATTTTGTGCAAAGGAATCCCGGATCCGTCCGAAAGACCCCGCATTTCCGACAGGTAATCGGGGGGGATGAAAGAAAGTATGGAATAAAAGAGCTTTTTCGATAGCGGTGAACCGGAAGCTTGTTAATTCGTTTTTCGGAGAATCTATGAACGCGCTTACAATTTTTTCAATCATCGGCTTTAGAAGTATGCCGTGCTGATAACCCATTTCATAGAGAGTGCCGTTTACGTGTAAAATGAGCCCGCTGTGGCGGTTTTCCGGAAAACCGGAGCCTTCTTTTTGAATAATTGAGGAAGAAAGAGAAGAGATAAGAAAGGGAGGAAACAGTATAAATTTCTTTAACATAAGCCTCTCGAAACGGAAATAAAAAAAGCGATATCAAAACATGATATCGCTAAAAAAATATTGAAACGTCGATTAGTAGCTTTGTTTTTGCCAGCTATCTCTTCTGCGATCGTTATTTCTAGGAGCAAATCCCGTTCTTTTCTGTTCCGGATGAGCGATGTTAACGATGAGTGTGCGGCCGTGTAATTCGGAGCCATGTGTCGCGTCAATTGCTTTTTGAGCCGATTCAGCGGAATCCAGTTCAACAAAACCGAAACCTTTAGATTTACCGGTCATTTTATCGATGATAATTCGTGCAGATACAACGGCGCCGAAAGAGGAAAATATTTCTTTTAATTCTTCTTCTGAAAGACTGTACGGAAGGCTTCCTACATACAGCTTATTATTTTGGGTCATACAAACTCCTTAAAAATGCATTCACAAATGATTGTTTTGTTTTTTTCTCGAGCAAGTTCTTCTTGCTAATCAAAAAAACCAACAAAACGGGTGTAGTTTATCAAATAGAGCTTTTCTTTGTCGATAAAGAAAAATAAAAAAGGAAGGAAATCGATTTCCTTGAAATAAAGATTATGAGGCAAGGTTTACTAAGCGAAGGAAACGGGAGAGACGTCCCTTGAAGCGTGTCTTGCGATTTCAAGAAATTTCGGATTCGGCAGGCGAGTATAATCGGCAAATAAAGCCATGACTTCTTTAGTCAACCGGCCCGGCTTTCCGTTTTTGATAGAAAAGTGGTCAATGCTCACAACGGGCATGACTTCCTTGTTGCTTGCAGTGATGAAGGCTTCGTCGAGCTCTCCTATTTCTTCGTAACGAATGGAGCGAAACTCGATCGGAAACTTATTTTCGCAAAGAGCCAAGATAACGGCTCTCGTGATCCCGAGTAGAAGGCCGTCTTCGGGAGCGGTAATCAAAACGCCGTTTTTAAACGCAAAAAAATTACTTGTGACCCCTTCCAATATCTCCCTCTTTTCATTCGTGTATAAAGCTTCCGCGGCTCCCGTTTTTCTCCCTTCTTGCAAAGAAATAATAGCGGGAAGGTATTGTGTAGTTTTACAATCGGGAAGACATCTTTTGTGGGAGGTTGTAATTGCGTGAATCCCTTCCGTAAAATGTGTCAAAGGGTAAGGTTTTACAGGGTAGGAAAACGCGGTAAAAAAGCTTTCTTGCGAAGGAAGGAGCTGGTTCGCGCTGACGCCCCCCGTTACAAGAAGCTTGATTCCGCACTCTCCGTCGGGATTTAAAGAAATGAGTTTTCTTGTGATCTCTTCGAGCTCTTCGAAGGTATAAGGAACCGAGAGACCCGTTTTTCCCGCCGAGTATCGTAATCTTTGCAGGTGTTCTTTGAAATGAAACGGTTTTCTTTCGTAGGTTCGTAAATAATCAAAGACTGCAAACCCTCGAATCAAACCGAGATCCAGAATCGGAATTTTTGCATCTTGCTCGGTAACGAAAGAGCCGTCCATAAAAAAGTGCATCGAACCTCCGGTCTTCAATAATTCGGGATCGTAGCATAAAAAGCGTTCCGAAAAAAGCACAAAAAAATAAAGTGTTTGAGGAATAAAGAAGTTTTGCGGTATTGGCTAAGTATAAGAGAGGTACGAGGACAAACGTCATGGCGCTTAAAGACACAATAAACGAGATGGAAAAGATCTTATCTGCAATCACTGAAGATTTGATCAAAAGCCTTAAAGGCAATCAAGCAGCTTGCCAACGTATAAGAGTAAATACGATTCATTTTGAGAAAATTTCCAAAAAATATAGAAAAGAATCGTTATGCCCTCTGAAAAAAACCGTAAAAGCAAGTTCCAAGAAAAAGAAAAAATAGTTACTTCTTGCGGGTTTTTTTCCCCTGTAGTAGGCTGGTGGCCGATGAAAAAAAAATCCTATCTCTTATTGCCCGTTCACATTGAACAGCTCAGTCGAAAAGGTTTCGGGGTAGGGTTTATCCGAAAAACCGAGACGAGTCCTCCCGTCAAAACCGTTGTCCCCAAAGCTTTGCCCGGCGAAGAGGTGATTGCCGAGATAGGCCCCAAAAAGCAGGGAGCTTACATCGGCACTCTGAAAGAAGTTACGAAAACTTCTCGTTTAAGAGTCCCCTTCCGCTGCGTTCATGCTCCCGTTTGCGGGGGTTGCTCTCTTCAACAAATGGGATATGAACATCAAATCACCCATAAGGAAAGGGTTGTACGGGAACTTTTCAATTTCGTTCCCGAGAGCGTTTTTTTTCCTGCAGTGCCATGCAAAGATCCTTGGCGCTATCGCAATAAAATGGAATATTCCTTTTCTCAAGATAAAGAGAAAAGGAAGTTTCTCGGATTGATGAGAACGGAGGGGAGAGGGAGAGTGGAAACAATTACGGAGTGCCGTCTTTGCCCCAATACTTTCAATGAAATACTCGAAAAAGTCAGAAATTGGTGGGAATCTTCTGCCGCTACGGCATATCACCCCTTCAGCGATACGGGGAGTTTACGCACTCTGACGATAAGAGAGGGGAAGCGCACGCAAGATAAAATGGTTATTTTGACGGTTTCCGGAAGACCCGAATTTGCTCTTTCAAGAGAGAGTTTAAACGATTTTGTTGCCGCTCTTACCAAAGATATTCCTTGCGCGTCGCTTGAAAAATTCAGCATTTTTTTACGTATACAGCAAGCGATTGCAGGAAGTCCTACCGAGTTTTACGAAATGCGACTTTTCGGTCCCGACCATATACAGGAAGAGCTTGAAATTTCCGTGGGAGAATATACAAAAAAATACCGGTTTAAAATTAGTCCCACGGCTTTTTTTCAGCCCAATACGGAGCAAGCGGAAAACATCTATTCGAGTGCTTTGGGACTTGCGGGGCTCAAACAAAGAAATTGGATTCTCGATCTATATGCCGGAACGGCAACGCTCGGAATGATTTTCGCTCCTTTTGCCAAACGGGTTCTTTCCGTAGAAATTAACCCCTATGCCGTGTTTGATGCTCAGGCGAACAGGGAAATGAACGGGGTGCAAAACTTGCAAATTGAGCAGGGAGATGTTGCGGGGGTGCTTGCCAAAGTACAAAAACAAGACCCGTCCGTTTTCGGTCCGGATCTTGTTTTACTCGATCCGCCTCGCACGGGGCTCGGAAGCGAAGCCCTAAAGATAGTAGCAGAGCTTCGTCCCAAGGAAATCCTCTACATTTCCTGTCAGCCCGAGTCTCAAGTCGAAGACTGTAAAAAACTGCTTGAATTAGGGTATCGGATTGGGGCGATTAAGCCCGTGGATCAATTCCCTCATACGGTCCATGTCGAAAACATTGTTCTTTTGCAAATATGAGCCGCGGTTTTTTCTTGATTTGAGCGTTTCATACGAGTACTCTCTAAGCTATGTATTTTTTATGTACCTCTCGATTGCGCGAGGCTATTAACTTTAACTATTTAACAGAGGAGTACGCCGGAAGGATTCCCGAGAGGGTTTTGCGCAGGCGTGGCAATCTTTATGAAAACTTTTTTTTATTCGATCGGTGTTTCTTCTTTTCTAGCATCCTCATCGCTCTGGGCTGACGGCGCTGCGGGAGGGAAAGAGGGCGGTCTTACACAAACTTTGATGATTCTCGGAATGGCTCTCATATTCTTCTATTTCATTATGTGGAGACCCGAGCAAAAACGAAGAAAGCAGATGGATACTCAAAGAAATTCCATGAAAATCGGCGACCGTGTTACTGCAATGGGGATTGTCGGAACTCTTTCAGCGATTCAGGAAACGACCATTGTTTTGAAAATGGTGGACGGTTCTAAAATCGAGATGCTGAAAAATTGTATCACGGACGTACAAGCGGGAACGCAAGAACCCGTCGTCGAGATGACAAAATAATTCGAATCTAACAGATACGGGCTCCCGAGTTTCTCCGAGCCCGTCTTTACGGGAGTTTATAGCCTTGATAAAAAAAATATTCGCTCGAGGCTTGATCCTATTTTTTCTCTGTCCGTTCTTACTCCACGCCGTAGATTCTTTCTACCTTACTTTTCCGGGAAATCCTTCTCGTTCGATGGCTATCCATCGGATAGAGGAAGAGTACTCGAAAAAAAGCGACTTGCTATACCGCAGAGCAAATGAAGAAAACTGGAAGAATACTTCGAGTACCGAAGAAGTTTTCGGTAAGAATATTCTGCGAAAAACCGTCTTGGAAGACCTCTTTCCCGATACGGAGTATTATTTTTCTTTCGGGCTCGATTCTCCCTTGTATAAATTCCGTACTTTGAAAGAGAATTCGGACGCTCCTCTTCGTATTGCGGTTGGGGGAGATGCGTATCAAAAAGTCAAGCCGTACAAACGGATGAACGAAGTCGTTGCAAAGATGGCCCCCGATTTTGTGATCTTGGGAGGCGATATTGCCTACGCAAATAGAGGTAACCCCGTAAAAAGATGGAAGACTTTCTTTCGTATTTGGTGTGATACGATGAAGACTGAAGACGGGAGAATCATCCCCCTTGTTTCTGCAGTCGGTAACCATGAAATTGTTAGTAAGAATAAAGCGTCAAGACAACTTTTTTGTACGTTTTTCCCTTACCTAGAAAAAAAATCGTACGGTTCAATGGAAACCCCCGATTCTCTTTTTCTTCTTCTGGACACGGGCCATATCAATCCGATCCGCGGTAAGCAGACTGATTGGGTAAAGAAGAAACTCTCGGAAAAAAAACGATACTCTCATAAATTTGCGATCTATCACATCCCGGCGTACCCTTCGATTGAGCCGTATAAAAACAAAACTGCTTCCTTGATCAGAGAGAATTGGGTTCCTCTCTTTGAGCAAAAAGGGGTTTTAGTTGCTTTTGAAAATCACAACCATGCTTTTAAAAGAACATACCCGATTGCAGCAGAGAAAATTGATCCGAAAGGAGTTGTTTATATAGGAGACGGCGCTTGGTCAGCTTCACCTCGAGATCGAAGTGACAAAAGGTGGTACCTGGAGAAAAGAATAGGAACCAATTGTTTTTCTTTGCTTACCATACACGGAGAAAGTGTTTGTATACAAAGTTTTGATAATGAAGGTAAAGAAATCGACGATTGGAAAGCCGGAGCGAAAAGCCCCGGCAAAAAAATTAATTAGGGGTTCGTACCGGCAAACAGCAGTTTCTCGAGAACCCGCCCCGACCTTTCCACAAATTCGGCAAGCTTTGAGGGCTCGAGTTCTTTTTGTGAAAGAAGAGAGAGTTCATAGAGTTGATTGATCAGATCTTTTGTAAGAGTCGGGTCTTCTTTGCTTAGTTTAGGCAGAGAGGAAACCAGTTTATTGTTTGTATTCACGACGAAAGTTTTTTTCCCTTCGATCGAATGAGGGAAGCTTTGCCCCGAGAGTGAAAGATACTCTTTCAGTCTGCGTAGGTCTTCTTTCATCATGATGAATCCGGGAAGAGAATCCGAGGCCAGGCTTTTTGCTTCCACGTCAACGGTATCTTTTCCGAGTACTTCCGAAAAGAGCTCAGAGAGCTTTGTTGCTTCCGTTTTTCCTTCCGTATCGAGAAGTGTTTTATCCTTAGAACGATCGAGGATGGATTCGTCGATATCTCCGTCAATTCTTAAGAACTGTAGATCCGGCTTGGAACGTTCGATAGAAGTCATGAGTGAGGTATCTACGGGAGATGTAGTGCAAAGAACTTCGATCCCTTGTTTTCTGTAAAGAGAGAGGAAAGAAGACTCCGTTTTATCATCCGTAGTATAGAAGACTTTATTCCCCGTTTTATCTTTATTTCGTTCGAGGTAAGCTTCTAAAGTGGACATTTCTCCGGTGGAGTTTTTCCAGAGTAGAAAATCTTTGCTTCTTTCACCGAATTTCTCGTCTTGCAATACCCCGAGCTTTACGATCAGTTCGATTTCCGGCCAAATTGTAATGAATTTTTCTCCGTCGGATTCATACGTCGAAGCCAGTTTGTCCGCTACTTTTTTCGAGATATGAACGGCAAGTTGACGCACCGTTCTATCCATTTGGAGATAGCTTCTCGATACGTTAAGAGGGATGTCGGGACTGTCTATAACGCCTTTTAAAGCCGAGAGGTAATCGGGTATCAGATCCTTACAGTTGTCGGATACGAAGACGCGATTACAAAAGAGCTTAATTTTACTCTCCGACCAGTCGAATTTTTTGTGCACTTTCGGGAAGTATAAAATCCCTTTTACGTTGAAAGGGTAGTCAACGTTTAAATGGATCCAAAAAATTGGATCGGGATCCATGGGGTATAAAGAGCGATAAAACTCGAGATACTCCGTATCCGTACAAGAAGACGCAGGTTTCAACCAAAGGGGTTCTTTACCGTTTACGTGAGTGCCGTTCAGATAGATAGGAAAGGGGAGAAACGAGCAGTAGGCTTGCAGGATTTCTTTGATTTTGGATTCTTCCAAGAACTCGGAGTTTTCCGCGTCGATATCCAAAATGACATCGGTTCCTCGATCGGATCTCGATCCCGGAAGAAGTTCATACTCCGTGCTTCCGTCGCAAGACCAGCTAACCGGCTCTGCGTTTTCCGTGTAAGAAAGAGTTTCGATGGAGACCTGTTTGGAAACCATATAAGAGGAGTAAAAACCGAGTCCGAAGTGTCCGATGATTTGGTCTTTTTCGTTTTCCGATTTATATTTATCGAGAAACTCTTCGGCGCCTGAAAACGCAATCTGTGCAATATACTTTTCCACTTCATCGGCAGTCATGCCGATTCCCGTATCGGAAAAAATCAATTGTCTCTTTTCTCGGTCGGTCCGAATTTCAATTTTTAATTCTTCGTCGGAGACTTTGCATTCTCCTCTGTCTCGCAGTACTTTGCATTTACCCAAAGCATCGCAAGCATTGGAGACGAGCTCTCGTACGAAAATGTCTTTTTCCGAATAGAGCCATTTTTTAATTATGGGTAATATATTTTCCGTATGAACTTTAAGTTGAGCTTTAGTCATGTAATTTCCCTTATATTAAATAGTTTTTGTCGGAGCCTCCTATGGTACCTAACCGGTTGATAAAAATCAATCCGTTAGGGGGTTGTGAAGCCAAAGAATGGAAAGAGTTAAAAACGGCGGCTAAAATACTGCGTCGTCGTACCGTCAACGGAAAAGACCCCGGAGGAATCGGAAGATAGCCGCATCTATCGAAATAGAAACGGTGCTTGTAATCTGTCGGCGATTCGTAAAATTGTGCCGGCGGCTCCGGAAAAGGTTCCGAACAAAAGAAAAAGCGATCTAAAAAAGCAAAGCGGCTTCTTGCTGCTATTGATCCGGCTTTCAGATCTGATTGTTTAAAATTTATTTTTTAATTCTCGGAGCCCTAGAAATTTAGTAAGTTTTACGTGCAAGCCCATTATTCAAGTCTTATTCAATAATCATCTTAATGGGTTGAAAATGAGCGTATTTAGAAGGAGGCTTTAGACTTCTTCCCAAATGAAAGGAAGAACCTCTTTAAGAGAAGGAACTTTATTTTTAAGTAGAAGGAGTCTGTCGAATCCTACGGCAACGCCGCAGCAGGGAGGAAGTCCCAGAAAAAGAGCTTCGATAAAATGCAGATCGACAGGAAGGGAAGATTTTCCTGCTTCCATCCGTTTTTGATTGGATTCGAGGAGGCGCTCTTTTTGTTTTTCCGCATCGGTGAGCTCCAGATAGCCGTTACCCAGCTCGATTCCTTTGTAGTAGATTTCAAAACGCTTTGCTACGACTTCCCCGTTTTTTTCTTCGGTCGCGGCAAGAGCTGCCATCGAAACGGGATAATCGGTTAAGATGAGAAGGGAATCAATGCCGAGATTCGGTTCTACGACGAACCCGAGTAAAAAATGTAAGAGGCGATCCTTGTCGTCTCGTATGCCGGAAGGAGGTTCGAGCCCCGACTTTTGGGCGCAGAGAAGCAGGTCGGAAATGCAAGCCTCGAAGGGATCGATTCCTGCAAACCTAAGAAAGGCTTCTTTGTAGGTTAGAGTAGCCCAAGGGAGATTACCTAAAAAAAGTCTCACGAACTCGATTGTTTCGGCTATGAAATCCTCATAAGAGACCCCGAGCCTGTACCATTCCGCCATCGTAAACTCGGGATTGTGCAGAGCTCCCACTTCTTGTTGACGAAAGACGTGGCCGATCTGAAAAATGTCGGGCATTCCCATGCAAAGCAATCGCTTCATTGCGTATTCGGGAGACGAGTGCAAATAGCCCGTGCAGTTGCTTCCGAGATCAACGGACATGATGTCAATATGTTCGTCTATGGGAGCTGCTTTGCTTAGTATGGGGGTGTCAACTTCTAAAACACCCCTTTCGACAAAAAAAGATCGCGCTTTTTGTAAAAAAAGAGCGCGATCTTTCAGCATGGCAATCTTAGACGCGGCTGACATATTCGCAGGTACGCGTATCTATTTTGATTTTGCTTCCTTCTTCTATGAAGATAGGGATTTGTACTTTGGCCCCCGTTTCCGTGACGGCGGGTTTGAGAACGCGGCCCGAAGCGGTATCTCCTCGAACGCCGGGAGCCGTTTCGGCGATTTTCATCTCAAGGAAGGTAGGAGGTTGTACGTCAACGGGTTGACCCTTGTAGAAAATAATATCGTACAAAACTTCTTCCATTAACCAACACTCGTTTTGTCCGATGGAGCTTAAGGGAACCGAAATTTGATCGAACGTTTTATCGTCCATGAAAACGACTTCGTCGCCCTCTTTATAGAGCATGCGCATTTTACCTTCTTCAACGTCGGCAAGATTGAGTTTTTCTCCCGATTTAAACGTTTTTTCGACAACTCTGGAAGTCATTAGGTGTTTGACTCGGACTCTGTTGAAAGGTTGCCCTTTTCCGGGTTTGACGAATTCATTCGAGACGATAGTGTAAGGCTCTCCCTCGATTTCGACTTTTAGTCCCGCCTTGAACTCATTGGTGCTGACTTGTGCCATATTATGATCCTAAAAAATAATAAATGAAATAATTCTAAAGCATTTTAGGTTAATTTTGGTTTGCTCGCAATGTTTTTTTTGACCTTTTAATTCCCGAATAGAAGCTCTCGCCGCTCTTATACGAGATAAGAATTTTTTAAGAGCCCGTTTAAAGGAGAAAATGTCTGGTTTAAAAATTTCCCCGGCGGTAGATTGAGCAAAAGAGGGGGGGGGGATATCCTATGGAATCTAAGGAACTGTCAAGACTGTCGGAGATAACCGAGGGGAATATTTCTCTTTGGCACCAGTGGGGTCCTTACGTTTCCGAGAGATCTTGGGGAACCGTTAGAGAAGATTATAGCTGGAACGGGGACGCTTGGAATTACTTTCCGTACGATATAGCGCAATCTAAAGTATTTCGTTGGGGAGAAGACGGTATCGCAGGGTGGTGTGACAGATACCAGGTTCTTGTTTTTGCTCCCGCTTTCTGGAACGGAAAAGATCATTGCCTCAAAGAAAGGCTGTTCGGACTTTCTTCCGCCGAAGGGAACCACGGGGAAGACGTAAAAGAATACTACTTTTATTTAGACGGCACACCGACTCACTCGTACATGAAGTATCTGTACAAGTATCCTCAAGCGGAATTTCCCTATAAGGAACTTAGAGAAGAAAATAGAAAAAGAGGTACCAAAGACCCGGAGTATGAACTTATCGAAACGGGAGTCTTTGATCAAAACAGATATTTTGATATTTTTATAGAGTATGCCAAAGCCTCCGAAGGGGATTTGTGTATCCGGATTGAAGCGTGCAATCGAGGAGACAGAGAAGCTCCCTTGCATATTATTCCTCATCTTTGGTTTCGCAATCAGTGGGTTTGGGGAGATTCTCCCCTACCGAAGCCCGTGATTTCCGATTCTTCCGAAAAGGAACTTTGTATGGTTGCGGACGATACGAACTTACAATCTTTTTCCAATCTTCTATTTGATTACCATTTGGGAAAGCGGTACCTGTACGGTCCCAAAGGGGGAAAAGCTCTTTTTACGGATAACGAAGATGCGGGGCCCGATAAAAAATATGTTAAAGAAGCCTTTCACAAAGAAATTGTTTCGGGGGTAAGTGCGACAAATCCCGACAAAAAAGGTACCAAGGCTTGTTTTCAATATACGTATCAAATAGAGCCCGGGGATTCCGCAGTTTTACTTCTGCGCTTTACCGATAATCCGATGCAGGAGCCTTTGGTAAATGTGGAAAGAATTATAGCGGAGAGAAAAAAGGAAGCCGACGAGTTTTATGAAACCGTTCACTCTAAAGGAGCTTCGGTTGAAGACAAAAGAATTCAAAGGCAAGCGTTTGCAGGAATGCTTTGGAATAAACAAATTTATCTCTTTGACGTTGATCAATGGCTCAAAGGGGACAACACTACCAAACCGCCTCCCGTCTCTCGCTTACAAATAAGAAACATACACTGGAAACATCTCAATTCGATGAGAGTCTTGTCGATGCCGGATAAATGGGAATATCCTTGGTTTGCCGCCTGGGATCTCGCTTTTCATTGCATTACGATAGCTTTCATCGATATCGATTATGCCAAAGAACAACTTTGGCTCATGCTCTTCGATCAGTTTCAGCATCCCAACGGCGCCATTCCCGCTTATGAATGGGAGTTTTCCGATTTAAATCCGCCCGTTCAAGCTTGGGCAGCGTATCGGTTGTATGAAATGGAAAAGAAGCGTACGGGGAGAGGGGACACCGATTTTCTCAATAAATGCTTTTTAAAACTTCTCATGAATTTCGCTTGGTGGGTAAACAAAGTCGACAGCTCGGGAAACAATGTATTCGAAGGGGGATTTTTAGGGCTTGATAACATAACCCTATTTGACAGATCCAAAAAATTCATGGAAGGCGCCACCATCCAACAATCCGACGGTACCGGATGGATGGCTATGTTTTGTTTAAACCTCATGCGTATTGCTTTGGAGCTTGCTAAAACGATTCCGAGTTACGAAGCTCTTGCCACGAAATTTTTCCAACACTTTGCCTACATTGCTCACGCAATTAAAAACATGGGGCAAAAAGGATTCGGTCTTTGGAGCGAAGAAGATCATTTTTTCTACGATGCGCTCTCCCTGCCAAACGGAGATTTTACAAGATTTAGAGTACGATCGATTGTAGGAATTATCCCTCTTTTTGCCGTTGATATTATTACGAAAGAGGAGCTTGCGCAATTTCCCGAGTTCGCGGGAAGCTTCGCTTGGTTTTTGCAAAACCGAAAAGAAATTACGAACGACTGCGTCAGCGTTATCGATCAAAAAGAGACAAAAGGATACTTGCTTTCTTTGGTAAAGCAAGGGTATATCGAAAACATTCTCAAATACGTCTGGGACTCGGAAGAATTCAAGTCGCCTTACGGACTTCGCAGTTTATCGAAATTCCATGAAAAGCATCCTTTCTTTTATCAAGATAGACAAGTCGGTTACGAACCCGGGGAATCAATGGAGAGAATCAAAGGGGGTAATTCCAATTGGAGAGGCCCCATTTGGATGGCTCCGACGTTTTTGCTTGTGGAATCTTTAAAGAAGTTTTCTCTTGCTCTAGGGGAAGGTTTTATTATAAAGGTCGGAAACGAACCTCCCGTTAACTTAAAAGAGATGGCGACCTCGTTTTGTGAAAGAGTTATAAATCTCTTTACGCCCAATGAGCTTGGAGCCAGACCTTTTTACGGCCCTCTCTTTCCTTTTGCAGCGGATCCTTATTGGAGAGATTATCTTCTTTTTTACGAGTATTATAATCCCGAGACGGGGAAAGGACTCGGCGCTTCCCATCAGACGGGCTGGAGCGGGCTTGTTGCGAATTTTGTTTATGAAAAAGAAGGTTGAAAATCATGTCTGAATTTTTCCTCTTGATCGAGGGTTGTCATAAGAGCATACTTTTCGACAAAAACGTATTTAAAGGTAGGATATTATGGTAGAAATGTATGAAGAGCGGTTTGCGACGGAGACGCTGGAGAGGTACTCCGGTTGCGAGGCATCGTTATTCCAATCAAAGCTCATTTTAACAAATTTTCCCCGCTACGTTGAGTATTTTTCTCAGACTCGTAAAGTACCGATCGTAGAGGGGTCGGTATTTAAAGTTGCGCATTGTCCCGAAGAGGGGATTAGCATCTTGGATTTTAAAATAGGTTCTCCTGCAGCGGCGTTGGTGGTCGATCTTTGCTCTTTTTTACCTTTTAAAGCGGCAATTTTTCTCGGTATGTGCGGAGGTCTTAGAAGAAGATACGAAGTAGGAGAGTATCTGGTCCCCGTTGCCAGCATTCGGGGAGAGGGAACTTCCGATTTTTATTTTCCCCCCGAGGTTCCGGCTCTTGCTAATTTTTTGATGCAAAAAGCCGTGACCGAAGTTTTGGAACAAAAGAACGTAACTCATCATATAGGAATCACTTATACGACGAACACGCGGTTTTGGGAGTTTAATGAGGATTTTAAAACGAGATTAAAGCTATCCAAGGCGCAAGCGATCGAAATGGAGTGTGCGACCCTGTTTGCTGCCGGTTATAAAAGAAAGTTCACTTTGGGAGCTCTTCTTCTCATCTCCGATCTTCCTCTGAATAATGACGGGATCAAAACTAAAAAAAGTTCGGAGTTCGTATATGAAAAGTATATGCCCGATCACGTCGAGCAAGGAATCGCCATTTTAAAGAAATCGGTGATATTGCAGAACAAAAAGGTCAAAGGGGCCTATCACCGAGGACAAAATAACTAGGTTGGTCGATTTAAGAGGAAAGATGTTTTGTGTTTTCATAATACGATTCTAAAATTTATTTAATTAGAAAAATATATTTTATAATCTTTCAATTGAGCTGAAGCCGTTTTCAAGTAGAATTTTAAGTTTTTGGGGCGTGTTTTTTACGCACTTCTAAAATGGTCCCCGATACCTTCGCCGAACGGAGCAGTCTTGTGATTTTTTCGGCGACTTCTTTCGGCTCCAGAAGGGAAAGAGGATTTTCTTCCGGAAAATTCGTTCTTCTCATCGGCGTATTGGTTCTTTGAGGAACGATGACGTTTACATAAAGATCGGGGTTGGTTTCGGCCAGAGCCTGTGTGAAATTCACGACGGCAGCCTTTGCTGCGGAATAAACCGGATACTCTTTTCTTCCTCTGCTGTAAGAAGAAGAAGCTATATTGACGATATGTCCTCCCGGCTTAATTTTACCCGATCTGCAGCAGTAGATAACGGTTGTGAGGTTGGAGGCGATCGTATTGCTGATTTCTTTCTCGGACAGATCGGGTAACTGCTTGACGGCAAAAGATCCCACGCTGTTGATCAGACCGTCAATAGGACCGTATTTTTTATGGATTTCATCAAAAACTTTTTCCACTTCGTCATATTTGGTCAAGTCGGCTTTGAATTCGGCGGACGTTTTGGAAATCTCGATCGGAATGGCTCCGAGCTCGATAAGTTTTAGGCAGATTGCCCGACCGATGCCTCCCGTGCCTCCCGTAACGGCAAATACTCGCCCTTTAAGAGAAGGGATTTGCACGGAGGTTTCAGGTTCTTCTCCTTCCGAAGGGTATTGTAAGAGCCGTTCGGCGACGAAAAGATCCAATTCCGTTGTTACTTTAATGTTCCTTTCGCTTCCCTTTACAATCTTTACGGGGTGTCCGAGCCTTCGTACAAGGGCGCAGTCATCCGACGCATTAACTATTTCGTTTTTTAAGGCATCTTCGTGCGCCCTGAGGATTAGGTTAAAAGAAAAACTTTGCGGAGTTTGACCTCGTAAGAATTCTTTTCTGTGAGGAATTGCGTCGATCCAGAGTCCGTCCGGAGAGTGAACTAACGTATCTGCCGACGCAATACAAGTATCCACCGCATTATGCAATATCGCTTCTCGAATGTTTTCTTCCAAAATTTTTTCATCGACGAAAGGACGAACGCCGTCGTGAATTACGACGTACTCCGTCGAAGGGTCGGAAGCGAGAAGTCCGAGGTAGGAGGATTCCTGCCTTGTTTTTCCCCCTTGGATCACTTCTATATTAGCAGAAATGCCGTGAAATTTTATTTGGGTAAGAGTCATTTCCATCCACCGCGAAGGGACGGGGAGGATGATCTTGGTGAAAGCACCCGTTTGTAAAAAAACTTCGAGCGTGTGTATGAAAAGAGGTTTGCCCGCCACAAGATGAAATTGTTTGGGAAGAGAACTGCCGAAACGCTCTCCCGTTCCTCCCGTTAAAAGAATTGCTGCTATGTTCGGCTTCAAGAAGACTCCCGAGTATTTTCACTTCCAATCTAAACCAACGGTAAATCAAAAGCAATCTCCGAAACTTTGATCACTTTTCCAGAAAAGCTCTTAGCATCCAAGCCATTTTTTCATGGTTTTCCATCAGGTCGGTCATAAAATTGGCAGTTCCCGAATCAGCGTAAGACTCGCACGTAGAAATGGATTTTCTCAAGAAACGTATAACGGTTTGATGATCTTCAAAAAGATTTTCGATCATGGATTGCGCTTCGGGGACCTTTCCCGGAAACTCTTTCAATCGACTATGTTTGCGAAATTCTTCGGTAGTTCCGAAGGCTTTGGCCCCTACCGTACGAGCTCTTTCCGCAACGTCGTCGACTATTTGAAACAGAGCTTCATATTGAACTCTGAAAAAAAGATGCAAGTCATTGAATCGAATTCCCGAAACGTTCCAGTGATAATTGAGTGTTTTCGTGTAGAGTATATACTCGTCTGCAAGAAGAGAATTGAGCAGCTTTTGCGATTCTTCGAGTTTTTTCGGTTGAACCCCGAGATTTATTTTCATTGGAACCTCTTGACTATATTGATTTGTTACAACCAGTAATAGCAAGAGTGAGTGATTATGTATATTGTTTTTTAGAAAGCGAGCCCGAGTTTGGTAGTGAGTCCTTGAAGGGTTAAATTTCCCGTATTGTTGAACGTACCGCTCGGCGTGTTGTAGTTGTAGCCGATCCAGATTTGCTCTTCCCAACCGGCTTTTGCATATAGTTGATAGCGTTCGTTTGCAAACCACTGCATATAAGAAAGCCCGACTCCCATTTCGATTACGGGGAGAATGGTTTGATTTTTCATCGGAATTAATCTGTCGGTTTGAACTCCGTCGTCGGAAACATACGAGTTGCAGTGATTGTGGATGCTGCTCCAAAGAGAAGTTAGAGCAAGGTCCCCGTAGAATCCGAATGTACGACTCAGGTGCCAGACGGTATCGATACCTGCTCTGATTCCCACACCCGACAGCTGTTGACTAAGATTTAGATTTGTAAATCCCATTTCGCCTTCTTGGATTTCTCTAAGGGTCGTTTTTTCAAACATTCTCGCCAGCTTAAATCCCAAATTGGGCCTTAGAGCGAGTCTTTTGCTGATGAAAAAATTTCTTCCGAGTTCCAGATCTACTATATTGAATTGTGATTTCCTTGTGGAGGAGGCCTTCGTCAGTATCATCGAAGATAGCGCTCCGGTTGAAGTGTTCGTGTGAATAAAAGACGAATAGCCGGGGCCGTATTCGGAGGCAGCGAATCCTTTGGTGAGGCCCTGACGAAACCAAGTGTATTCGGCATACAAATCCCAACCGTCAAAATCGATATCGATTCCTAATCCGACTTTAAATCCGGGCACAAATTTCCAATGGGGAGATTGAACGGAAGAATCCGTTTGCGCAAAAGACATACCCGAGACTTGCGATTTCCACCACGTAAAGGCTGCATCGACGGAAAGACCGAAACCGTTTTCCACTCTCGGTTCTACGGTAGGGGTGATCATTCCCTTCGGCTGCTTGGTAACCGGGACGGAAGCGGGTACGGAATTTGCAAGCAGAGGGGGCGTAAGGCTGAAAAAAAGGGAAGAAAGAATAACTTGTTTCATAGAACTGACGACGCGAAACCCTGCGACTTGAGTCGCGGGAGGAAGCGTCGCTCCCTTGGTTGTTGTGGTTGTTGTGAATATTGATAACCGTCTGCGTGTTGCAGATGTTTACAAAATCTATAGCTGATACCGTCGACTTTTCCCTTAGAGGTATCGATGCAAAAACTCCCCGATGATCGGATGGCGACTCTTCCGGAGTATGTTCCCGTTTTTTTACCTTTCGGAGAGCAACGCATCAAAGGCCGTCTATTTGTATCTACTACCAAAACCGTTTGCATCGTTTCTCTTTTTTTACTAGTTA
>Ga0116227_10008478_pt1 | contig 19346 bp, 10 predicted proteins | sample S1TSphgellanicum_FD_89693 | JGI IMG/M metagenome (GOLD analysis project Ga0116227, IMG submission 89693) | Host-associated microbial communities from peat moss isolated from Minnesota, USA - S1T2_Fb - Sphagnum magellanicum MG | ecosystem: Host-associated > Plants > Peat moss > Unclassified... | reverse complement strand
CCCCCCCAAGCCCCTGCTTAATATGTCCATGTTACCCAAAAAATGGTCCACCATGGAACCAATTCCACATGTTCAAAAAATGCTTGTAATATTTAGTTGTCTTAATACTAAAATGGTGCATGCATCCATTGTCACTTGCCCTTCTATGGGAGAGGAAAATATATTGCACCAAAGTTTGTTAAGGTTGTGAACTATTGCCCAACTATAACCTTTCTTGCCTATATAGAGGCCCAAAACAAATGTTAGTTGTTTTTGCTAAGTTTATGTAGACTACAACATGGGAAAGTTGTGTCAACATTTTGGTTAATATAGGCCTTCCAAGGACTTGCATATAACACTATGAAACATTGACCAAATGAAACAACCCATTTTCCAAGACTTGCAATTTCAATACCAAACCTCTAATTTATTAAAATTGAAAGAAGAGATATATTCCATGTTTTGGAAAAATGCATTACTAACTTTGACAAATGGTGATGGCAATTGATAATGTATTAGGTGAAATTTATGTGGGAAACTAATTCACATTCAATTTTTAAAATTGGTCATGGTTTGGATCCAATTATTATTAATTAGAAGCAGAACCACTAGTTTTTACTACCAAAGCGGGTCCCTACCCAACATTGGTTTCAACCTCATTTTAAAATGCAATGGTAAAATTAATTGGTTCCTTCCAAAAAAATTATCACCTTATTTTGGTTCCCAAGATCGAACAACATTAGATCTAAGGCAATTTCACATTTAAAGAAAATTCCTTCACATTTATCTTCACAACATAGATTAATTTGCAAATTTACACAAAGGTGTAAATGAGTATATCTGAAGATTTGTGTCTATCAAATAACCTTCTTGATTAAAAACATGTTTCTAATATTGGTAACCCCTTTGCATAAGTGATGCAAGTCAAGTGTCTTAATACATAAGGACTTTACTCAAGGTTTGATATGAGCTATGTAGATTGGTACATGTTTATTAAAATGAAACATCCACCAATTGTCCATCATTTGCAAAAAATTGGTGTCGTAGGGTAAGTGGTTCATTTGAATAATAGTTGTTGGTCATTTTCAATTTCATGTCATTAATGGGTTCATTTAAGTCACTAATGGTGGGTTTACAAGTGAAATGTATGGGTGACATTTGACCCAATCAATCAAAGGAAAATATATCACTCTTGGGAATAAAAACTTTCAATTTTTGGACAAGGTTCACAACGCTAAAATGTGGTTTTTATGATTGATTTCCAAACATAATCATGTAATCATGTATGTGGCCGTTAGTCATTGCCATCTTAATGACTATGGTAAAAATTATGACTATACATACGACTTTAATTAGAATTAAAAGTAATTATGACTAAGAATATAACTACACAACTAGTGTATCCATATTGAAGTAATACTTGAATTTGAAATAATATAGCCAAATTCAAAGTAGTTTTAAAATGGACAAACAAATGTTTATGTAGTTTAGTGTAGTTTACCATAACCTAGATTGATATATTTTAATACAATTTAACTTACTTTAATTCAATTTAGCCTAAATAACATAATTTAGTTCAATTGAGTTCAATATAACCTAATTTAATATAATTTAAACTATTTTATTTTATTTTAATTACCTTAATTTTAATCTAAAAAATATAAATAACTTAATTTAGCTTGGTCTAGCCAATTTTAATTGGTTAAAAAAAAATTAACCAAATTAACCAAATTGAAATAAATATAACCCAAATTAACCCAAATTTAACCTAAGTGGTATAGTGTAACCATGTTCTGCCAAATTTAACATAAATAATTTATTTTAGCTCAAGTTATTCAAGTTTTTCCAAGTATAACAAAGTTGATTTTTTAAAAATCATGTTTAGTTAAATATAACCTTTATACGTTAATTTAGCCTAATTTCTCCAAGTTTTGCCAAATTTAACCAATTTAAAACTAAGTAGCCATGTTTATCCAAATTTAGTTTCAATACCCTAGTTTAGTGTAATATATCCATGTTCAACCACAATACCCTAATTTAGACTAATTTATCCAAAATTTGCTAAATCTAACTATGTTTAACCTAAATATCCATGATTAACCAAATTTTGCCAAGTCTAACCAAGTTTAACCAAAGTAGCCAAATTTAACCAAATTTAACCACAATACTGTAGTTTAATTAAATTTAACCAAGATTTGCCAAATGTAGCCAAGTTTAACCTAAGTAGCCATGTTTAGCAAAATTTTACCTAGTTTAACCAAGTTTAACATCAATACCCTAGTTTATATTAATTTATCTAAGTTTTTTCAAATCTAAATAAATTAAACCTAAGTAGCCAAGTTTTGCCAAGTTTAACTTAAATAACCATATTTAGCCGAATGTTGCCTCAATACTTTAATTTAACCCAATTGAATTATGTATTGCTAAGTTTATCCTTAATACCCTAATTTAGTCTATTGTGACGTGTAGTGTCGTGATGTTCGATGTTATAAGGGTGTAAATCCATAATAAACTTTGCTGAACAAAAAGATTAAAACCAGTCAAAGGTAAAAACTAATCAACCAAAAAGATATGCATGCACATATATATACAATGCACAAGAGGAAGCTAAAATGAAATTCTCATGTATTAAATTGAATAAAAAAGAAGGAAAGAAAATGTAGTGTATGTAAAAGGTGGCCGTGTAATAGTCGCCATGAGCGTTTAGAAATCCAGTTTGACTATGGAGGAAACTTTCCCTGACAAAAGAATTTTAGAAAAATTGACAAGAGAAGGGAAGAGCTTGGCCTTTTATATACTCGTCAACAAAGTTGAAACCCTAAACAAGCCATAACCCTAAAACACCTAATATCATACAATAACCTAAGGATGTACATTAACCCTAAAGGCATGATTGGCATGCCCATAATCGGCCGTCATGTATGAGGCCATGCATACGGGCATGACAATTGTCGTGATGTGTAGTGTCGTGATGTTCGGTGTCGTAAAGGTGTAAATCCATAGTAAATTTTGCTGAACAAAAAGACTAAAATCAGTGAAAGGTAAAAACTAATCAACAAAAAAAAGATGCACGCACATTTATATGCAATGCACAAAAGGAGGCTATGATGAAATTATCATGTATCCCCCCCCCCTTAGACTTGAGCCGGGAAAAGCATGGCTGGTTTGAGTAAAAATCAAGGTGCTACAGGAGAACATGATGAATAGTACCAAATGTTGGCAGGAACTTGAGTGAGCTTCAGCTTGAGGTAAAATAGATGGTATCCACCGTTACAATTATCACAAAACAACATCTGATTAACATCGTCTATCCTCTAACATACTTAACATGGATAGTCAAGTGGAGGAATCCAAGTCGACGTGATGATGATAGGGTCTAAGTTTGGTAAGTGGTAGGGCACACACTTTTTGGAATGATCCCATTATGCATTCGTTAGCTCCTTACAACTCCAACACACTTGAAGGCCTGATCACCTTAATCCTCAAAATAGTGCGACTGGAAGAAATTTCTAAAATATCAATAAGTTGTTGTTGGAGATACACAAAGTCACCAACATAAAATTGTCTCACCTTAGGTTTATAACTCCAACCTCATGTGTGTGTGTATATCGTAACGTGTTTCGGTGTTGTGTAATGGACAAGTTTTCCATGGCCATGGGCATAACCCTCTTGAATAGAGCAGCCCTCTCTATGATGACCCTAGCCCAAGTGGCTAGTGAGTCCAAGTCCACAACATGGTTCATTTGAACAACAATGGAAGAAGGTGGAATGGGATGTTTCCTAATAAATAGAAAATAAGGAATGAAATGAGACAAAGAGGTGTGTTTGGACATCTTATAACCCATGGCAATGTAAGGTAGGGCCAAGTCCCAATCCTCTTTGTTTCTAGTGAGGCAAATCTTCTGAAGTCTCTTCTTGCATGTTTAAACCATCCTCTCTGAAAGGCCACTAGTTCGAGGATGATTCCTTGAAGAATGACGATGGTTAATGAAAGCATGATCAAGTAGGTTTTGGAATTCTCCTCCAAATTATAGTCCTTGATCAGTAAGGCACTCATCACAAGCCCCAAACCTACTTAAAAAAGGTTGGCTGGAGTTGTGTGATGATTTATCCGACAATGTAACAAGCTTGACCCACTTTGAAAAATGCTCAATCATAATCATGATGTGGACATTACCCCTAGAGGTCTATGGTAACTCTCTAGTTAAATCACATGACTAGCGATAAAACATGCCATGAATAGGGAGTGGAAAAAGCGTGACCTATCGAAAGGAGAAGGAAGTTCTCACTTTATCACATTGTTCACACCTAACAATGACGTTTTGGACTTGAGCATACATACCTTTCCAATGGTAATGAAGAGCGAAAAGGCTATAAGTACATTTAACTCCAAAGTGTCCAAGCTCCAAATGTACTTTCTGAATAAGACCATGTCGTTTATGTTGTGGAGGAACCACTTTGTCGCCTTGTGGTAAGCATCGAACAAGGTGATTGTTCTTCCATGAATAGTGTTTGGACTACTTTGTATGTGATCCCAATGACTTGATGTAATTTGGGGAGGGTATTCCCCATGTTGAAGAAACCTTAGAATGTCTAAGTCTTCCCATATATCCACAATGGGATGCTCAACCAGATTACATTGTAGTAGTGCAAAATAACTAGATGCATAAGATACATGTATTATTAGAATCTGGTTGAAGTCTTGCCTGGCTTATGAGAAATCTTCAAAAGTAATGAAGGGTTTTTACGACAGGTTGGTGAATAACCTTGAATTCATCCTCCTAAAATATAAGCACCCAACGAACTAACTTACTAATAAGCTTGTCATTGGTCATCAACCATTTGATAGGCTAGTGGTCGATATACAAACTGAACTTGGTGCCATAAAGATAGGGCCTGAAATGTATGATGGCCCATATAACAACAAGACACTCCCCCTTGTATGAAGAGTAGTTGCTCTCAGCCTTGTTGCTTTGGGATGCATAGGTGATAACATATTCCTTGCCTTCTTCGTCAAGTTGGCCAAGAATAGCACCAATACTAAGAGCACTCCAGCCGGTGTGTAGAATGAAGACCTTGCTAAAATCAAGTCTTTTCAAAATGGGGACCTCTAAAAGCTTTTCTTTGAGTGTGTTGAAAGCTTCTTGAGCCTCTTCACTCCATGTCTAAACAACATCCTTATTTAACAATGCATAAAAAGATGAGTAATAGTACTGAAGTCTTGGACATAAATCTTGTAGTAATTACATAATTTGATGAAGCTCCTCAAAGTGTGAACATCAGTAGGATTGGGCGTCTCCAAAATGGCTATTACTTTGGCCCAATGAACCATAATACCATGTGGCAAAATTATGTGTTTAAGGTAGACTATTGAACTGACAACAAACTCACACTTTTTACAATGGATCTTCATATTGACTTTGTGGAGCCTCTTGAATAACTCCTCAAGACGGGCCAAGTGCTGCAAGAGTCTTTTGTTATGCACAGGACGTCAACTATGTAACATTTCAGGAAATCTACCCCTTTGAAAACTTGGTCCATGACTCGCTAAAAAAAGACAGGTGCATTCTTCAATCCAAAAGGCATCACAAGCCATTCCCACAACTTTTTGTTTCCATGGAATGTCGTTTTCTTACAATGCTTCACAACGAGCACAATCTGGTTGAAGCCTTGCCTCGAATCCACAATTATGAAGATGTTTTGAGTTTCCAATGCTATCAAACAGTTTTTCAAGGATGGGCTGTCCTGAGCTATAACCAAGTTCAAAGGCCTATAATCTCCGCACATCCTTTTTTTAGTCCATAATCCAGCTAAATCTTTCTTTGCTGGCATTATTGTAACGGCTGCAAAATCAAAACTTGATGGTTAAATGAGACCACCTTCATGGAGCTTTTTGCACCTTTCATCTACTAATTCCCACTCATATTTGCTCAACTTCTGCCTCTTTTGATAGATGGGTGTTTCACATGTAAGGTCTATAAAGAAGTACATGGTCTTACACCTACTTAAGTCTTTCATTGAAAATGTCAACACATTTTCATACTTAATTAACAAGTCTGTGACCTGGTTTTTCTCCTTCTTAGTGAGCTGGTTCCCCATAACAAAAGGGTAGTTGGAAACACATGGAACGGAGTTAGAAAATGTGTTTGAAGAATCTAGTGTATTGGGTTTTCCACTATCCAATTGCATAGATTTGTAAAAGGTTGTAATTGTTTCTTTAGAAGTTGATGTACCTCCAGGTGTAAAACAACTTGAGTCAAATTACATGGTACCTCCTACCCCTCAACACTAAGAGTGAAATGTAGAGTGTTGAAGATAGGCAAATGTACTTGGTCAAGGTGCCATGTAGTCGCATCGCCAAAACTATAAGCTAATTGAATCAATGCTAGTGTCGTGTACATTTGAAAAAATACATAAGTTACTAACAACCATGTAAGGGAATTTAGGTCCATGCCTCTCCCCATTAGAACATTATGCTCCAATCTAGTCACCTTGGTGTGACTAGTAATGTCAGTTTGGAACCCCATAGCCCCCCCTTTTTTTTGGGGGCTTAGTTCATCCCAAGTGGCTGAAGCATGATGATAAAAAAACCTGGTCCATGATTATATATGTCAAACACCCAACAATATTCTTGAATGTTGGAACGAAACTTTGACCCTTTGAAATTAATGACTAAATGACCACACCTACCATAATATATTGATAGCTTCAATATAAATTTATTATAATTTGCCAAAAAATTGAAAAATTTTCTTTAAGGCATGAGAATTTGAACTCTAGTCATTTAGAAAGGAAGGTGCTACACAAATATCCACCTAACCATTAAAATAGTTATAGTTATTTGAAATATATGTACATTACAATAAATTTAATCTTTATTTTCTTGAAAAATCAGAATTAAAAACCTAAACGCCAAACAAAGAAATTTAAATTAAATTAATTATTCAACAATTAAATGTCAAAGTTGTTGGTACTATGTTATATACCAGCTTTGATGGTCACTAGAATCAAAAAGTGATTTGAGGTCTTTTCACACAGACATATACATCCACCAAGTAAAAATTAGTTGTAAAGGCTTCAATTGGTCCAATTTGGTTTGACACTTTGCATCTATGTAACTATTGAAATCATGCCACCACATGAACATACAACAATAAGTAAGGTAAGGAGGCTAGTGTCTGAATAGAGGCCAATGTTTAAAAACCCTTACCAAGTAGTTGAACCTCCCATTGGCATACTCCCATGTTGTGATCACTATTCAACAAGGGGCCTATGACAAAACATTAGGTCTCAAGAGGTTTTGTGTGTAGAAATTTTAGCTTTTGTGTTTGGTGATGGGTGTGAATTAATGACAACCCAAAAAAAATTGTTCTACATCCTACCATTACATGTGTTATGTTTGGTCATGGGTGTCAACTAGCACATTCTAGTGCACACAATTGAAGGGTAGGGTGGGCAAGTTGGAGGGAATGGAGTTTTCGATGTTTGGTTATATACGATGTTTTTGGACCATTTTAGAAAATTGCTCAAAAAGAGGCCAAGCAAGTGTTTGGTTGTAGAAGTTTTTTTGGCCAATTAAAAAATGGTAATGTTTGGTTATAAGGTGGTTTTGGTCCAATATTGAAAAAAAAATTGAAGGTAAGGGCCAAGGCCTTGTGGTTATAGGAGACTTTTAGTCCAATGTTTAGAAAAATGGTGTGGGGAAAAGGGAAAACTTCGCATTTGGTTTGGGCATCAACACACCATATATAATTTGGTTATGGGGGATGGCATGTCACATTTAAGGGCATGTAATAATCCATTCATGTGTAGAAACCTTTCCAACATTCCAATGCACATGGATGCCAGTAGTATTTAAACCTATAAACATGGAATCTTAACAAAATATGGCCTTTGGATCTCACATCATAATAATTAATGAGGATCCCAAAAAGGCACACCTTGCAACCTTGTGCAATTTGCATTTCTTGCAAAAAACCTAAAACCCATAATATATCTCAACATAGTCCTTATTTCATTTCCACCATTATTTTAAAACATCTCAATTATAAAAATATTTCTTCCTTGCTAGGTAGTGTAGAAGATGAGTTGCAAAAGTTCTTAAAACTTCCCATTACTAGTGCAATTCTATTGAGAAATAGAGTAGAACCTCCTATTCGTAGTGTTAAGGTAGAACAAATAGAAGATGAATTGTAAAAACTAGCTCTAGATGTGAAAATAGAGCAAGTAGAACAAGGAAATGGATATGTGAAAATAGGATTAGTAATAAAGAAATTAGATGAGGTTTTTTGTGAAAATAAACCAAGTAGAAGAAGCAAGCAAATTTGTGAAAGTAAGGGTAGACTTGTAGATTTCAAATCATATTCTAATTGTGAAAGCAAAATAAATAAAAGAAAGAAGTGGATCTATGCAAAGGAAAGGTGACTTGCAAAATTTTAATTTGAAAGATGATGCAGGGATTAAGGTCATGAAGAGACTTTATAGCCTAAAGTTCAAGAAGTATATTTATTATCATTGGATCCAAAAGTCCAAACGAAGAAATTACAAAGCAATAACACACAAAAAGAAGGGTAGATATCATCTAGCTCCCACAAATCACACTTTACAATTCATCCCAACATCTTACACAAACACATATGATGTTAACCTATAGTGGGATGAATTCTTTTATTTTCATGCTTTGATCACCTCATCTACAAAACTGAGGTTTTATGCAGTTGAAACTTATCCTAATTTGACAAATTTCTTTTATTATTGGTTTTTGTTCAAGAAAAATAAAGACATACCTCTAGTGGGCCCAAAACATATAGCCCTTGCTTGTTGTAAATTTGGGCTAGGGGGAGTTGGACCATCATGACGTTCAATGTACCTCACATGTGGTGCAGTGTTGTGATAGACCAAGTAGTTTTGGACAAGGAGAATGTGCCCCCACAACCTACATCAAAGAAAAGGCAACCATGTCAAGTAGTTAACGAGGTCCCATTAACAAGAAAGAAAGGGAAATGGACAAACTAAACATTGGAAAAACCATGGAGGTTGTTGAAAGGGGGACACATTCATTAAGAAATGCAAGTAGATTTTGGAACATACCATTCAATTCCCTTTCCAACCATTTGAATGGGAAAACAAAGAGGAAGAAAATGGAGTTTGCAAGTGTGTTAACAAAGGAAGAAAATGTGATAATAGTTGCATGGATTATAAGAATGCAAGAATGTGTATTTTCAATAACATTACAATAATTGAAGATGAAAGCTGTGGAATTCACCCAAACAAAACCAACACCATTTAAGCATAGAATGTTAGGGAAGACATAGTGGTATTAGTTCAATTGAAGGCATCCAAAAATAAGCATTTTGGTTGAAAAAGGATTAAAGATCTCTGAGGCACAAGAGTTGACCATAATTTCTTGCAACTCCTTTTACAATAACTTACAAACATTAAACACCCAACATGGTTATAAATAAGATCATATTTGGAATTTAGACAAAACTCGAATTCAAGTTGGTGTTAGGGTCTTGACCAAACAAAGATCACATGCAGTTTATAACATTGTCCCTAAGTCATGGAAGTGGTTAGTTATAAATTGTGTTGTAAGCATTGTAAGATCAACTTTGTTAAGGTTCTATATTTTTAGAGGAAAAAGGTTGAGAGATGACTATATCAAATTATGCAAATCATGAACGTGTATTACAATGCCAAGAAGGCATGGATGACAAGTTTCATGTTCAACAAATTCTTATCATTTTTTAAGAGGTTTGTTCCATGTGGGATTTCATAAACTAACCGTCATTCATCGATTCTAGATGGGCATGGCTCACATGTAACATTAAAAGCCATAGAGCAAGAGTAGGAACACTATGAAAAGTTACATCCCCAAAACCACACTACCCTACAACTATAGTTGTAAGAAAACTCTTATATAACTATTGTGCAACTATTCCTTAGGTATTACAACTACTATGTAGTTATCCCCTTGAAAATATGGGGAATTAATAATAAATTGCCATGTCAAAAAATCAATTAATTATATCATTGTTGCAAGTGAGTTGAAAATGAGTCTTGTATATGATCATTTATACGCACCATACATACATTCATAGTCAACCATGTTTCATCTTTTGAAGAATTGTAATGTAATTACATGTGACAACTATTATAGAATTATTGTAAATGTGCCATTGACGTAACAACTATGTTACAATTAGTGTATGTCAATGTACGTATATGTGATCATGCCATGTGTCCACATTTCCATTACCCATTATGGGATACATTTGCGATTAGTTTTCAACTATGATTCCCATTGATACAACTAGTAAGGCCATTAGTGTGATACTATTGAACTATTAATGTTCAACCATGTTGAAACTATTATGCAACAACTTATAATTTAATAAAGATACAAATTCATATGTAATATTTTATAAATATTTTTTTGGAATAAATTGATTATTAAATATGAATTTCATTTAATATGCTTTATTATTATGAATTTATTAATTATACTAAATAATTAACTATTAATCTGAATAAAGAAATGTAATTCATACATTTAGTTTTAAATTAATTAATTAACTGATTATGTAAATTAGACTGAATAATATGGATGTATAGGAAAAATAATTATTCATAAAATAATAATTAGATAAATATTTATTTAAATTGGGGATACTTAATAATGAACTAAAGATTAATTAAAATAATTATTATTTCATCAATAGTTACTAGATTATTAATTATCAAAATCCATTAACATACCAATTATATGGATACATATAATCATTTTAAATGTGAAACAAAAACCAATGTGTATCTTATATTAAAAACTCAATTTAGTTGTACATATGGATATGCCTATTTATACCTTGATGTGTCTTACCCAAATCCATATTTATTTTTTAATGTTTAGTAATGAATTATTTGTCAATAATTTAATAAAATTTAAATCTTAAATAATTCGTGATTTACTTAACTATTAGAAATAATTACTTTAAAAAATAATTAATTGCTAATATGAATTATTATTATTATTAAATTAATTAATTAATTAATTATAAAAATCAGATAATGAATGACTAATTATATGAATTTATATAATTAACCATTTGATAATAAATCATCTGAAATTATTAATTAATTAATCAAAATATATAAGTATTAACTAATTACTAATTTAATTATATGATTTACATAATTAAAAAAAACACAAAGCATGTGGGAAAATCTTTTTGTAATTGCAACTCAATGTGCAACTAATAAACAATTAAAAAACTTAACCCATATGTTTTGTCATTGAACTTCATGTCACAAATTATATACATGTGCCATTTTGGGATGAGCTTTAAAAAGTTGAACCCTTAAAACAAAAAAATAAAATTGAAAAATAAAATTACTTGACTATTATTTAATTCACCTAGTCTTGAATTTTCCTACCTATTTGTTTACCTACATAAATAAGTAGGTCTTATTTTTCTACCTACCTATGTAAGTATATAATGTAAGTATGTAGGTCTTAAAATTTACTGATTTACCTACCTATGGCTATGTAATGACCTACTTAATTATTAAAATAGATTTGTATTTTATTTTATTTTTTCAAAATTCAACTAATATGCTAGGTGGCAATTAAAAAAATTATGCCACATGTCATAATCTAGGACCATCATTAACAATCATAATAAACAATGGAGATCAATATTTCAAAAAATTAAAATTAGATCCAAAAATCTTCATAGTGCCATGTGTCAAATTTTAATGGATGGATGAAAATTAGTAATGTTAGCATGACATTATGGCTATAATTGTGGTGGAATTACATAATAGTTGAAAATGAATTGTTTCGATAGAGTTGCAATTGAGTTGTAATGAGTTGCACCATATATACAATGAGTCGCAACTTTTACAACTCATGCAACTTGTTTGATAACATTCACAATGTAAAAATATGATGAATTGCAAGTGGTCATTACAATTCAAAAATTTAGTTGCAAGGTTGGTTGCAAAACACCCCTTTTTCATAATGGAATTTGGGTTAGATATGGTCACCTTGCCTTCTCATACCCCCCCATGCACTTTATCCCTTAGATGTTTATTACTTCAAACCCTTAAAGATTGCATTTAAAAAAAAACAAGCTACAACCATGGTTACAATTAGACTTATTGAATTTAACAAAATTAGGTTTGTTGGATGGGTGGATAAAGCCTTGAATTAATCATTAACCAAATAGAACACCAAGGTTGGTTTTAAAAGGACATGAATATGGCCTTTCAACCTTAAAGTTATGGAGAACAAAACACAACGAACAAGCATTTTACATAGCATGGAATTTAAATGGTGATTAGGGAGGTGAAAATCTTATTAAGTAGATGACCAAGCTAGCCATAATCATATAGAGGAAAAGGAATTTATAGTTATAAAGTTACTTAGCATTGTAAGAGTAGTTAGACCATTAACCATTGAATACAACCACATGGAGCATGAACATTGATACTATCTTGAAATGCTTCATAGCCCTTGTGTGATAGATGATGTTGAAGTAGCACACCTACCAACCAATTTAGTTGATCCAAGTTTTAAGCTACAAGAAAAAATCTATAGTTCACCAAATTTAACACAAGAAGTAATGACGTTTCACAACTTTCTTTCTTGGTCACATTTGCTTGTAAAACAAATACCCAAGAGATAACCATTAGTAAATTGCTCACAATCTCATGTTGTCACCTCAACTAAATATTTGGCTATTGGGGAACAAAAAACATTAGACAAGGTAGTAGCAAACAATATTAGAGAAGAGAGGTGAAAAGAGTAGGAGGAAAAATAAGCTAAAAAGGCAACATAAGTTGTGGTTGCATCAATACAAGCAACACAAAAATCAACTAAAAGACGTGTTAAAGGACAATTTGACTCAATTTGGTCTTTGGCAATCATAAGGGAAACATGTGAAGAATCACAACAAAGGATTCATTTTTATTTGCTTGTGAACCTATACTGAGCTATAAATATCGAAAACACATGTGCAATGGGTCGGTTAGAAGCTAAAGAAGCTAGATAATGAACAAAATGTAAAATGCAAATAAGTGGGCATGTTGCAATGTGGCTCAACTTGTTGAACTAAATTTGAGTGGAAAGGGGGTGGGGGGGGTGATTAATCTTACATTAGTAGAAAGAAGGTCAAAAAAGGAAGAAGACCATTGTGAAATACCAACAACATGAAGAAGGCCATTAAAAAAAAAAGATCGGTCTTGAAAGAGGAACAACAACAGGAGGGCCAAAAAAGGAAGAGGATCATTGTGAAATACCAACAATAAGAAGGCAAGAAGAGGAAGAGGATCAATCTTGAAAGAGGAGCAACATCAAGAGGCTAGAAGAGGAATATGATCATTTTGAAAAATGCAATAGCATTAAGAAGGTTAAAAGAAGAAGTGGATGGATTTTGAAAGAGAAGCAACATTAGGAGGCCAAAAATGGAATAGCTTCATCTTAAAAGATGCAACAACATCAAAAGTGCGAGAAGAAGAAATGGATCACCTTGAAAAAATAACAACATCAAGAGGCCAAAAGAGGAATATGACCATCTTGAAAGACCTATAACCATAGGGCTAAAACATAAGCTAAAACATGAAGAGAGGTAAATATGACACCATTATTTTAATCACTTTGAATTCCACCCTTTGTAGTTGCAACAAGAAACACACACACACATAAGTGAAAAACATATGATAAGAAGGAAAACACAAACTTAAAAAACCAAAAGCAACATGGAAGGGTTCAAACATGGAGAGGTCGTGAAGAAAAACTTGAACATAAACTTATACCTTTGAGCTTGGGAGGCCAACCTTTATTTATAAGTCTTGCAACTACAACTTTGCTTTTGAAGCTCTGGAAATCAATCATGGAATGTGCCACATTTTTGGTCACAATAGATTTTAAGACTAGTCTTGAGAAATAGAGGAAGCTAAATTGCAGAAACTTGAACAATGCAAAAGGACACAAGTTCAAATTGAACTACAAAGGTTTAAATTGCAAGGACACGAGCTATGATTATAAAGTTGGGAGAGAATGAAGCAAACTCTTGAAACTTGGTGCAAATAGGTACCATCAAGAAAAGCTTCAAGCTTGGAACAACAAGAACATGACAGAAAAAAGGAACAAATGAAGAAAGAATTCACACACTACTTTTCAGAGCAAGAAAGGAGCAGGAGTAACACAAATAGGAACTCAAAAAGGCTCATGCAACTCAAGCATGACAAGGACCATGATTGCCTTTTGAAAAAAAAAAATGTGTAAATTTATTTTGTAGATTGAATATAGGAGGATGATGATTTGGGCACAATAGGTGTTCATGCCCCCAAACTTCTAGCCACCTCATGTGTGTGCAAGTTGTTAGCGTTTGTTGAACTTGTGATCTCACATAACTATTGATCTTGTAGCCCTAATCTTGGTAAAATCTCATACACATATGCTGATATGAATGTTTATAATGAACTTTGTTCGGATACTTTTAGCTTTCATCTCTTTGATGGAGGGAGGGGTGTCCATCTGTCAGTGTTTAGTTGACTGATTACCAACTTCTGTGTGTTTCTAAATTTTTCATTTTGCCCTTTTTACCCCCCTGTTTGGGGGGGCCACAACTTTCCCATATTTGCTTTGTTTTTGGTGATCTTGGGTGTGTCAGATGCCCCAGCAGAAGGGCTACCACTTCTCTTTGGACACCATCAACAACAGAGCCCTCCCCTGGGATTCGGCCTCCTCTGAGCCACGAGTGTTCATACATGGGCCTCCTTACCCTAGATGGTTAGCACGGGGGCGAGGGCTAGGCAGTACAAACAGAAACTGAGCTAACCGACATGGTTAGCCATGGAACAGGAACCGAATGCATTGATCGTCATTGTGGTGCGCTGGTGGCTGTTGGTTCACTCTTGAGACTCCCAAGGAGACTTAGCTAAAACAGGTTTCAGAGTTTAGACAGCATCTGTCGATTGCCTGCTGTCATTCTTTATAGTGGGATAAATACTTCAGCTGTACAAACTTCGAGGTTGATTTAGTTGTCAATTTATTCACAGCCTTTTGTTACAAATTTGTCCATGTGGGCACTATGCTGCCCACCTAAGCTGGTACGAAGGGGCAGCTTCAACACATGTCTGTCAAATAATTAATTAATTTCCATCCCAAAAATAACTAAAATTCCAAAAGATTCTATACTGTCCTTCAAAAAAATGATTCTTTGAGAAAATTGTTCAAAATTTCAACATTTGTATAAATAATATAATCAGTTCAAATCTGCCAGGGTACATTATTGCCTAGATTCTAAGTGAATGAATCCCTTTAAATTAACTAGCCACAGCAGCTTGAGAAGCTCCTTCCCAACGGGAAACGGTTACTGTTTTGACCTTAACCTTTGAAGTGACAAATGCATCACAAATGAAGCAAGAGAAACAATTTTTTTTTTTTTCCTTTGTTCAATATGGTCTGCCGTAAGGCAAGAGCTAGGGTTGCAACACAAGCATCCTGTGGTATAAAATACCTGGAGTGTAACAATGACCATTTGGCACTGTCCATCAGCAATGAAGATTTGATTGTACTGAACTGACTCAATGCTATAACTGATTATATTTTGTTGAAGCTCGATATGGTTTAGAAAGGAGTCAACAAGAGCGGGTCTACCTATTTGGGCCACGTTTATGACATCCAACATTCCATATTAGTTGTTTACCCTGCCTCACCCATAGACATGAAAAACTGGACAGTCCAAAGTGAGAGACTATTTAAATATGCCATCACTGGGTTGAATCAATATGGCCGGCCAATCAGAAGTGGTCACTATTTTTTTTAGTAGGCCTTGCGGAGACCACCCTGTCATGTGCAATTGGCAGGTGCACACCCATTTTCATGGGTACAGTACAGCGTTTTTTTGGTGAGAATTTTCGCCAAAAGGCCAATTAAAAAAGGCACTCGAAAATAGGAAAGGGGATTTTTTTTTAAATTTTAAAGATGTGTTGTCAAATGCACCACAATTGTTGGATTTTGTTCACATCTATGGCTCCCACCTTCGCCACTTGGATGCCACCTTCACCATAGATGGTTTGTGATTCTATCGTTGAAAAGAAGGAATCACACTCATTCAACCTCCCTTCTCGTGCATTTGCCACATAAGCTTCTTTGCTTTGTGTTGAGTTTGCTCCGTCCACCTTGCAATCCTTTGTTCCCTTTTGCCATTCACCATAGCACATTGGGATTTTGCAAGATTTTGCCAGTAACTATTGAAGATGCATGATGATGATGGAAGCTCCTTTGGAGGTTGGCTATTGGAGTTGTGAGGTTATGCAATGTGAGCATGGACTTTGGAGCCTTGGAAGTTGTCAAACATTGTCAATCACCATCGTTGGTTCTGCCACTATTCATTTCACCCATGATTTGTCATTCATGAATTATTTTTTCATGATTGATTATAAAAATGCAAAATTTTGTCGAATTTTTCATTATTGATTGCCATTTTTTTTGGATCATGTTGTGGTTTCAATGTTTTCATCCAATGGCCTCTATTGCCATCTTGGCACAATCCCATTCACAATTCATTGAAGTCCATCGTAGTGGTGTTGTGCACATTGTAATCACAACATCCCATTGCACTTGGTTTTTGTTTTTGGGTCCATTTGAAATTGCAAATTGTGGTGTTTCATGTAGTGACGTTTGTTGCCATCCCAACATGATCTTGATGCTTGTAGTTCACTAAAGTACGTCATGGTGGTGTTGTGCACAATATAATTACAACAACCCATCACATTTGTTTTGGTCCATTTGAAATTGCAAATTTACTATTGTAAATTGTGTTTCATGTGTTATGTTTCATGTAATCATCTATATATCACCATTGCAACAAATCGTCATCACCATCACCATCTCAACAATTTTGGCGATGGTGTTATTATACATTGTAAACAACAAGCCATAACGATTGCCATTTGTGATTTTTTTGGTGCATTCCAAATTCATTGTGATGCTATTATAGTTCATTGCAGTTAGACTTCGTAATTATTTATTTATTTTGGCACATTTGAAGATTGTTGTCATATGTTATAGTCCATTTCCATTTCACATTCATCTTGTTAGCCTTAGTCCTATAGGTACCAATCCATGCCATATATGTATTTGTTGTGTTCATGGTCTCATTTTGTGTAAGCAATAGTCCATTATCCATTATCATCATGGTGTAGCGGTGCCCAAACAACAATCTATCATCATTACCAAAATAATAGCCTAATCATTATAGCTGTTTTCAAAATTCAAGGTTCTAGACCAATGTTTGTAAATTCATTGTTGTGTTCATTGTTGTGTTGTGTGCATTATGTAATGCATCCATCACCATCATATTAGTCCATGTTATTACCACAAATCAACATCACCATTCCATGTCAGTGTTTTTTAGTTATGATTTCTAAAAACTAAACCTCATTGTGGTGGTGTTACACACATTGTAAACCATTGTAATTGCCATTTGAAATTCATTGTCATGTTATTGGAATCCATGGCTAGTTCATGACTATTTTGCTGGTTTCAATTGTTTGTTGGTCTTGGTCTTGGTCTTTGTGAAGTACTACATCTAGCAACAATACATCTAGCAACAATCCATCATATAGTTTTTTTGGTCATCCTTTTGTTCATCGACATGTTAAAAATACATCCCTTTAAGAACTTAAAATAAAATACCTTTTTGGTGACATAATTCTTGCCACTAATGTTGTTTCTTCTAATAATTATCCACCTATTGATATTCCTACAATTAATATAGGGGAGTTTAAATGCATGATTGTGGATCCAACAATGGCAATTGAAAACATTGAAATTGCAAAAAAAGGGACCTATATTTAAATTCAATAAGCATTTCCAAAATAATTGGGGAATCAAACTTTTATGGGTTGAATTTGTGTTAAGTTTTGATGGGCGAATTGTTCAAGTGCGATGTAAGATTTGGACATGAATTGAGGGCAAAAATAAGCTCTTGGTTCCAAAGTTGGATTATGTATAGAAACATGTTGGTAAGGCTTTGGTAGCCATTCTACGGATAAAATTCAGGATCATTGTTTTTTGAAAACAAATTCTCATGTGGCCAATGAATTTTTTTTCTAAGGGTTATAAAATAGTTTTGTAGTAAATAACTCATGGTGTAATTCAAGTTGATAGGAAGAAAAAAATTATGCAATTTGCTTTGATTTTCCATTTACTTAGCCATCCATGGTTGTCCCATGACAACAACAATGCATAATTTGTTTGTTTAGTTGAATGTTCCCAATAATCCATTAAAACATTGGTATAATGGGGTAGGGTGGGAAATGGCCGATTATATGTGCAAACGAGTTTTTTTTTAACTCAAAATATTGTGCCTATCAAGAGGTTTCTTTCTTTGAGTGTAGATGATGTTACTACTATTGATAACCAATCTTGGATCATAGTCTATGTGTATGTGATGCAAGCATGGAGAAGGATGCATGTCCTGTTCACATTTCAACATTGTTGAATAGGGTAATGCAAATAATCTAACCCCTATCATTACATAATCTTTTATACATCAAGGAAGGTTATTTAAAGAGGAGGTGGGTGAGAAGTTCATTTGATTGGTGCATATGCTTTTATTTTGCAAGGATACTACATTTCATAAAATGACATTTCAAATGAAGGATAAACATTTTCCTAATATGATGGGGCAACATTGTATGGACAAAAAAATAAATCTTGTAGTGTTAGTTTTGTCAAACTTACTAATGGTGTCCAAGTTGGAGGATTTTTTATAGTCCTTGTATGTTTATTTTTTGAACTCCCTTAAACACCATTTGGAATTCTTTAAGGTTGTTGAAATCATGGAAACAAAAGGATTCAAAGTTCTAAAAAATGTTCAAAGTCGGTGGATTTCAATGTTGAAACCTTTGAAATGCATCCTAACAAAATATAAAATGTTGATTGTGAAAACATCACAAGATGACATTAGTGTTGCTCAGGCAAGGTTGAATATCATTTTCTTTTGTGATCTTCACACATTGTTAACCTTGTTGAATGTTTGTTAACATTGTTGGAGGTAATCAATGTTTTGATCAAATTTGCTTAAGGAAGGGATTTTGTATGCGATTTTGTAGCAACGATGTCGCAACCCCACTTTGGCCAAGTGTGGGGGTGAAGCCCAACACTTGGAAAAGTTGGAGGTTGGGAGTCTTCCGGGACTCCCGAATGTTTAGAGTTCGACAGCAAGGGGCAAAACACCTTGCATTGGGGTGTTCTTGGTGTCATTGGAAAGGTCTTGAAACGTAGATATCGAAAATGGCCTCGCATTGGCAATTCGGACATCTGCAGCCCAAGTTATGGGCAAAAGAAGGGT
>Ga0116227_10008477_pt1 | contig 19349 bp, 15 predicted proteins | sample S1TSphgellanicum_FD_89693 | JGI IMG/M metagenome (GOLD analysis project Ga0116227, IMG submission 89693) | Host-associated microbial communities from peat moss isolated from Minnesota, USA - S1T2_Fb - Sphagnum magellanicum MG | ecosystem: Host-associated > Plants > Peat moss > Unclassified... | reverse complement strand
TCACACATCTGTTCAAAATATTTAAGAGCTTCCTTACCATGCCCATGCATGGCACATCCTCCAAGTATGGTGCTCAAGTTACCACATTTCGAAATGGCATCTTATTGACCACTCTCCAAGCATCGTCCATGCTCCCACACTTTGCATACATGTCCACCAAACTACTGCCCACAAAGACATCCAGCTCCAAACCACTTTGAATGATTTCATGATAAACACACCTGCCCTCTTCAAGGGCAAGTACACTGGCACATGCATTCAGAACCCCCACAAAAGTAACAGAGTTTGGATCCGCACCCTCCTGTTTCATTTCTTGAAATAGTCCCAGTGCCTTCTGCCCTTGGCCACATTGCATGTGTCCCAATATCATGGCGGTCCAGGTGACCACATTCGAGCTGGCATCTTGTTGAACACACTCCAAGCATCCTCCAGGGTTCCACACTTTGCATACATGTCCACCAAACTACTCTCCACAAAGACATCAGACTCCAAACCATGTTGAATGATTTGCTGATGAACACACCTGCCCTCTTCAAGGGCAAGTACACTGGCACATGCATTCAGTGCCCCCACAAAAGTAACAAAGTTTTGTCACACACCCTCCTGTTGCATTTGTTGAAATAGTTCGAATGCCTTCTGCCTTTCCCTGCATTGCACATGCCCCAATATCATGGCAGTCCAACTAACCACATCTTGAGATGGCATCTTTTTTAACATCTTACCAGCATCTTCAATGCTCCCACATTTTGCATACATGTCCACGGAGCTACTCCCCACAAAGACAGCAGACTCCAAACCACTTTGAATGATCTGCTGATGAACACACCTGCCCTCTTCAATCACAGCCACATTGGCACATGCTTTCAATACTCCCACAAAAGTAACAGAGTTAGGTTGCACACCCTGCAGTTGCATTTGTTGAAATAGTTCCAGTGCCTTCTGCCCTTGCCCACATTTCACATGTCCCAATACCATTGCATTCCAAGTATTTCGGGATGGCATCTCGTTGAACACTCTCCAAGCATCTTCAATGCTCCCACATTTTGCATACATGTCAACCAAGCTATTCCCCACAAATACATGTGAATCCCATCCAAATTCAACAATCTGCTGATGTACACACCTGCCCTCTTCAAGCGCAAGGATGCTCACACATGCCTTCAGCACCCCCACAAAAGTAACAGAATCTGGCTGCACACCTTCTTGTTGCATTTTTTCAAATAGTTCCAGTGCCTTCTGCCAATGCTGACATTGCACATGTCCCAATATCATGGTTGTCCAATTGACAACATTTCAAGATGGCATCTTCTCAAACACTGTCCAAGCCTCCTCAATGCTCCCACATTTTGCATACATGTCCACCAAGCTATTGCACACAAAGACATCGGACTTGTAACCACTTTGAATGAGCTGTTTATGAACAAGTCTCCCATCTTCAAGTCTTCCTAAACCCGCACATGCCTTAATCACCTGAACAAAAGTGAATTTGTCAGGACTCATTCCTTCTTGTTGCATTTGTTGGAAAAGCTGCATTGCCTTCTCCAGTTGCCCATCCTTCACATCTTTTGTAAGCTTCTGATTCCATGCAAAAATGTTCAATTGCACTCTGCCTGGTGCCATTGCAGCCATCTCTGTTGCCACCCACTGGGTTTTATCTGTCCTCAATCCAGAGTGCTTCCCCTGTCTACTTGTGTTTGAAATCTGGGTACCTTTCATTTGTCTACAACCAGAAATCCAGGCCAAGCTGATCAACCATGTATTCTCCACATCCTGGCATAATTGGTATCATAATAACAGAGAAAGTCACACTGACCTTCTCCATCTTCATATTTCATTTACTTACCTTCTCCAGCAGACTGATACTAGCCCACCAGTGCAAAGGTCCGGAAAAGAACTTCTGCCAAGTTTAGACCAGGGCAGGATTGCAACAACCAACAGAGAGCAACAAGATTGACACCAACTACAGCTATGGCTCCATTGACATGTGAACTCTGACAGGAGTGATGTTCAGTTACCTTCTCTGGTCTGTGGTCCCACCAATGCGAGGGATCGACAAAGAACTCCCGGCACAGTTTCTCTGTGTGACCTCCAGGGACTGCAGAAAAACTTCCTTCCAAGTCATGCACTTTTGATCCCATAGAAATCACGATGAGATCGTACTGCATCTCGCATACAACGTGTGCAATCTTTCGATTCGCTTCCGAAGATATCAGCTCAACAGTTTTCCGCAAACAAACCACGAGAGGCAGACAGTAGACACACACTGAGAGAGGAACAACGCAAGAAAGCTTACATTCGCCGGGAGCTCTGATTGCCGCCTCTGTTTCTATTCGGTGCACTCTGGGAAGAATTCCGGCGTACTGCAAAAGTTGTTGATGGGTAAATTGGGATTGACGATGCACACAGACACGGAGCAGCAAGCTCCTCCTGGTTGAACTCTCTCTTCTCCATGCGGTGGTGGAGCTGCTGCTGCTGCTTTTGTGGCCTTCAAAAGAGTTAGATGTTGCACATGGACATTGAACTTGCTGCATAGATGATGAGGAACACATTGCTGCTTCTCAAAAACCCTTGGCAATTTCTCTCTCTCTCACTTGTCAAAATCCAAGAGTATCCCAAGTAGACCGAAATGCAATTCCCTATGGAGCGTCTGAAGTCCATTCGACTGCAATCTCTCTCGCACCATCACAGCTTGCGGATTTATTGGTGGAAGGATTCCAGTTCGCTTGCAATTGCCCTAAATCGATGAAGCCAGAAGCACCGGGGTTTTCTTTTTCCAATTGTGTGGTGTAGCCAGACTGGCGATCATCCACATGAAGATTTAGCAAAATTTGGCTATGGACCAGGTATGAAAGTAAAAAAAATTAAAAGAATCCTTTTATATTTTGGCAACCCTACTGGAACCTGTAGTAGAGATATGGCGATTTAATTTTTTTCCTTTTGAAATCTGATGTATTATGGCCTTTTGTTTGTTACAGAAATCCATTGCATATGTGGAAATTATTTTTTCAACTAAAAAAGAAGTGAAAATTTGCAGCTAGGGCGAAATGACAACCAGGTTCCAAGATTGCTATCCTTGTTCCCATGCCTTATTAGAATTGAACTTTGCAATAGCTCCGCATCATGTTGGGGGGTGTTGCACCAAGGTTGCAATACCCATTTTAATGAATGATGTAGATTTGAAGCCATCCTACGTCCCCATTGTAACTGTTGAAATGTCGTTGCACATTTTAAACATTAATGTGTTCATTAAAATGTGTTCAAAATAAAGAGAGAAGGAAAGGGGAGGAAAAGTCTAGGCTGGCTATGAATTAAAAAACAATTCAGGGACAGTCTGATTTTGTTTGGGCGGAAGTTACATTGGACCAGAAAAAATGGGGCATTGGACAGCCCAGAAATTAAAAAAATTGTGGGCGGCGTAGTAAGGCTTATTTTGGCAGTCCACAGAGTGAAATAGATTTAGCAATAGTGGGTCTGAAGGTGAAAATTGGTTTTAAATTGAACCTGTAGGTAATCTCTAGTGACTGGTGCTTTGGTTTCAGCCAACAACACACTTTTTCTATGGCATTTCAACTGTTGCTTGTGCAGACTTGAAATGCTATGGCCAACTCAAAATGTTTGAGCTGGTAGCAAAGCATGCCTAGCTTAATCCTTCATCTCCTTGAGCAAGGACTCTCCAAGGCTGTATTTGTCCTGGGAAATGTTAAATTTGGACAAAGAGACCCTGAATTTCTTGGAGGACCATATATCTATAATGTTGAGAAGCTGCCCAAAAAACTTTGGGATTTTTTTTATACCATGGTATGGGTGTAGGTGCTGGTTGGGTGAATGAACTGTTAAAAGAAGGGTATTATTATATCTTGCAGAGATGAAACAAAAGGCAGGATCATGCAGAGAGTTCACTAATTATCTCAAAACCGGAGTAGATAACTAGTGACCCTGTGATATCACAGAATCATCTGGAATGAACCATCCCCACTGGGGGATTTGGCATCATCCACTTTAGAATTGGGAAAGTGCGGACTTTGCAATTCGGTAAAATAGTGAAGTCAATTTGGGTTCATGATTTGGCAAAGTGGACTTGTGATACAGGTACAGTGCACTTGTTTGAGGTGCCTAGGCATGAGGGTAGTAGCCTAAGTAATTGGAAGGGCTAATGGCTTTACCCTTCTTCATCATAAGTTCTTGATCTCATTTTCATTGGGTTTGAGCTTCCACCAGAGAAGATTTCTTCCATTTGGAAGATCTTTTTTGAGTTCTAGCACTTGACAATCTATCTATGAAGGAAGGTAGTTTGTTTTGTCATTTTAATTTAGGCAAAGTCATCCTTGGGTGGTACCATAGAAATCACCTAATCAAAATTCAAGCAAAGTTGAACATAATTTAATTTAATTTTAAAAATTGATTTTTCTACTATTGATTTGCATCACATGGGTTTTGTGTTCCCCACCTATGTATATACTATGGGAAAAATGTTGATAACTAAATAGGTTACACAAGTAAGAGATTTTGTATTTTAAAAATGTTTTCACATGTGTTCGTGAGACTTTTGACCTTTTATTATTAAGTGTGAAGTTACACCATTGTAAAAAAAAATTAAATTTTTTTGTTTGTTAACTAGAGTCACTAAGATATGACCCAAATTGTAGATTGAAACAAAAGAAAATGAAAATTACTGCAAAATTGTAGACATGAATACAATGCCTTTCAAGACCTCCTAGTCTTAACCTTAAAAAATTGCTGGAAAAATTGTGATAGCTTCATTAAATATCTATTAAACAAAAAAGAACTATTTGAAGCCCTCATAAAATTTTTAAACATTTTCCATTTGTGTTTTCAAACAAAAAACCCCAAGTGTTATTTTCTTAAAAAACATTTCTTGATCACTTGTTTGAAATTTTTATTTTATATTATTTTGCAAATCCAATTGAAATTTCAAATTCTACAAGACTTGGGTAATCTTTTGATATAAAATTTTAAATGAAAAGCTTTCTTAAATGAGTTCTATGTTGTTACAAAATTTAGTGGGTCTCAAAATTTGAGAATGTAATGTTCCTATTGATATCACCTAAGGATGAGTTTGCCCATTTAAGATCTCTTGAATATTCCAAAACACAAATCCAAAACTTTAATCTTTAACCCCAATACAAAACACCAATTTATAGCCTTAATTCTAAACCCTAAAAGAAAAACCCTAATTTAAAAGCCTTAAAACCATGACCTTAATCTAAACCCCAAAACCATAACCTTTATCCAAAACACTAATTTTCACAACTTTATTTTTGACCTCTACACCAAAACGCTAATCCACTTCCCCCTTATCAAAACCCTTAAAATCAACACCATAATTTAAAATCTTTACTCAAACCCCCAATCCAAACCCGTAAAACCAAAACCTTCATTTAAAAGCTTAATCTACCCCCTTCAACCAAATCTTAATGTCAAAACCCTAAAACCTTTATCTTTAATTTAAAATTGCACTCTTAAACCAAAACATTGATATTTCCCAAGCCCAATCCTTGCAATCAAAACCATAATATAAAATGACAATTCTAACCACTAAATCCAAAATCTGAATATAAAACCCTAAAACCTACAAAATTGGATATATGTTAGGTTGGACTTGGAAGTTTTTAACTCATTGAGATGGGCACTCCTAACTCAAAAGCAACAATCTGATGTCCTTCATGAAGCCATGGTTTTCTACATTTTGAATTGGTGGAACAATGAAACAAGGGTTAATCCAAACAAACATGATGCAACAAAAGATTGCATTGCGCTTAAGGTGGATGAACAACATGTGACACATCTACTGCTTGAAATCCAAGTAAACAAGGTTTTTTTTAATGTGAATCTTGATTTATGAACCTAATTGTTATAATATCAAGGAACTGAAATTTGCATAGACTAGAGATTTCCCCTTGCTAGTATATTGAATAATTGTGTTACTGAATGTTTCCATTGCTATTACTAGTATTAGGAGTCTATATTCATTTACAAAGTTTGTAGAGTGTAATTTTCACCCTACAACTTGTAAAAGCATCTCCAACAATGTTTTGTATGTAATCTTGCATAATAAAATTTGTTGAAAAAAAGTCGAAATATGCTAGTTTGGCTTAGGAAAATCATGTTGGCTCAACATAATTGCAAAGTTTGTAATAGTTGTGGAAGAAGGCATAGCATAGCTATGCACTTGCACAAAAGAGTGTAATAACTATCATGTGACTATTGTTCAATGTTTTTGATTAGTTTATCATAATGATTAGTCTAGGTGGTTTTTTATTAATAGGTTCCCCCCCACCTATTTGCTATCAACATTTCAATTTTAGGGGTGGGGTTACAAAAAAGTAAATAACTGAAAGTGGATGTGAAAAATATTTTTGGAGGCTTGCATTCTAAACATCACTAGATATGCTCTAATAGGTTTTAATGATTTTACGTTGATATTTTTTAAAAACTTTCAAATGTGATGTTCTTGTTTGTTGTAGACAATGTAAGATGTTCTCGTTGTTGTAGGTTTACAAATAATAACTTAAACATTGTAAATAAATTATACTAGATGTTGTTTTGTAGCCTAGGAGAAGGCTCAAAACTATGAGGATTAATTTTTAATCAATCCTTCTAGCACATAGGTAGGCTATCAAACATAATTTGAAACAACACTTACAATATTCATCATTCACATGATTTCCAACATGAAATTTTACACTCTTTTGGGATAGGATCACCCATGCACCTAAAATCAATTCTTTATTTGAGAACTACACTTCAAGGGAGTTCATCACACGCACCTAAAGATTCTCCCTTATGGGAATGACTTGCCAAAGATTATAAAATTTACACAATGGTATTCATAATAATCTCCACATGATTTTATTTCTTCAAGGATTCCTATTCATTTCTATAAACTTTTGATCCAACTAACAACATGAAGTTATTGAATATAAATTATGCCAAAAGTTCCAATTTCTACCTCTTATATACTTGAAGGAAATAATGCATGAATAGTCAACCACATTCATTTACATCTATTCCCCATGTATCAAACCAATCATCACATGCCACTTATAGCTTTTCATCCTTCTATGGAGAGGTTTCACATTATTTGGAGTCTAGGATTTGGTTAGGTCTACATACTTCACCTCCCATGATTACTAACCCAAGATAGTTACCTAAATTATTCATAACCAACCCTTATGCCCCTAATCAAAAGATTTTCCTTGTAGGGCCCATGAGGCTCATTATTTTATTCCCCATTTTTATCCATCCTATTATCCCATACTATTATTTACAATTAATATTAATTATTTTGTTGTTACATCAATTCACACACTTATTTTATTGTTACATCTTCATAACAATGGCTTAAGCAGTATGGAAATGTTTAAGGTTGTCATGGTTCATCCTGCCATACTTCTCCCCGTGAAGATGAGCCAATTCATATGTGTTATTATCAAAAAAGACCTTCATGACCATGTATGGACCAAACTGTTTTTGAAGGAACTTTTTAAAGGTCTTTCTATCATGGTGGCTATCTACACCATAACCAAATCGCCCTCTTGGAACTTTTGTGGCATCACCCTCTTATCCAAAAAATCTTTTGATGAGCTTGGGCTAGTTCAATAACTTGTTGTGCTTGCAATTGGCTTTCTTCCAATTCCACCAATTGTAACAATCTTTTATTTCTACTCCTAATCGATATCGTTTTGTTGTGCGAAATGTCATTACTTCATACTCAATGGGCAATGTTGATTCCACCCCATATGCAAAACGAAAAGAGGTGAAACCAATGGACGATTTGAACGTGGAATTATACACCCACAATGCATGGTGTACTTGTTTATCCCAATTATGTAAGTTCTTGCGTACCTCAACTTCCTTACTTAGGATGTTGCACATTATTTTGTTTGTGTGTTCCACCAACCCATTGGTGTTAGGCTTATAAATGGTGGTAACTCTATGTTTGATGGATAACTTTTTCATCAATTTCTCAATGACCTCACTAATGAATTGCAATTTGTTATTTGAAATCATCTCGAAAGGTATCCCAAAATGTGTCACAATCCTCTTGTAAACAAACCTTGCCACTTCTTACTTTTTAGATGTTTTTAAAGGTCTTACTGCAGCCCATTTTGTGAGGTAATTTGTTGCCACCACCAAGAATATGTGTAAAACTATAATTCCAATTGTGCAAATTTTATTGAAAAATTATAATCCATTTTTCAACTTTGAAAATTGCTATTGGAATTTCTTTTTTCAACTATTGAATTTGAAAAAAACATTGAATTTGAAATTTAATATTTGAATGAAAATATTTATTGGAATTATTTTTATTTATTTGAATTAAAATTTTAAAATACTTAATTCTCAAAATGAAATTTCAATTCCGAAATTTCAATTTAGTTTTTTTAACTATATATTTGATCTGAAAATCTATATTTCAAGTCTGAAAAACTGGTATTTGAAATTCTATAAACAAATTATTTGAATTTCAAACTGGATTTTTGAATCTGAAAATTGTTATTTAAATTTTTTAAAAAATTATTTGGATTTTTAAAAAAACTATCTGGATATAAAATCTACTATTTAAAATTTTAAAAACTTATTTGATCTAAAAATTGATATTTAAATTCTAAATTATTATTTTTGAATCCAAAAATTAGTAATTCAATTCAGAAAATTATTTAATTGATTATAAAAATGGACATTTTAATTTTGAATATATTTATTTGAATATGAAATTTTATATTTCAACTCTGAGAATTTTGCGTTTAAATTTTAAATAATCATTTGATTTGAAGCTTGAAATTTCAATTCTGAATTAGTTTTTTGGATTCTTGTCAGTTCTGAAAATTATTGACTATGTTTTAAAATGGACATTTCAATTTTGACTATTGTTATTTGAATCTGAAAATTGACATTTCAATTCTGAATTTTTTTAATTTAAATTATAAAAACGTATTTGATCTAAAATTTGATATTTGAATTGTAAATTATTATTTTCGAATCTAAAAATTAGTAGTTCAATTCAAAAAACTATAATTGAGTCTAATATTTGACATGTGGATTTTTTAATATTTTAAATATTCTTAAATATTTGATGATTCAATTCTGAATTTTTTAATTTAAATTTTAAGAAATTATTTGACTTGAAAGTTTAAATCTGAATTCCAAATTATTATTTTGGATTCTCGAAATTATTATTTCAATTCAGAAAATTAGTAATTGAGTCTTAAAATGGACATTTCAATTTTAAATATTATTATTTGAATCTGAAACCTGACATTTCAATTCTGAAAATTTTAACTTAATTTCAAACATTGTTTGATCCTAAAATTGAAATTTGAATCCTCAAATACGAATCTAAATTTTATATTTTAATTCAGAAACTTATAGATTCAGTTTTAAAGGCTGTTTCTACAACTATTATGCATAATAAATCACTTTTTATAAATAATTATAAATGAATATTTTTATTAATTATAAGTTACACAAAGTAATTATCGTTATAACATAGATTTTTATATTATATAATTTATATTTTCATTGTAAAAGAAATCAATTAATGTAATTTATGTTACATTACTATAAAATTATTGTAATTATTTCAGATAAGAATTAATTAGTATGTGCATTATTATTTTCTAATGGAACATAATTATTTGTAATCTGTAATTTATAGCTTTATGTCTAAATTAAAATTTTGGAGAAATTATAGTTGAAATAATTATTTTAATGATTTTAAGTTCAGGAATGATCATACAATATATTTTTTAATTTTTTAATTCCTATAATTAATCATTTATGATAAATATTTTATATTAATTTTAAGTAATTATTTTTTTAAATTTAAAAATTATTATCTTTATCGTTAATAATTACTAAGAGAAAAATAATTTTTTTAACCTATAATTTTTTTTACAAAAAAAAAAAGTAATTATATAGTAATTAATGTAATTAGTCTTCTTCTTTTTTAAACTTGTGTAATAATTTACTTTTCAATAGCAATTTTTAGTTCATTATTTATAATTTGAAAATAAATATTTAAAATAGTTAGTCTTTTAATTGTAGTATTTAAATTATTTTCCCATTATGTATTTCTTGACAAGATTTTAAAAAATAATAAAATATTTTTTTAATTTTTTAATTATTTAATTATCTATGAGTTATGTATTAACAACATGTGAATAACTAGATAGCTAGTTTGTTAAATATTAAGAAGTTAATAAGTATTTAAGTAATTGATAATGAATATTTAATATTTGTAGTGTATAGTTTATAATTTAAATATATTTGATTATGATCATTATTATTTAAATGATTATCTAATTATATAATGAACCATGTATTTGAATTGTTCATAAATCTAAAAACTAAGAAAATAAGGCATGAAAAAAGTTTTGGAGTTATAACTTAGTTTGTGAGGAGGTTGCAACTTCAAAACTTATCTTGTATTGTTTGTTCTCCATTCCTATTTTGAACACTATAAAAACAAGGGGTGTGATCATTCAATTTCACATTAAAAAAATTTTGCACATTGGATTAACCAGTCAAAAGGTTTAACCCAAAACAAAAAAATAAATTACACACAATTCTAAAATATTTACCTCCTCAACCTACTTACCTAAATGCCTACCTATATGAATAAGTATTTAACTTAGGAAGGTATAACCTACCTACTTTTTTATTTAAGTAGGTAGGTAGGTATGTAACCTATGTTTATAAGCACCTACTTATGTACCTATTTAGGTACCTACCAACCTAATATTAATATTTTTATTAAATTCTTTTTTAAATGTCATGTGGCATATTTACACTGGGCCATGTGTCACAATATAAGATCATTCAAACATTTGAATTGAACGTCCTAGATTATTTCAAATTATTATTATTGTTATATTTTGAATAATCAAATATTGGGACATATGGCAACACATCATTTGCCCTCAATTATGACCAAAATTGTTACATCTTAGTCACATGTAATAATACGTATATAATGGAATCAAAGGATGAATTTGTATTTGTTGACTTTTTTTTTCATCCAATACCTTTTGTCATTTACAATTAATTTATTGCATGTGATTTTTCTTAAGTGATTAAAAATATTTTAATCACAAATGTTATTTATGACTAAAACTTGATCACAAAGACTAGTAAAAACAAGATTTGAACAAGATTATTCATAAGCTCATGATAATGTGTCGACCTTTTTAAGGATTTTTCTTAGTCAATCTTTGATTATGAACTCATATTCCTAAATAACCAAAATCCATCAAGCAATCCTCCCTACCATATTAGGCTTTGAAAATAAATACTTGAGAGCTTGATGGTCAATAACAATGGTGAATTTGTTACCTAAAAGGTAATGGTGAAACTTATTCATTGCAAAGATGATTGCTAAAGCTTCTCGTTTTGTAATAACATAATTTTGTTATATTGGAATCAATTATTGATTTGCATAGTAGATGGATGGCATGGTCATGCCCTTTCTCATCCAATTGTGAAAATGTTATTCCCACTGCTATGTTGGAAACATCCACATGCAACTAAAATGGTTCATACCATTTCGGTGTCGTCAAAATCGGAACATTTGAAATTATATCCTCGAGCTTTTTCAAAACATTAATCGCCTTTTCTTCCTCCATAATCTCTAACCCGTGTTTGAAAAATTTGGTGAGGTGATATGCCTAGGTTGCATACCCCTTGATGAACCTTTGGTAATAACCCGCTTGCCCCAAAAATGCTCGCAATTGTCTCTTTGTTTTGGGAAAAGGAAAAAATTTCACCTTTTCAATCTTGGTGCAATCTATTCGAATCCCATCTTGTGAAACAATGTGGCCAAGTAGGATTCTTTCCATGCATCCGAAATGACATTTTTCAAGATTCAAATAAGCATTCGCCATCACCAACCAGTAGAACAGTCATTTCAAATTGCGAATATGCATCTCCCAACTCCCATACATTTAAAAGTCATCCAAGAACACTTGAACAAAAAGTCCAATGTATGGTTCCAACACCTTGTTCATGAACCTTTGAAAAGTTCCATGGGCATTACACAACCCAAAAGGCATCACCATAAAGGCAAATGTACCCCATGGAGTGGCGAATGTTGTTTTCAAGATGTCTTCCTTTGTAATTTTGATCTAGTTATAACCATTATAGCCATCCCCAAAACTATATAATTCATGACCGGTAACCTCATTCAAAATGTCATTGATGAAATGAAGTGGGTAATAATCCTTCTTAGTGCAATCATTAAATTTTTGGTAGTCAACACATACTCATGGCTTCCCATTTAGTTTTTATGGTGACAGTGACGGGCAACACCCCTTCTAAATTCTCCACCGGAATGATGAATCATTTGTCCAAAAGCTTATCCAACTTCTCCTTTATCATTTGGGCATAATTGGGATTCATTTTCCATGGCCTTTGTTACAAAAGTTTCATATTTGAAAATAATTCAATGTTATGCTCCTCCAAAGTCACTTTCTTCAAATCCTTATAACTCATGGCAAAAAGATGATGGTACTTACAAAGTAAAAATTGAAATTCATTTATTTCTTTATTCATTAAGCCATTCCCCAACGAAATGGGAGATATTGCTTTCTCGATTTTCCTTTCGTCCCTCACAATTGCATCGGGAGATGAACGTTTTTCTTGTGATTTAGAACCACCTCCAACGCATATAGGTCTACCTCATCTTTGCTAGAAGAGTTATTAGTGTTCATTTCAATTTCCATGGTTGACTCCTCTACACTTGAAGTGACATACTCTAAAGAAGATTCTTTAAATTTTAGATTTTTCCTTCCATACACAAAAACTCATTGTCTATTGACGAAACACCAATGGTCATGTATCCTTCTTTCCAATAGTTGGAGGCATGTGCCTTCTTCAACCAAGGTTGACCCAAAATCATTGGGTATGCCCCGATCTTGCTTTGAATTAGTTGGAAACCCAGAGTGGTTGTGACTTTAAGAACCAAAATATTAATTGCAGTAATAACCCTTTCTGGTTTCACCCTCTCTTTATTAACCATCCGTAGATTACACTTGGATTGGCGGTCACATTGCAACCCCAAAGTTTCCATTGTGGAAACTATCATAACATTCATTCCAACTCCTCCATCCACTAAAATACCCTTCAAAGGTATTCCATGGCAAACCACTTCCACTAATGGTGCACATGAGTCAAATTCAACTTCCACCAAATGGACCTCCTTTTCATGTAATGTTTTAATACAATGTGCACTAAGCCTTCGCCACAAGTCTCGCTTTATTGTAGGAAACATGGCTACTAATTGTCCCACGGTAATGTCCACCTTCTTGGTGCTCAAGTTCGCAATCACAAAGTATGGCATTTGTCCAGCAAAAATGGAAAATTCTTGCATACACAATCACCTTTGACTCTTTCATTTCCCCTTCTCACAAGCCATTTCCTTCATCTTTTTATGTTGAGAATTATGCTTTGTGGTTTCTTCACTCCTTCCTTTCTTTATTGCCATGAGATTGGCTTTCGCGACAAATACGTTTTCATTCCGTGCTCCCTTGGTTTTCTAAAACTTTAGTTCAATGAGGTTCAATGTCTTCATTTTCTCATGTTCAAATGACATTTTTTGTTTCGAGGAAGGGTTGTTTCAAGAAATTGAATTTATCTTCGAATAATCTCTTACGTAATGCCTTTGTTTGTTACAAATGTAACAAGTGATGGTTGATGAATCTTGAGGTTTGAAAGGACAAGGTTCCCCTATTTGGACCAAATTGATGTTAAATTGATTCATCTCTTTTATGAGTTGCCCCATCATCTTCTCCAAATTTGTGGGCAGTTCTTACACCCTTGGCATCACCATCGATGTTGGTATTGGCACTAAAGTTGGTGTAGATGTCGAAATGGAAGTAGGTGTGTTGTTTTGCAAAATGCCAAAATTGTGGCCTTCCAAAAAACTTTCCTACCACTTTGCAATTGTTTGGGCCTCTTCAAGTGTTTCCACTCCTTCATATATAACTTGTTGATGAATCTCCTTTCGGAAATCCATCACATAATTTTTTACAATCAAAACATTCATCCCATCCAAGATCGATGCATTGGGAGTTGCACTTTTAACCTTTAAAGCTTTTCGCATGTGATCATTGAGTTTGAACACTCTAATGGTATATGTGTCCACATTTTTGGTGGGTTTTTGTCAAAGTTCCGCCATTTCCATCGTAAGGGCATTAGAATTTTCATGTGGTCGAAATTCCCACACAAACATTTCGGACAAGGCCTCCCATGTCCCCTTTTGCTCTATGGGCAATCTTTCAAACCATGGCAAAGTTCTCCCTTCTAGCAACTCTAGAAATAATCTCACCCACCACTCTTATGTGTGGGCACCAATGATTCCAAATATGCATGCTTTCTTGAAATCTTTCAAAAAGGCGTCAAGATCTTCATTTCGCCCTCCTTTAGACAAGTTATGTTCGCCGTTTGCAAATTTTTCTTTTATGATGAATCAGCAAATTTCCTACCAACTATTAACTATCACAATCTTCCTTCCTCTTGACTATATTTTGATTTTATTTTTTTTTCAAAAGAATTTCATTCCATATGTTACAAAAACATGAATGGTCCATATGGGTCCAATGTAAGCTATGATGGGTAAAAAGAAAGGATCATTGGATTGCATCACTTGAGTCATGAAAATGGGTCCAAAGTTTACAACTAAAACTTGATGAAAATGCATTTTGAGTACTACTATTAATTCAATATTCAAGCTTCTACCTATCGAAAATACAGCTTGTATGGGATTATCCATGGATACTATTATGCCATCACTAATTATTTTTATGGGTAAAATTCCTTTTTATGTTTTGAATTTTTGCGTCACCTTTTTGACTTGGTCTTCTTTTCGTCTTCCTTCTTTGCAACATTTGATGCTTATTTTATGAAACTCCCATATTGTTCGTAAAGTGTTGAAGAATTAAAAAACTTAATCGCTTCCACAATCCATTCCACTCCAAAGTCTTCTCCCAATGTAATTTTGTCTTTCCTCTTTTTGACCCTATTCGCCTTGAGTTTTCTCGCCTTTGTTGGATTTGTTAGACATTTGACATATGTATGTCCATATTTCCAACGAGCAAAACATTTAACGATTTTTGTCCAAATCTTATGAGGCATATCTTTTTTCTACTCTTAACTTCTACCTATGTAAAATATAGGTCCTGACAACCAAAAAAAAAATAGAACCTAGGAAAGGGTTTGGAATTATGGGGATTAGTTTTTTATCAATCCCTTCTAGCACATAGGTAGACTATTAAACATACTTCAAAATAACACTTGCAATATTCATCATTCACATGATTTCCAACATGACATTTTACATTATTTTGGGATAGGATCACCCACGCACCTAAAATCAAATCTTTATGTGAGAATTACACCCTAAGGGAATTCATCACACGTGTTTAAAGATTCTCCTTTATGGGGATCATTTGCCAAAGACTATAAAGTTTACACAATGGTAATCACAATAATCTCCACATGAATTTATTTCTTCAAGGATTTTTATTCACATATGATACTTTTACAAATCTTTTGATCCAACTAACATGAAATTAGTGAATGTAAATTATGCCAAAAGCTCCAATCTCTACCCCTTATATATTTGAAGGAAAGAATACATGAATAGTCAACCACATTCATCTACATCTATTCCCCATGTATAAAGTCAATCGTTGCATGCCACTTATAACATTTCATCTTTTTACAAATAGGTTTCACATTATTGGGAGGCTAAAATTCGGTCTAATCTACATACTTGACCTCCCATTATTACTTATTCAAAATAGTTACCTAAATTATTCATAACCAACCTTTATGCCCCTAATAAAAAAAAATTCTTTGTAAAGCCCATGAGGCTCATTATTTTATTCCCCATTTTTATCCATCCTATTACCCCGTACTATTATTTATAATTACTATTAATTATTTTGTTGTTATAGTTTTTAACTAATCAACTCCTAAATAATCAAAAGGCGATTTATGTAATTTACTAGATTTGATGTTACAATTCACTTAAAAATATAATGTGCTATTTCCACAACAACTACTTTAACATTGTGATAAATGTCATCGACTCATTGGACAAATTCAACAATGGGCCATTGTGATTGAAAATCGTCAAAACATAAACACAATAAACAAAACATGCATGTAGAAAAAAACATCGTTCATTAAAAGGCCCTCTTTATTCATCCATTTTCTCCAAAACAAAAAATTGACTCACAAAAAGTAGGCTGGAAGTACCTTTACTTTTGTTACCCCGTCCATTATTATTCTAACATTTAGGTTACACTAGAGCTTTCCATTATATGTTTGCATATTTGCTTTTGTAGGTTATCTTTGGCTTTCCAGAAAACATCTAATGCACTACCTTGGAGTCTTACTGGAGTCTCTAACAAAAAAATCTTGTTGTAGAATGTTGATGGTGCAAGCAGAGCTGCAAATCAACATGGTTGTCGATCGAAAACTGATCCCATTTAGAGTTCATATGGTAGTCTTCCCATTTCCTACACAAGCCTGCATTTGCTTGGTTATCCTCTTGTCAAAGAGCTTGGTTGTTGAGTACAACGTTGCTTTCACCTTCATGAGCACAACTCCTAAACTAGACAACACCTGTCACAGGTTCGAGGGAAAAGACGAAAGATTCCAAGACCATCACAACAACATTCGCCTTAATACTATTGATATGTAGCCTATGGAGTATGGGGTGTCGACCATTTTCAATTTTCAGATATTACAATGAGTAACAAACAACTTGCAAGATACATGTAAAACTGATGAAGGAACTAATGGATTCATCGACGTCCAATGGTACCAATTGTGATCCTTCTGCTCCTCCAAATACTAATCATAATTTCGACCCTCCTTTATGCATCATCTCCAACATGTGGTTAGGCTGGACCCATGCATTTATGTCGACAACACTGATATGTTTGATTCAATTTGATCTTCCAATGCCTTGTGAAGATTATGCAACTCAAGTTGGAAAGAAAATAAAGATGGCGAGTAATTTTGGATTCTTTTATTACAAGCTTGCTTAAGCAGACAATATTAACTATTGTAGAAAGAAGAGGGTTTTTAGTCATGGCAAATTTTACTAGCCTCAAAGTTTTTTTCTTTGGAAATTTATGAATCAGTGGTTGTTGTTGTCAATTGTTTTGGCATCTTAATAAGAACAGTAAATTAACTCCACATACATGCACTTGGAATGCAGGATATAGCTCATGAATTCAAAGTGCCAACATACTATTTTTCTCCATCCTCGACACACTTTCTTTCATTGGTATTTGGACTCCCAAAATTGAATGCCTAATGCTGCATTCTTGCACAATTCGATGGAAAGCCATAAACAATTCCTAGTTTTCCTCCAATTGTGCCCTTTGATTTGCCTAGGCTTTTGCTAGGAGATAAAAAACAACCAAAAATCTTGTTTTATCATGGGGAGTGGTATTGAAATTCTTGTTAATAATGTGTTTGAGCTGGAATCTAACATCATCAAAGGTTTACAAGATATGCATCCTAGCAACTACAAAGGAAACCAAGTGAATGAGTTCCACCATCACTATACTAGGTTCATCAATAGTAGAAGATGGACTTGAAATGCAAAAGGACATAGCTGACAATTTTAAACAACGCCAAGTCTTATCTTTCTCATATCCCTACACACTTCAATTCACTTTTTTTTACACTCCCAGAATTTATGGATTATGTCAAGGGCTTCATCCTTATAAGGTCGAATGGAAGGTTCTGCACCATTCCAGGTTTTCTTCCAATTACATGCACCTTTAGATTTGGTTTTGTCTATGTTTTTTAGCAAGGAAACAATATAGAGTTGAAAATTTCATCTTTGAATGGGATTGTTTTTAAGTAGTTGCTAGAGTGCTTGTAAATTAGTGTATATAAGTTGCAACATATTATGTCATCAAAGGTTTTTTTTGTGAATATCAAATTATTAACATGAACAAATATGAATTGAATCAAATATGTTGCATGGCCCAAGGCCAACAAATGATAATGCATAACCAAGTTTTGAATTTGGTTTTTGAAATTGTTGTTACATCGAGAAATTATGAATCCACTTGAATGTTATTTATGAATTGTCATTGTTGCAAAGTGCCAACAAATGTATTATCAAAACTCGAATCAACGAGGCCTTTTGCAGAGTTGTAGTTCATGGTCTTTAGCAAAGGGCACGTTATTGTGAATTGATATTGAAATCTCAACTTTTAATATGGTAAGGTAGCTTGTTGATTTTAATTCCACATTACATGTTTGGGGATTTAGGGTTACATGTGGGACTTTATATCATAACGTTGTCCAAATCACCACATGCCATTGTTCCATTCCAAAGTCAAGGTTCATTTTGTCGTATTGTTAATGTGGAATCATATAGGTACTCTAATCAAATCTCGCATTTCATATAGAAACACCATTTAGTTCATTCCTTTGTAGGAATGTATGCAAAATATCCTTGATTCACATTAAGTTTTAGAAATCTCATAAGGTTTTAATTAGCCTATATGGAACACCATCAATAAGTAACTTTCCATTTTCATGTTTGGATCAAGGTGCAAACAAGATAAAAGAAGTTGAGAACACCTCTTGAGCTAGTTTATTCATTTATTATATTCTTGAACTAGTTACTCAAGATTGAGTGAACAATGTTTAGACCAAGGTTGCTAAAAGGGCCTTGAGTGAACTAACACCCAAGTTGGTACCATGGTAAAAATTTCAAAATCCATTTAAATTATTTTAAAATATTACAAATTTCCCATGCTTAGACTAAATCAGGGTCTTTAAGTTCAAATCTAACATTTTTTGAACTTAATATGACCACTAATAGGTCTCACTCAAAAAGGTCAAGGTACCCAAGTGGGCGTTAGTTCAACATGGTTGTTAGAAAGGATGGTCCTTTGTAGTCCTAAAATTCCATTTTTTACCCATTGCATCAAGATTTAGCCTTGAATTTACATTGTGGCTAACACTCCTTGTGCTTTTAGTGTTGTCCCCAATATCTTTGTCATTATCCCTAGTGTTCCCATGGTTGACTTTAACATCCTCATCTTTTTTTGGCATAATGTTTTCTCCCTAACATTCCCAATGGCCCCTGGCATACCTTCTTGTTACTCCCAATGCCATGTTTCTCCTAGGAATTTTTGTTTCTAGCTAAAGTGGTAATCATGCATTAAAAGATGTAAAAAAAGTGACAATCATCCCTTGGAAGGTTTAGCCAAATGTGGCTAGGAACAAGAAATAAAGTAAAAACCTTTAATCATCCTTCTATATGTTTGGCTACACATTGAAAATCAAATATA
>Ga0116227_10008476_pt1 | contig 19350 bp, 20 predicted proteins | sample S1TSphgellanicum_FD_89693 | JGI IMG/M metagenome (GOLD analysis project Ga0116227, IMG submission 89693) | Host-associated microbial communities from peat moss isolated from Minnesota, USA - S1T2_Fb - Sphagnum magellanicum MG | ecosystem: Host-associated > Plants > Peat moss > Unclassified... | reverse complement strand
GTGGTACTAACATATCTTCAATCTACCTATGTCTTTGATTACTTGCAACACTTATCTACCACATAGTTTCTAATATCTATCACACCACTATCTATGTTTCATCTACATCATAATCTTCAACATGGCATAACGGTGTGCCTGTTGCCTACATAATCACTTTAAGCTATAAGACACATGATTTGTCCCCTTGGATAGATGCTTTGAACAAAAGCTTATTGCTTGTTAAAGCTAATTAGCACCCTAATGCATTCATTGTTGATGATGCCCAAGTAGAAATAAACAGCCTAAGGTACATGATGACACAACCGCTTTTACTCGTCATTGGTGGTTATTTATCACAAGCAACAAGTTTCAAAACATTATAGCCAACCCAACCTAACTATCTAGATAACATATTTTAACTTTAACAAATATTATGTACCTGTAATATCTTATATGATAAGTATGGTTCATTGCATGTAACCACAACTTCTTGCATGTGAAGTTTGTGGGTTACATGGTTTTTAACTAGGTTCTACACATTTGGTAATTTTTTACATTGCAAGTATGTTACAGGTTACACTACTAAAATTGTTTTATTATAATTGGAGCTTCTTGAATGTACCCCTATGTTCATTTCACGTAACTAAAATTTGATTGCATGTGACTAGGTAGGTGTGGCCGAGAACAAAGATATTCTTATGTTTGTGGCATGTCAAAAGAACTTAGTTGTAACAAGCATGCATTAAAATTAAGGATGCTTCCACTCATGCGAATGCACTCAAGGTGTTAAGAAATATAATTTACAACACATATTGCCCAAATGATTAAGAGTTGGATCCATGGGCAAAAGCTAAATTGGCAAGGGAAAAAAATGAAATGCCCATTGCTAATTCTTTTTGGAGTTACATAAAATCTAAATGGCTACAAAAAACTCAAATGTGGGTAGTGGGTAACCATTACTTACCTTATGTAGGGTAGGATAATATTGCGGCCATTAAGAACTACCATGCAAATATGAAGGCCACCCTCTATTCCTCCAAGGGTAGATTCCATGGGAGACATGTTACAAGCACCATGAACTTTTATTATGTGTACATGTTTGTCAATGAACATGGGTCTTTTGTCCTATAACTTGTAGGTACATCATGTGCAGTTACCATTAACTTCATAATGAATTGAAAACACAACAATTATAATTTTTGGGGCTTATCGTAACATTTGGCATGTTGTTACAATAACATGTGTCAGCAATTTAATGCAACATTGAATGTTGTAACTTGCACAACAATCTTTTGAAGTCTCTAACAATTAATGTATGTTTCCTATACCTTGTAACATGTGAAGTGTATGTTTTTTGTAACAAGTAGAATGTATGTCTCTTGTACTTTGTAATAGATGAAATGTACTATGTAACATCTACTTGCTTATTTTAATGAACTACACTTAGTACTATAAGTTGCTTCAACCACCTTGTAGAGTTTGGTTTTGTGCATCAAGTTGGCATGTTTGATACATAGAATGCATTAATACTTTTGGTAGAAGACATCACTATTTTGTAAATGGCAAAAATATTTCTACAAATTTGGCATCAATATTTTTTGTATAATCTATACCACTAAATACACAATGCACCTTGTTATCTTCATGTTTTGTAACACAAAACTTCGCTTGGAGCCTTATCCATTGTAACATGTGTGCTAAAGTCCCATGAATACAAAACTTAAACTAGCACTAAAGGAGCAAAATTTGTAAGATGGTTTGTACATGTTACAACACACCTTCAACATGTTATTAATTGAGTTGGTCATACAAGTTTGCTGGTTCATGCAAAAGTAGTTGTAACATGTTTGATTTGCATGTATTACCAATGAAAAGACAACATATTTATTAATCAAAGGTCAAAATAAATAAAAATACATCTCAGGCACCAAATCTTTTAAAAGGGCATTGATTTTGAATTTTTGGAAAATAAGCTGTTAAACAAGATGAATTTGTAGTGTAAAAGTTGGCATGCTAGAAAAGATGTCAAAGTTCAAATCCTTTGCATAACTACCAAGATTTGTTACATTGTGGGTAATTAACTTCTGCCGTAGTCTAGGATGAATGGATGGTATGACATATAACAATGGCAGCAATGTGTTGGTGGGAAATACAAATTTGAATTATAGTTGAAAACTACTTGAAATGATGTCAACTTTCATAGTTGAAAGTTAGTTAACATCCCAACTATAACCATATACTTCATTCATCCATGGATGAAGGGATTGCCCTTATATAACATTGTCATTCACTTTGAGCTTTTTTTGCACTTTAGTTTGATTTTTTTCTCCTTTTTTACAATTTGTTTTGTTTTATCTTACTTTTCTTTAGGCCCAATTTGTGTTTAGAAGTTTAAATCATGTAGTTTAATATCAATTCATGGATTTTTTCAAGTAAATGCATCATGCCTTTTGCATGTGAGGAATTTCAAGTTTTTCATTTTGGGGTTATTGTTAAGTTTTTTTCTTTTTTATCTCGTTCAAACTTTTCTTCTTCTTTTCATTGCACTTTTTTAAAAAACTTATTAAGCACATTAAGGTCATATGGTGTCAAGGCAAGTGAACATGAATAACATGAGGAGACAAGTTTATGGAGTTTGGAAACTACCACAAGACATGCCTCTTATAATTGCAAATGCTTAAAACTTCTTCTCCTCTTTTTGTTTATTTTCCCTTTACCATAATATTTCTTCTTTTATTTCCCCGCCATGTTACGTTTAGTTAAATTTTTTTTTTAGCTAGGTTTTGTTTTGAACTCTTGCTGGTTTTTTTTTCAACTAGGTTTTTCTTTGAACTTTCATTAAGGTAACTAGGTTAAGTTCAATACACTTAAACACTTAGGGTAGTCTAGATCCAAGGTGAAGGTTTTTTTGTTTGCGGTGTCCAATATTATGTTAAACCCCTCCTCTTTGTGCATTTGAAGCATTAAAAATCGTCAACAACAAATTAGAAATGAGAAAGTTATGGGCCCCCAAAGTAGGGGGGGTCAAGAACTCAAAACAATAAACCACAACTAGTTTTTGAACACCCAAAAAATTCCTTGTATGTTGCTCTATTGTTATTACAATTCAAAGATTATTTGTAAAACTTAAGGTGGGGTTCTTATAGCACTTTAAATCATTTAAAATGAAGAAGAAATGAAAAAGTTATGAATTTTGAAAGTAAAAGGGGTCCAAATAGAAGAAAAAAGAAAAACGTGTTTTGTAAGTTTGAAAGTTTTTTTCTTCAACTCTCATTGGTTTTTCTTCTTTTCCAATTCCAAAACAAACACTTGGGCAATGAAAGCTAAACTTATGAACCTTTTCAACCATCAACGCAAATAATGTTTTGACTATGTTTGTTTTAATGAGTTATTTTCAACTAAGTTTCAACTATATAATTTATACTATATTTTTATTGGGTTCAACTATATTTCAATCATGTTTCAACTATGTTTGTTGACTATGTATAAGGTAAGCCCATGATGTGTGCCATTTATATTTGTTATTTAGTTATAATTTTTATAGATTTCAAAATATTTCTTTCTTTGTCAAACGTCCTTATTATTAAATAGTAAATGATGATATTTTTATTGATTTTTAATGTGTGCAACTAATGCATAATCTTTTTCTTGATGCATTATAACTTAGATTCTTATTGAGTTTTCTCATTTCTAACAAATTTCATTTTTTAAAATTCAAAAATGCAAGGTGCAGCTATGAACAAGTCAAAAAATGTGGTCCAACAAGGCAACAATCCAATTAAGCATGCCAACAATGAGTTCACACCATTAGTGCATAAACATAGGACAACCACCTTATAAGAGAGTCATTTCATTATTCCAATAAATGTTTCCTTGCATAATTTTTAGATTATAATAGGTTTGCATTCTTAATTGATAATGTATAGGTAGATTACAAAACTCATCTTCATGAAGTCCTCAAAATTCCCATCACCTAGCTTTAGGCCTTTAGAAATAGCCTATGCTTTTCGCACATTCTTTGAAAATTGCAAAGCTGATGGGTTATCATGGTGCCCTAGTATTGAATCAAAGTGAATGGTTATCTTCTCTTCAAGTATGTACAAGGACCAATGGTTTCGAGCCAAATAAGGGGCAATCACAATATTAATAAAATTTGTATGGTTCTTGAAATTTTTCTTCCCCCACCTAGCCACCCCTCCCCTACTTTTAGCATCATTCCTTAAACAAGAAGAGGGTTGTGAAGTCAACAACAAATATCCATTCCTATTCAATGTTACATTCGTTGCAAATGTGTATACAAGCATGAAATCAAACCATGTGTCACTTAATTGTGCCTGAAAATGAGTGAGGTCCTCAACATCATTAAAACCAATGTCAATTTCCATGTTCTTCAAACCCTTGAAAAAGACAATGTAATCAATTGTCTCCATGTTCACACCTTTTTTCGGCTCATTCATCAACCCTGCAAAACCATTCAGGACATTAAACTAGAATGTGAAATAATTGCATTATATGGTGGGAAACTAGTTAGCAAGTTACATAATAAGTCATGTAACATGGTTATAATCAATGGTTAACATTACACATAGGAGTTGTAACATTGAAGGATAACAATGGAAACATGATAGTTACAAAATTAGAACATATGCATATGCTAGTTACACATTCTGTTATAACATGATCAAACCTATTTCAACCTATGTTATAAACCGCCTCAATAGCTCATGTATGTAACTAACATATTAGAAGATATACAAGTAACATATGCATATACTAGTTACACATTTTGCTATAACATGATAATGATTATTTCAAGTTATGTTACAAACCATTTCAATAGCTCATGTAACATCGGATATAATAAAAGATTTGTAACATAGTGTAGCTTACTTGAATAACAATGTATCTAATGTAACATATCCAAAATATGTTACATAAACATATGAAGGATGGAAAGAGGGTTCACCGCAAAGAAACATACAGTTGTTGTAGTTTAACATCTTTTTTAATTTGTGTAATTGATTTAAAAGACTTTTGCAACAGTGTCTTTGATGACTTCTTAGCTTCTCTACACACATCCATGATGGTAGAAATTAGAGGCACCTCAGTAGGAGGTGGGATAGATACCTTATAAATGGGGGGAGCTAGTGCTTGAACATAGGGTCGAACTAGGACCTTAGCAAGTACTGGTTTTGACACCTCTGTAGGGGTTGGTGTTGGTACATCAATAGGGACTAGATGGTAGATGGTAGTGCTGGGATGTTATTATGGAGTTCCATGGCCACTTGTGTAAGGGAGGGACTTGGCACTGCCAGTGAGGATGGTGCTTTCACCACAACATGTGAATTGGTGGGGGGGCTCAATATCATGGGATGCAAATGTTGTAGATGGGGGTAGTGGTTGAATCAGAAGTAACCCATCTAAGACAAAATTTGACACACTAATAAATAGGTGGAAAGTTTGGTTCAATTGGGGGTGGGGTTGGCCAAACCTATTCTTCTATTGTAATAAATTATTGAGTAAGGTTTTTGGGGGGGCACTCTACAGGGGTAGTGAACTCAAACACTTGAAATGGCACATAACCTAGCAAATCTAGTTGGCTACAAGTTATTCCTCCTCTTAATTCGCTGAAAGGTTGTATTTGGTTTCGGTCAAATTCTAGTGGGAATTGGGATAATGGCAATATTGCTTTAAATGCAACAAATATAATTAGGTTAGTGGCTTTTGTTGTAGTTGTTGGGTTAGGGGAGTAACATGCTCTACGTGTGATATTGCAATAACACCATTGGTGCCATACTTTGTCCCAAATTCTTGAGGTGTTTGATGGTCACCTTTTCCCATCCCCTTGTCAATAATAAGTTGGTTATCATGTCCAGATGTGTTAAAAGAGGAACCTTGATCTGCACCTTCAGCCTGATTTGTAACATAGAGAATGGAAAAAGGTTTTTTTGTTGCAATGATGCACTCCCAACTCCTTGAAGGACTCAAATGTGAGTCCAAGTAGAAGACAGCGGAAGAAGGAAAAGTCGGGGCACACTATTTAGCTCACAACACTTTGAAGGGTAGAAGGGCGTGTTGGAGCTCCGGGATCGGACTAGGAAGAGTTGACAAGCTTGACTCACTCACACGGGTCTGCACACAACCCACACAAAGTGGTTAATGCATAGTTAGAGCACCTTTGGTGCTAGGATGAGCCACGGGCAACACAGACACACTAGACTCACCACTGCCCGAACTTGGGAGAAGCCACCACCTTCCCCCTTATAGTATACTATGTGGCTGGCCATGGAGCCTATATCCAAATGACTTTTCTCTCCCGGGACTCCCGAGTGAAAGTCCCGAAATCACGCCAAATGGGACTCTCGCGACTTTGGAGCCCCATAACTTTGCGAGCAAACCTCAAATTACAATACGGTTTAAAGCAAAGTTGTAGCTCTCGTCAAGAGCTTTTCAATGGTATGTCGCACGCCCTCTACATCCAAGTAAATCGGGTCGATTCCTGACTTTTTGTGGTCGGGAGTCAAACTGACAGTTTGACTCCCAGCCCTTCTTTTGGCCATAACTTGTGTTTCAGATGTCCAAATGAGTAATGCGAGCTCATTTTAGAAATTTAAATTCCAAGAGCTTTCCAATGATATAAAGAACGCCACAAGCCATTGAGTTTTGACCCTTACAATCACTCTCTGAAGTTTTGGGAGTCCACCGGGACTCCATCTCCCAAAGTGGGAGTTGCCTTAGGAATGTGAAGGTTCACTCCCTCATACTCCCTCACACTTTCTTACACTCCTAGGAGTATGTGATGTGACTCTTGGGCTTCTTCTTGGCCTGCACCCTTGGGACCTCTCTACCTTGACTCTTAGGCTTCCTCTTGGCCTGCAACCTTGTAACCCCTTTGCCTTGGTTGCGAGCCCAAAGTTAGGGTTGCGACATGCAAGATATCTCAACTAGTGGAAATCTTGGAATTTCTTTTGGGTAGCCACCTTCACATCTTGTTCAATTGCTTCAAACATTTGAATACCTCCTAGAAAAATGAACCTTATTAGTAAAAAAATTAAAAATTTCTATCTACATTAATGTACAACATCTACCATGTTACATGAAGCTTTGAAATGTTGTTTGATATGCTTGGTTACATAAGGTTTAGAATGCATAACATTTGCCATGTTACAAGGAGCTTTGGAATGCACAAAATGATCATTGAAAAGAACATTCTACAATTTTAATTATAACTATAGGTTGGGAATAATGCATATTTACTTGTCCTAGCAATAACCCAACCCAAGTCAATGTCTTCTCTTTGTATTAACCAAGTAATGAAGGTTACATCAAAAGCACATCTTTTTGGATTTTCATGGAGGTGTCGCCATGCTTAAATAAATTCCTCCTTGTTTTGCAAAGCAAAGTCTTGGATAACTCACAATTGCACATGATGCATCCATTCTATGAACTTTGTATGCCATTCATTAGAAAAATAATAATGTTTCATATGCATGAATGGCATGGGTTTGCCAACCCTCCAACAAACAACAAAGGTCCTTCCTCTTCAATCATTTGAAGAATAACCAACCATTGCCTACTATCTAACCTTTTAGAAAACCATATTGATGTGTTACTTTGGGTAGCTCCACATAGTGGGTGCACCAATGGATTCTATAACCTTTTTGAAAATAGGTATAATTTAAGAAACCTTGTAGACCATGGAATAGGGTCAAACATTTGTAACCTCTTCATGTCGCACATAGCATCATACAAGCTTGTGGCTTTTTCTTGGTTATGTGCCCATGGAAAAGTGAGAACGAAACGTTGGAGTGTATGAATTGAAGTGAACATGTGGTAAAATGGGTGCCAACCCCATTTCCTTTCTTCAACTTCTACAACATGCAAAATGTCAAAATCTTGCATTTGTCTATCAACGTAGTCCACCATCTTCTCTACATGTTCCTTTGCCCATTGTGCTTCAAGCTTCTGGTTGTCATGTTCAAGTAACTTATATTTGATGTATTCAACAAGTGAGGTGAACTCATCATCCACAATTTTAGAGTTCATTACATGGCCAACAATAGTTCGCACTTCTTTCCTTTGGGCTTCTAATAAATGGTCCTGACACAAGGCAATAAACCTTGCATTGGTTAGTAAATCATTCACAATCATGAAGAACATGTTCAATATATCTCATTATAAGGTAAAAGGAAAACGTTATAAATATAAACTTGTAACATGTACATGGAGTTTTGAAATGATGGGCACATCTCAAAGTCTCTATACTAAGGAGTTTTGAAATTATGGCCATGTTTCAAAGTCCATGTAACAAGGAGTTTTGAATCTTGGGCATGTTTCAAAGTCCATGTAACAAGGGGGTTTGAAATTATGGCCATGTTTCAAAGTCCTTGTAACAAGGAAGTCCAAAATGTGGCCATGTTTCAAAGACCTTGTAATAAGGGGTTGTGAGATTATGGGCATGTTACACAAGCCCCCTTATAACATGAAAAAGGGTAGTAGTTAATAACATGAAATAATATAATATCAACATGTTACAAAACAATTTAAACCAAATGTAATGTTATGGATGCACACATAGGGTCCCAAAACAAGGACAATAAAATAAAGGATGCAAACAAAACTATAATGGACAATTGAAAATGGGGATGTTATAGAAAGCTAAAAAGTTAGATTCTATGCTTAGAAAAACCTATTCCAATGGTGATGACCCGAACTAGATTGACATGATGTTAAAACCTTTACAAAAAAAAAGATATAATTACATTATGTACATGGAACATAACCTAGTCTGATGGCATGAACTAAAGTATAACATGATGTAAAACATTTGTTACCAACAAATAGGCTACAATTGGATGCTACAAACACACATTGGTATTAAAGAATTTAAATACAATTTGTGATGCTTACTTGATCCTTCATAGTCGATTGGCTAACTAACATTGAGAAGACATTATCAACCCATTTTGCCCAACCTCCTTCAAGGAAAGCCCAATATATTGCAAGTTGTTTCTTGAAATTATCAATAGAGTTACTCAACCAACCATACTTCCTCAACATATATGGGACTAAATTAAAAAATTTGCATGGATGCTTGAAAGGAAGAGGTAACAATGGATCCCATGAAAATGTAACATGTTCATGGGCCTCTACTACCACATGTTTTGAATAATAATTATGTGCATTCTTAAATTCTTCACCACTCCTCAAGCCCCCTAGTTGAATTTCATGCTAGTTAGGAATTGGAATTATAAGCAAGGATTCAAGAGGATTTTTACCGTTTGAAGCATATCCCATTAGTTGAATAAAAAACTTTGGAGTATTCCTAGGCCTCTTACTAGGAGGAGAAAATGCAATAAGTTCAATTGTAAAATTTGTTGGTGGAACCTTGTTTTGGACATTTTGTTCACCTTGTAAGGCTGGGTGAACAAAACATCAGCACTTTTGTGTATGTTAATTTTCACCAGCCACATATGTGTCAAGTTTACCAACATTTTGTTCATGTGTAGGTTTTGCAACTATCCCCATGATGGTATAATCATCTTCATCTTCTGATAATGGCACATTCACTGGGGTAGACATTGTTTGTGCATTTATGTGTCACCTAGTTGCCTTTAATTGTTTCAATTTGAACTTTTCTTTTGGCGAGACACACTTGGATACTTGTAGATGATCTACCCCAACATTTGTGGATTCCAACCACAACCCAATATTTGATGCAAATGCCCTTGGATCAAATGTTGATGCTTGTTGTTTACAATTATCTGTGTTATAAACAAGCTTTGGAAATAATCCCTTGAGATTTTTGAACTTGCACACTCAAACATCCACATGGTCTCCAATTTTAGGGGTGCCCTTATCTAGGTCTTGTTTTGCATAGATTTCTAATTGCGTCCTTAATTAGCTTGAAAGGCAACGCACAACCATTGTTACTTTCCATTGTGTGCTTCATAAGCTTGGACATTTGGGCACTATGTAGGTTAGGAAAAATAGGAAAAAGGATCTAGTTCTTCATGCCTGAATGAAATGGAACAAACTCACACCCTTTAACCATGTGGTTAGACAACCTTAGCTTACTAGACCACTCTCCCCCACAATATATGCACTGGAAGTCAAAGCAATCTTTCTTTCTTCGTAGTGAAGGAATTCGAATAGTTTGGGTTTGCTCAAATAATTCATGATAAAGTTCAAGGGTCACCCACTATTCTATAAACTACCCCACATTCATTTTGACATAGTACCTCAACAAGCCTTCAAAATGCTCCTTTGAAACCATCGCATTCATCTTCTCAATGGCCATAATTGCTAAAACACCAACCACAAAAAAATCTAATTTTGAAAGATTATTCTAGTATGTCTTGCAATATTGACCCAACACATCAATATTAGGAATTGATTGAGGCTTCCAAAGGATTAAATCTATACCCATTGTTATTGCAAGAAACAATATAAACAACATCAAAGTGTAGCCCAACAAAATGCAAAGTTCTATGCACATTTTCCTTGCAAAATTGTGGAATTAATAAACTCACCAAAGGTTTTGTTGCAGTCTAGGGTTTAGGGAAACTAATTGACAAGTTTAGGGTCCTATAATATCCCAATGATGAATGTTTTCCCACCAAAATAATTGTAAATATGCTATAATGCAATGGGTTACAATAAATATGCATATCTAAACCAAGTTACCAACTAAAATGTTGCATACTTAGAACTATTTTTTAAAAAAAACTTAGCTACAACTTCATGTGAAGGACTTACATCATCAATGTATCACATTATTATTGCACAAACAAACAACAAAAGCATATGCAAGAAGAGGATACTATATTGATGATTGGAACTTGTCTTTCAATATTTATAAACGAAAGGTCTAGAATAAAATTTTCTTCCAACAACGACATATATAGAACATGCAAGAGTGAGATGCATAGTAATAACTAAACATGGACTAATAATATAAAATATACACTAAGATAATAACATGATATCAATAGGTTACAACCCATATTTAAACATTATAGTAAAACAATATGCATGTTACAACAAATACATGTGCATGTTAAAAGATATCATTAGGTATGTATATGGAAAAAAAATTATGGAATTAGAAGCTACATACAAATGTAGCCAAGGCAAGGATACACTATATATGTACATGACAAACTAGCATAATGATATGAAACTAACATGTTACAAGAAGCCTTCACAAGTTAGGAGAGACTATTAGATGTTACAGCAAATTGGGATTACCATATTATCAAGGTAAAGGGGACTACTTATAACAATATCAAACTAGCTTCCCTATACAACTAAAAGTTATATTACAAGATGGTATTGACATTATTTAATGATCCATGTTACACCTAGGATTTTGTACACAAATTTTGGGCATGTTACATAGGATAGATTAAGTACTTTGTTGAAATGACTTGCAAGTTACAAACTATGGCTTAGTGGACTTGTAGAGACAACACTAAAACATTGTCAAATGTCACATGAAATAATTGGGGTGACAACATCAAGGCAAGTGTGGTTACAAGAGAGGGCAAAACAAGTTACATACCCTAACTAACAAGGTGTAGGATCAACAATTCATGAGTAAAGACATGTTCAAAGACATGTTGTGAGATGTTACATGAAATTGGGATCATTATATTATTTGAACAAGTGGACCTAATTACAACACCATCAAACAAATTCCATCAAAGGATTCACAAGGTAAAATTATAAGAAGGGGCTTGTTACAAGGCATGGACATGTTATTTGGAATTAAAGTCATTTAATAAATCATGTTTCAATTAGGAATGAGTTGACAAAATAAGGCAATTTAGGCACGATAAAAAATTAAACATAGTTTGTGGGCATGTTATTGAAGATAGATTGAGGTTGCTTGGAATGAGTTCCTTGTTGAAATGAACAATAGGTTACATAATGTGGTTCAATTGATCTGCAGAGGCACCACAAAGACATTGTCAGCACAAATTGGGGATAGTTCATGGGCATGCATGTTACAAGGGAAAACCAATGATTGTAATATGATTAAATATTTTGTTTCAAATGAGTTGTAGGTTATAAAAGATAAGAAACCAAAAAAAACCATGGAAGCAAAAAGATTAAATAGTATGTACATGTTACAAGGGAAACTACTAAACAATGCATATCTTTTCAACTTTAGGGACCACAAAGAAAAGCTAGATCTTTTGTAGAATGTTGTTGAATGTAGTTGAAATCAAATGAAGGAATAACACCTACTAGAAACATGCAATCAAGGAATTGCTATCTATTTAATCAAGAAGGGGGAACTCAAATCACTTTGGGAGATGCAAGATGTTGAAAACTCTAACCAAACTAATGAAGGTAACAATGAAGAAGGAAGGAAAGAGACATCTACATGTAGGCACACAACATTCGGACAAAATTGTGCACTTGGTAGCTTCGAAAAGGGACTAAAAAATAATCTTCCATTTGTAATTCATGCATTTATGCTTGCCAAGCAGAGATAACTTCTTCTACATGTAATTTTTACAATGAAAGTAATAACATGTAATTTTTATAAACAAACTACAAGCAATGCAAGACCTTTGAATTGGGTAATACACATACCTAGATAGGGTATTGTAAAAGCACCTGCAATAGTTGTATCGATGCAATCAATCAACGATGAAGGTATCAGAGAGGAACCTGAGTTGTTGTGAGAACATTTGACAATGGGTGCAGGTGTGTAGAGAAACAATGGAGGGAAACATTGCAGGATTATGCGATACAAAGTGCAAAACATGTGTAATGACAAAGGATGACGGTGATGTTCTAAAACAAAAAGGTCTGTTGTCATGACAATGGGAGGACGTGGTGGTATGGCATGCATGGCACAAGAGTACCATGGGGATGGGGATGTCAATGGTCTATTAGGTAAAATAGGTAACATGGGCATAATGCATGTTGATGAACCAAAGGCTTGTTACACATGGAGGGAAACAAAGGGCCCGGAGGTTATGAAGACGAAGGGAAGGATGACATAATGGTGACGTGGGGTAGTCCTTTTGTATTGATAGTATTCATGACCCTTGGCATGTTTAACATTTTCCTATTTGAAGACCTGGGCATTTAGTTGGAAAATCTTTCTAAGTTTTGTCCTTGCACAATTCGACTTGTTTCAAGCCCTTTGGCACTAAATTTGCCATTAATTCTTTGGATTTTATTCCTTAAAATACTCCACATTAAAATTTAAAAAAGCCCTTGTGTTTAGTTGGAAAATTACGAGTCACAAAAAACCTTTGAATTTTCCATGCATTTTCTATACTTTGAAGACTTTTGCACACATAACTAGCAAAACTAGGTGGCTTGAAAAACCTATGGATTTTCCTTATTTTGAAAACCTTGGTACGTAATGGGAATAATTATTTTTTTAACTCAATTTTTTTAATATTTTATATGTATTGAACTGATGGATTGTAGAACTTATGCGTATGAACATAGCTAATGCAAAATGAAATTGTAGCCTCTTTCATTCAGTTGCACAAAAGAATATGTTATTCTTGTGGCAAAAAGTAAAGTGAACAAAAATGACTACATATTATAGTACCTTGGTAGCTTTAACATTAATTATATTGTTTGTAGAAATGTTAAAATTTTGAAAAAATTCAAAGAACAAAATATTATGAAAGAAAACAAAGAATCTATTTTAATATTCAAGAATTTTTTTTGACATGAAATCTTTAAAATGAATTAACTATTTGATAGACATGTGTTGCAGTTGTGTGGCTTTCGCTTTGTATAAAGTTAACTGCTTAAGAAAAACAACTTAGAAAGCTAGATGAACAGTGGCTTGCCATTCCCAAATTGCTAAATCACTGATTGAACAATGCTTTCACAAAGTAGTGAATAACTTACCATGGTAATTTAGGCCTACTTAAAAGATTTGGAAAATTGCATTGTCATGGCAAAAGGCCACAAAGATTATGTTTCCTTGAAGAGGAATTTTATGTCCAAGTTCTAAATTTCCCCCCAAAATAAATTCAAAACAATCAATTCATTGCAAAAGTGGTTTTGTTTCTTTTAGCAAGCTCACTCTAGCAACAATCAAAATACGAAATGTTCCATGAAATTCTCAAAAAATGAACTTAGAATTCATGGTAACACTTGGTGAACATTCCTTGAGGTGTTGGACCAAATGAAAACTAGTATCATTATGTAGTCTCTTTCCATTACAAAAGGAGATGAGAGAGAAGACAATACCTTAGCTAGGCGTTCATAAATTAAAACCTCTTCACCAAAATGTTATTGCCCCTCGTTAAGGGTGGGTTTTCTATCGATCACTTCAATCAAGCTCTAGGCCAATTGGGAAATAAAATATTTATTTTTGAAGGAATTTTTCATTGCTATAATAGGAAAATTAGTGTAAATTCAAAAAATGTTAAAATTTTGGCAAAATTTCACCAAACTTTCAATACCAAAATTGGGATAAAACCCCTAGTTGGGAAGGGGTAGGATAATCTGAGAAGGAGAAGAGGGGTAGGGTTTTGAAGGAGAGCCAACAAATGGTATGCCCAATTTTGTAAACAAAAGCAATAGTAGTTGTGTGTGTTTTCTAAGATTGTGGGGTTTATGAAAGATTTGAGAGATCTTGAAATTTTGAGTCAATTGATTTGATCATATGGAAATACCAACTCTTTGTGTGTGCGATTTTGTGTTTTGTGAGATGTTGGGGTGTAAGTCAAGAAATAACAATGATTTGTCTAAAGTACTTGTGGTTGTGGGGTTAGATTTTGGTGTCACCACTTATTCAGGTTTTGCTTTTGCTCACAAGTCTAAAAGCCTAAAGACATCTTTATGCACTATGATTGGGCAAGAACACCCAAAACTTATTGCAAAACTCTCATATGGATCTATTACAAACCAAAAGTTGGGACAAAAATTCATGGCAATTGTTCAAATTGCCAATCTTAAGGTTATGCAACCCAATTTGAATTCGAAAAGGATTGTGTAATTGTTCAAAGGAATTGATAGAAATCAATGTAGACAAAAGTTTCTATTATTAATGTGTCTAGTAAATTCGTAATCAATTTGCCTATAGTGGGACATGATTTAATGAATAACAATGAAGAGTTTTCATTTGCTTTGGATCTTCCAGCAAGTAAATGATTGTGAATCATGTCATATTAGATTATTTGTTTGCATTGGGACAAATCATCATGAGTGAGTTCCAAAAACATCATTCAAATAAATTGTTGATGGAATCTATGCAATGGTGTGTAACAGTTCCTTCAATTTGGATTGAAAAAGCCAAGCAACATATGAAGACATGTATGGCCAATGTAGGATTTTGGTGGGAGGTCCAAATGGGAACAAGAATGCAAGTACCCATCTTCTTATCATGGTGCTTGAACCAAAAGCATCTACTTACCATTGCCATCCAAATATAAAACACTTACACCTTCATGATGGGGAGAAGCTTTTGGTAGTTGACATCAAAGGTGGGACTACCAACATTGTTTTCCAACAATGGTTAAGAGACATTGACACCTTCAAAGTCAAACAACTATCACACAACACTAGAGGCTTGTGTGGAGGCACATATGTGGATTAACATTTCATCACCATTCTTTGTGAAAAGTTAAGGTGTTTCAACAATTATCTTCAATGATTCCCTATGAGTTAATCTCAACTACTTAAGTAATGGGAGGAAGCAAAATGTAGCTTTGGTGATTCTTTGAACATTCATGAAGACATAAACATACAACTACCAAAGCATCTTGCAACTACATGGAAGCAACAATAACAAAATTTGGGATTGTATGCCTGCGATGCATATGATGAAGTACAACTTTCACAACTAGAAATGCAAGAGATTTTTAACCCAATGGTGAATACAAATCTTGAGCTAATTATTATTCAACTATCACAAACAAATGGCATCATGAAGACAAGGTGAATGATGCACCCCCAAGTTCCTTGATGGATTCAACTACGAGTCCAAAGGTGAAGACATCAAAAGGAGAAGGAGTTGGGGCGTGCTCCCTAGCTCGCAACATTTCGAGGGTAAAAGGGGTGTGTTGGAACTCCAAGATGGGACTAGGCAAATTGACAAGCAATTCACTTACTCACATGAACCTGCACAAAACCAAACAAGTTGGTTAGTGTGTAGTTGGAGCACTTTGGTGCACAAACGAACCATGGGCAACCATGGACTCACAACATTCACCACAGCCCGGACTTGGGGAAAGCCACCACCTTCCCCTTTAAATTATCCTCTGTGCCTGGCCATAGGACCAGCACCCAAATGTCATTTGTCCCGGGACTCCCAAGTGGGAGTTTCGAAATTCCCAAAGTTGGGATTCCCACAATTTTGGGGGTTAATAACTTTGTGTGAAGACCTCCAATTGAGATGAGATTTAAAGCAAAGTCGTAGCCCTTGTCAAGAGCTTTTCAACAATATGTTGCACGCCACCTGCATGCAAGGAAATCGAGGCGATTCTTGACTTTTAGTGGTCGGGAGTCAAATTACCAATTTGATTCCTGACCCTTCTTTTGGTCATAACTTGTGTTTGAAATGTCCAAATGGGTCATGCGAACCCATTAGACATCTACGTTCTAAGAGTTTTCCAATGATATAAAGAAGTTTTCAATCTAATGAGTTTTGACCCTTGCAATTGCGCTCTAAAAATTCGGGAGTCCATTGGGATTCCAACTCCCAAAATGAGAGCTCATTTGGGAGTGTGGGGGTTCATTCCCTCAACTTTCTTGCACTCCCAGGAGCATGAATGTGACTCCCGAGTTCACTCTTGGCCTGCACCTTCGCAAGCCCTTGCCTTGGTCGTGAGCCCAAGGCTAGGGTTACGACAGTGAAAGAGATTGTCAATTCCCCGAATCTAAGAAATGCAATATGTTGTGGAGCAATAGCTTTAGCAATAAATCCAAATGCGATCATGACAGGGATTGCAAGAAAAACTTATAATATTATGAGTGTTGAAAGATTTGAAAAAGGATTAAATCCTCATGAATATAGTTTCTATCCTAAAAATGGTTTTTTGAAAGATGTCAAGATGTGTCAAAATCAATTTTCCATATTTGTAAAGAAGGGAAGTTTGGTAGAAATTGATTAATGTACCATAAAAACTTTCATCGCTTTAAATAATAGAAAGGGGTGAATTGAAATATGAAGTTTGTGAGATGGAAATTCTTAACATGTTCCTTACATCATGAGAATGATTTCGAAGGCATTTCTTATAACTCAAGGGAGAGCAATATCTATGTAAATATCTTGTAACCATAATAATTTTTTCTTTTCAATGTCTTAGAAATTTCAGTTTTTGAAGAGAATTTTAGAATCATCCAGTGAAAGTTTATTACATTTTACTTGCAATAGAGTGTTTTTTTCTTCCACCATTAGGTTTTCTTAGCCCTCAAGAATTCTTTTTGTGTAGGCAAGATTGTATTTGCCAAATGTTTTTCAACAAATGTTTTTTGGTGAACAAAGTCATAATCATGCATCACGATTGCCAATCTAAGAAAATTGGTCTTATTATACATTTTTTAAAATCTACCTTCTTAGAATTTATAGGTACATAAGAATGTAGATTACTAGAATTTATACATAAGAATCTACCTTCTTAAGCTTCTTTTGTACAAATTGTACATAAGAATTCACATATTGGTTACCTATTTGTTATTTTTATCAATTAGTTGTGGGTGCATCAAATTTCAAAGATTTCTTTTTGTGACAGACTTCATCAATTGGCTGATTGCCCAAAACAAAAGAATTTTTTTGAAAATTGTAAAACATCCCAAATATTAAAGCCTTTAAGGCAATCTACTATCCAAAGATAAGTTGAAAGAAAATTTTTAAATGACTTACTAAAATGAAAATCATGTCAATATAAAAAGTTATCGAATACTTATTTATTCCATGTCCTTGTTTTTATTTGTAAAAGTGAGATTCCATGATTGAAGATTAAAGTTCAAATCCTTATATACCATTCACTTAAGAAAACTTGCCAAAATTGGACAAAGTTTTGTAAAAGACAAATGTCATTGGCCCCATACTAATGTCCCCCCTATTTAGTAACCAAACTTTAATTAATTGAATAATAGATTATTTTGTAATCAATGGAATGAAAAGAACAAAACGAACTCTTGAAATCCCCTAATACCCCCCCTCCCCTTCAACCCCAAAAATTTCACGGGAGCATCCCCAATGCATATTATTTCACCTCATTGATTGCCCTAGAATATTTATTTTTAATTGTGGTGATCACTAATTTTTGCATGACCTAATACATTGATACCCCTAAATACTAAGAGTTTAATACCTATTGATGTATTTATTCCATTGATTTTGAGATGAATAATGAATTTATAAAACTTTTCATCTATGGTTTTAGAATTTAACCCTCATAAAGGGCCAAAACCTCTCTATTCATCTTGGAACATCACACAATGAATGAATCAACTTTTATGCACACATACATATGTGCACCAAAACATTCTTACAAGGGGCAAGTGGTGGGGTGAGGTGATTTTAAGGTTGTATGGTTCATTGATTTGTTACTAACCTTCAATTTTATTTTTTTTAATTTCAAAATTACAGAATCTATGGCATATATTGTGTAAACACATAATCATAGAAAATTTAAAAAGAATTAATGGTTTTCATGAAAAAATTTGCAAAGATTAATGGTTAAAGTAGGGTTTTTTTTTCTGATTTTTTATTTTTGTATATTAAGGATAATATCAAGTCTCTGATTTTTGAAAATCATTAGTTAATGGTTTTGACTAGTTGTTGATTGATTAGAGCTTAGATTGATCAATAGTTCGTATATACCCTACTTTTACTTGTGGGCATTTTCTTTGAAAAAGAAATAACCACCCAAGATAGGTTGATTCACAAAAAGAATCAAATTTGAACCTTGGTTTTTCCGATTAAAACTTATATGAATGAAATCATTTATGTCATGATTAATAAATCCAGCATCAAAAGTTTACATATCATGAAAATGATGAATTAACTAGTGGTACCCGTGACCTTCGGACACCCGTGGCTACGCCACTCCAACCACCCCGAACGTGCAGTGGTTTCGACCGACACTATGCGGGTATCAGAACCAGCCGTGTGTACCCTCAGGTTATCAGTCTAGGTATTTACTCCCTTACTTGACGTGAGAAAACCCAAAACCCCGATTCTGACATTTTGAACCTTGGTTCCCGAAAGTTTTGGAAATTTCTGAAAACACGCTCCTCTATATAAACGTCAATTTTTTCGGTAGTGGGGGGGGGGGGGGGGGGGGGCGATTTTTTTTTCTGCGTGGGGGGGGGGGGGGGTGGGGCGAGATATCGAACCACATCCCACACTGTGAGAGTAGATAGATGCTT
>Ga0116227_10008474_pt1 | contig 19351 bp, 14 predicted proteins | sample S1TSphgellanicum_FD_89693 | JGI IMG/M metagenome (GOLD analysis project Ga0116227, IMG submission 89693) | Host-associated microbial communities from peat moss isolated from Minnesota, USA - S1T2_Fb - Sphagnum magellanicum MG | ecosystem: Host-associated > Plants > Peat moss > Unclassified... | reverse complement strand
TTTTTTTTTTGGCGGGGTGTTCATTTTCTGTGAAGTAGCCAAACTGACAATAATCCACAAGGACGAAGATTCTTCAGTCAATTTTGGCTATAAACTAAATATAAAACCAAAAAAAAAAATACACATCCTTTTATTTTATTTTTGGCTACCTACTTGAAAAAAATGTACAAATATGGAGATTTTTTTTTTCCTTTCAATTTGGTGGATTCTGGCTATTGGAATTCTGAAAAAGCACTTGATTTTAGCACTTTTTATTTTTTAAAATATAGCTTTCTGGCTATTATTAAATACTAGCTAGCCAAAAAAAAGGCTATGAATCTTCTTCACACGCACACACACACTCTCGTCTCTCTACTGTTTGTTGCGGAGGGGCTTGCGTAGCTTCGCAGAGTGTTGCAGGAGTCGTGGCGGCTGTTGTCGCTGCGGTTGCTGCTTACGTCTTGTGCTTGCCTGTATTGTCATCACTGCATTGATCCTCTGTGTGTGTGTCTCTCTCTCTCATTCTGTTATCATGTCTGTTTCTTTTAGCTGTCTTTTGTTCCTAGAGTTTACCTTCTGTTTGGATTGATGCGAGCTGGCAGTTGTGCAAAAGGAGTAGGAGGAGGAGGAGAAGGAGGAGATGATGATTGAGAGGAATAGCACATGAGTGTATCGGAAGTGTGGCATCTATTTTTTTGGGTGTTTTTCTATTGTGGGTTTTTTTGTTTTTGTTTTTTTTTTTTGCCGTGTGTGGAATAGGAAGAAATGTGGGAGCCAAGGTTTTCGTTTGAGGCAGTACTATGTGGAGTCTTCTACGAGGATGTGGTGTGTAGTAGCAAGCTGCGTTTTCACATATGTTGAAGTCGACGGTAGCTCGAGTAAGGAGGAGGGTGGGCTGTGGAGACGGGTTAGTGTGTAATAATATGGGAAACCGCACACGTGATCGCTGCTGCAACAAGAACCATCCAGGTACAGGATCTCGCATTTGTGGGGGCAGAGTCTTAAAAGAAAAAATGTTATCACTCTGATAGCAGCAGGTTAGGGCTAGGAATGGCCCATTTTTGGCCTAGAGACTTGTGAGGACATATGCCATACATGCCCTTGCATTGGACTGTGTTTGATGTGCTCACATTGCACAATGTAAGGAAATGTATTGCAAGGACAATGCTCACATCATGCAATGCCCTAGGAGTAAACATAAGCAAAGGCTGTGCAAGGGTGTTACAGAATAAGGTGCCATTTTGCTCTTGGAGGTTAAGGTTCTTGGTACTATGATTGTGGGATGTTAGCTGCATGGACTGCAGTTGGAATTCACATAGTTGGAGGATTTCAATGGGGTTTTTTTTCCCCCCCTGTGTATGGCTTTCTGAAGCTGGGTTGTGAGCAGCCGCAGGGTATTCTTGCAAGGTGGCGGTGCTGAGATTTGTTGATGAGAGGGTTCATTGGTTGTGACTGACTATATTGGTGTATTTGTGATGATTTTGTAGGTGGGTTTCTCATGGCAAGCTGGATATCCAATAGTCCAGGGAGGAGGACACTCTTCTGGTCGATGGTTTTCCTTCTGCTTGATGCAAGTGGATGTGTAAGAGCCATGAACTCAACATTCCAGGAGCTTTCCTCTTGTCTATCGACAGAGGCGCAGGCCACTTATCAATGCAAGAGTCAAGACATCTGTACGTCTGTGGCATTCTCCTTACACATACAGCTTACACTCTGTCAAGGCATGCAAAAGTTGGGATAGTTGTCACTTAGTTGTCAGTCTGCATAGCTGTGCTCATCTTTATGGTTCTGCCAAACCAGTTTTGTGTGGTTGATAGGTCTATGCTTTTTGAGAATCTCTTAATTTATTTGTCAATTTTGGTTGTGGCAGTGACAGTGGCTCGTGATGGATTTGGTTATCCAGAAGACATTTTAGCACACAATCGTTGCTTGCTGCATTGTGAAATGTGCTGGGATGCAAATTGGTGCCCTCTATCTTTGTACGTGTGAATACATACCCTCTCAATGTCAAGGTCTCATCTAACAATATTACTTCTGCATTGTCTGTTTCCTTAACTATTTTAAGTAATCAACATCAGATTGGTCTTAGCAGTGTGGGATGCATTCTATGTGTCATGGCCTGGAGGGTCTTTATTGCTTATAATTACAGACTTACATTACACCTTTGGAGTCTGTCATCAATCTGAGCATCTTATGAACAGCACTCTGTAGGAAGTCTGCATCTCACTTGATTTCCCATTGTCATTCTATATGCCCCTTGTCTGCAATGTGTCCCAATGGGTCCATTTGATTTTAACTTGCTGTTGATGCAAGTCTGTCAAGAAACTAGCAAGCCTATTTTGAATGTTCAGAGTTTCTTTTGCTGTTGGCTGTTGCAGGAACTTTTCAGGCCTTCATAATGCTGGTTACAACCACAATGAAAATCTTTCTAACTGGTCACTCTCAGAAATTTTTGAACCAAACCAGTACTCAAATGCACAATGGTTGTCACAAAAGATGAACCTACTGTTCAGTAATGCCACTGTGCAGAAGACTCTTCGGTATCTCATCCTTCCATTCAACAACATGACAGGCAACATCAGCACTCTGGAGGGCCTCCAGAGTCTACAAACCCTGTAGGCTCTAGTGTCCATGGCTACTTTTATTCTTTCTGCATTTATTGATTATTCTTTGCCCCTTGTGGTCCCCTTTGGTATTGGTCATCCCTGTGACAAAATCCATGGATGGCCTAGAAATGAGTGGCCAAAGCCTACTCTGCAGTGTGACAGTCTTGTGGTGGAAAGGCTATGCACCTTGTGTTTGGGCTTTCGCATTGACATGCCAAGTATTTATTATGCACTAGTGCTTGTGAGTGAGGCTCTGCAGTTTTTTCTTGTGGGAAAACTGCATACAGTTTTCATGTCTCTAATTTTGCTATTATAAACCTTTTTTTTCTGACTAACCTCTATTACACACACCATTATCCAGCATGGGTGCGCATCTATTTTAATACCAGAGTTTTACTTCAAATGCAGAGACTTGAGGAACAACAGACTCTTCGGAAACTTGGACTTCCTTTCAAGGATTCAGACACTGAATTCCTTGTGAGAATACTTCCCAATTGTGTTTTTGAATTGTTGCACTTCTCCTTATTTCCATATGTGGCGATTTGGTTGACCCTTCATCACATAGTCACTAATTTGGAAGTAATTGAAATGTTTTCTGCATATTGGGTTTCAAGTATATTTTCAGGTCTGTGGTAACTGATCATCTGAATTTCCAGTCATTGGTAAAGGGTGAGTGTTGTGTACAGAGAGGCCATTGAATTGGATCTCTAATAATCTCAAGAGTCTCCTGTTGATTTGCTTATCTCTGCTAATTGCTGTTGCCAAATAATGGGTGATTGGAATAACTGGTTCTAATTCCAGCACACTAATGTGGGTTCTGTATGGGCACATGTCATTCAGGAATGTTTCCTACAACTCAAAACTCAGCATGACCCCATCTCTATTCTCAAAAAGGTTTGGCAGTTCCAGGTTAGTCTGAAATATTCCAGTTTGTTTGCCTGACATTTTCTTAACAAAACAAGCAAATCTTTGTTGAAGTAGCTGTTTTCCAAGGTTGAACTTTTGACAACCTTCCAGTTGACCATGAGATCTCCTGTGTCTGAAACAGTTTCCTTGGGACAGAAGACATAAAAGATTGGCCAAAACCTACTGGTTTACACCTCCCTCCCTCCAAGGGTAACTCCTGGCCCTTCCTGGAAATGATAACACTTTGCCTCATTTTCATCTATCTATTGTCTTAGCTGGTTCTTTTGTAGCCAGAAAAAAAACAAGGGAGGGTTTTTGTGATTGCTGTCTCTCTTTTGCCAAGTGGGGTGATTTCAGTTCTAAAGAGATTTTGAAGGATGAAGACTTTTTGGTGATCCATGCAGGCTCAGTCTCATCAGGGCATTCAAGACGCATGGGAGAATTCATTGGGCTGACATTTGGGGTTGTTGCCATTGCTATACTAATTGTCACTGCTCTCTTGTATTTTCTGAGAGAGGGAGATGATAGCAAAGTGCTCTCCAAAAGTCCTTCACTTGGAGGTGAGATCAGATATTCTGATCCTATGATTTCTTTTGGAATTTTTTGTTTCTCCTCTCTGGCTGTTATGATATGCAGCCTTCTGTTCATGAGAATTGCAACATTCACTGATTGTGGGCCAGGAAATGTAGGGGTAATCTGCACATGGGGTGGAGATGTCAACTTCTGTCTGCAATCTTATAGATATGTGCAGTGCACATGCATCTTCCTTTCTTTTGCTTATTGTCTGGTGGAGTTCTGCTTGGATTGTAACTGGTATGGACATGTAAGCAAGGTGATGGAGATAACCAGGGTTAGACTAAGTCCTGCCGCTGCACAGGATCAATATCAGAGTCAATAAGGGCAACAATGTGTAACATAACTAGATCTGTCCTTAAACAGCATGACTGAGTCTTCCAGTTGCTTCCAGAAATGCAACAGAAACTCAGGACACAAGATTCTGTCAAATGGTGTGCCTGAAATTTGGGTGGATTATTATCTACTTATCTACACCCACTGTCTAGAGCTGATGGAGTCAGTGAGTGGTCATGGCAGCTCATCACTGCTATTCTTGATGAGGGTGATGGTTTGACACTTCATGAGTGACTCTCATAAGGTTACAACGCCACTCATTGTTGTGTTACCTTCAAAGTGTTGTTGTGGAGAGTTCCCTGCAATCTCATGGATACAACTTTGAAGGTCAAAGGTCTCTGAACATGTGTGTGAACTTTCGCTGTTGATCTGCTTGGTTCTTCTTCTGCTTCTGTTTTATCTGGTCTTTTAGGGTTGGGTTTTGTCTTTTTCCTGTTTGCTGATTTATTGGATCTGAAATCTCTATACCCCATGTTTTGTTCAATGCATGCATTGAAATTTTGGTTATAATGCGGGTATCCTTCTTGTGACATATGCAGCCAAGGCTCTGGGGTCTATGAGAAGCCTTACCCTTACCTATGAAGATTTATCTCAGGCCACTCTCAGCTTTGATGAAGGTCATCTTCTCGGCAATGGGATACTGGGCGAACTATACAAGGGTTCTCTTTATGATGGAACAGCAATTGTAGTTCGCAGGTTGCAGAGGGGAAATTTGAGTAAGAGCTGTGGAGGACAGCTGCAAGCACTGTACAGGACCCTTCATCCTAACTGTTTGGCACTAAGGACTGATGTGAAGTACAAGAAGTCTACTTTTCTTGTGTATGACTATGTGCCAAATGGCTCCCTTGAGGTTGCACTGCATGGTCAGTCCTTCTTTTCAGGATATACTCTGGGTTTTTAATGTCTGGAAATTTGCAAACACAGATTCATAATGGGATCATCTGTAGCAACAGCTTCTAGCTTAATCTTTCACTTGTGTTGTATTTTGAATGTGCACCAGTGCGGAAGCCAGATGAGGCACCCTTACCATGGTCAACTCGATTATGTATTGCGTCCGGGGTAGCTCAAGCACTGGCTTACCTTCACCATGATTGCACTCCTCCCATTTTCCACTACAATCTTACAGCCAGGAATATCTTAATTGATGTTGACTTGGAAGCGAAACTGTCTGACATTGGCCTATTCCAGTTCGCTCCAGCATCCAGGGCAAAGGCTTTGGCAGCAGTGGCAAAAAGTGGATATGCAGCACCTGAGTATTTAGACATTTGGGGCATGCCTGAGAAGTTTGATGTTTACAGTTTCGGGATCCTGCTTTTGGAGCTTTTGACTGGAAAGAAGCCCCGGGATTTTGTGCAATTGTCAGAACAAAGTGACCTGGCTACATGGGTATGTGTTGGCTACCTGCCAGTCAATTGTTTGTACTTATGCAAGTGGTGGCAGAGTTGGGGACTATCTCAGCTACTATCTTTTGATTCAATGGTTCTGTCAGTCCAAAGTTTGAACCCTAAATTCTAAACCTGTACTAGGAACTTCTTGAAGGGTATGCCTCTGTGTCCTAAGCAATCTGTTCACCTTCAAATTCTGGATGGGTACAGGTCAGGGGAGAGATTGATAGCAGCCAGGCCTGCACACTGATCGATCCACAGGTTAAGTCCTCCACTTCATGCTCAGATCGGCTCCATCAGGTGCTACGCACAGCATTGCAATGTACTGTGGCTGTACCTCTGCATAGGCCTACCATGAAGGAGGTTGTAAAGGTTCTTCAAGCTTTCATTCCTTCATAAATCCTGGATTCACTTCCCACCCTTCTCTTGTCAAAGCAGTGCAAATTTAGTGCAGGAAGATGGAAAGTTTGACAACAATTCCTAGCCCTTTACAGCTTCAAGCTTTAGGCCACTATTGATGAAAGGACTGATCATGGTCCCACTAACGCCATACAGCTTGAGAAGGTAGGGCACTCCAGCTTTGGCAAGATGGATTCTACTTCCCACACAATTGACCAGTATGATTTATAAGTTGCATACTTTTCACACTTCTGTGCCAGAATATGCAGGCATTGTTATGATTCATTTGTATGGCTTCATGTGGGTTCCAATATCTGCCAAATCTTAAATGGGTATAATCAGTTTCATAGGTTCTTAAGCTCAAAAGAGTCATGCATAGCTGAATGGTTAGATGAATTAGTCTTCTGAAGAAAAAAAGGTTACACTTTGAAGTTTCTACTAAAACAATCCAAAGTATTGCCTGAGAAGACACATGTTTGCTGTTTCTCTGCCTTTGGAAACTTTGAAAATATGATCTTGGGGGCTTCTCAACCTGAGTGGGATGCATTTCAAAGTGCACACCTTGTCCTCAAATCATGGCCTTAGAGTTAGTTCTCTCTGTTGGTTTTCTCTTTTTTTCTTGTTCCTTGTTCCTCTTGGTTTCTCAGTCTTCTCCTCTTTTAGGTTTTGTTGAGCTAGCCACATCATTGCCGACAGTCTTCACATTACTGGCGATCTTTTGAAAACAGGCAGAAATAACCCCAGGAGAATGTGCCTTGCAAGAATGCAAGGGGAGAAGAAATCACAGAAACTGTTGGGAGCTAATGAAGTTAGTGGGATGAGGGGATGCCATGGTAGATAGTATAACATCTTATTTTATCTCTCTTGCTGTTTTAAGGTCTCTGAACATGCATGTGATCATTGGTGTGGTCCAAAGTGCTCCTTGGTTGATTTTTTGATCCTTTCAGATGTTCTCTAGGGTTTTGTGTCATCTGCTGGGCACTGGTTTTTGTGTATCAACTGTGAAATTGCTATATAACCTTACATCCTGTCATCTCTGAATTCTATTCAACTCGACTTAAATCAGAAGTAAGGAGAAGTTCTCCAGAAACACTATTTGGAAATTCAATCTTATATCTCTGTACCATGTTATTGACTACAGTGGTGCATCCTGTGTTTGGAGGGGATGTGACAAAACTCCTTAATCTTTTGAAATCAGAAATTGATAAAGCTTCTCCACTCTTGCTGTTGTCATTTGATTTTTCAACTCTATACACTAACATAAACCTGATGGATCTAAGAGCTTGTATGAAAGTTCTGATTAAGAAAGTGTTGAGGTGGGTGTTTAAACTTTATTGTTTAAAGTTCTTGTTGGTTCAAAGAACAGCTTTGAACTTAAGGTGTCTGTGGCTTAAGAATGAACAAGAGATAAGTCCATTTGAAACTCTACATGGCTTTAAAATTGTGGAGGGTTCAAACTTAATCTCTTCATTGGAGTTCTTGTTAGATAATTTGTTTCTTTGTTTTGGTCACCGTGCTTATAGACAATGATATCCCCATGGGTATCAGTTGTGTTGTCTATATAGCTAATTTCTATCGTCTTCCCTAAGAGTTCGATTTTCTCAATCATCTCTTGAAGAACAAGACCTGTCATGTTTGTGCTTCATAGATTGTCCATTGTTTGTAGGTTTGTTGAAGAATAAAGCCTCTGTTAAAGAGGACAAGAGGGTTGCTCAAGAAAGAAATTTTCATTTTGGGAATTTCAGCATTCAGAAAATTTCAAATGATTTTGTATAGCGTCTCATAAGTGGAGAGCTTATTGTAAGCCCATTTGGTCTAGTTTTTGTTTGCAGTCAATTTCTCTATGTTTTGTCTTCCTCTGCATGTTTGTTTTGCTTTTTCTCTCAAATCTTTTTCCTTTTGTGTTTCTCCTTGTGTTGCTAGCCAGTATAATGGCCAAGTCTTCCTGTTGCATCTGGACTTGTAACAAAAACTCAGTCTGCAGTCTAGTGTCATATGGATTATGCTAGTTTTCAAGTTTTTGGGTCCCCCCATTGGCCTTGGGTGAATCAGCACATACAATGAAACCATGGTAAAAACCTCCAAAAATTTCTTTTGTTTCTAAGAGCTTCCTCAACTGTGCACCTGAACATCCGCACCATAGAATCATGATCATGGGCAATGTGGTAGCCCTGAACAATTGAGGGAGAATGTTAGAGCAGTTCAATCCCACCCTTTCACTGGAATTTGAAGACTGGGGTGGTAAGGGGTTGGAGATTCATGCAATAGCTGGGTATGTCACTAAGACATTTCTGCTTGATTCTGAGAACACTGGGACTTTTCTTGAGAGTTAGGACATGAGACAAAATCAAAGTCAAGGAAATTAGACACAATCAAAAGAGGAAGAAGAAGAAACTCTCTTGGCCTCCAATCTGTTCCTGATTCCAAGAACATTGGGACCTTTCTTCGAGAGTTGAGGACATGAGACAAAATCAAAGTCAAGGAAATGAAACAGAATCAGAAGAGGAAGAAGAAGAAAAAAAAAAACTCTATTGGCCTCCAGTCTGAGCTGCTGAGAAAGCAAAAGTTTCAAGGGCAATTGCAAGGGTGAGAATTGAGAACAACACCAAAAAACAAATGGAAGAAAATGTGGAAGAGAACATGCATCCAGAGAGATTCTCTGTAGAGTTTGGGGTGCAAAGAATTTATTTTTTGGTTCTTCCACAAGAGCTGAATTCTACCATGGTCAGGAGGGAAGCATGTTCTGCAATTCTGTTGTAACAGGTGTGGTAATGCTCATGTATTCCAGTGCCTGTTGCTAGTGAGTTTTCAGAAGACAGTGCAAAAGGTGGGAAGATTGACCAAAACTCACATCAGCCACAAGAAGTATATGACTTGATCTTTGTACAACTTCAAACTTCAAGTTGTGTAGTCCCAAATGTTGTCCCAATGAATGGCAACTTGGAACTCCCTCCCAGTGCCAAAAAGCTCCATTTTTGGCGCTCCATTTGTATTTACACTGGTGTTGGGTAGAAGACATTGGTAGCTAGCTACCCAAGTCAAGTTGGAGCACTCAAATCATAACTTCAAACTAGAGAGGCTTGAAAGCTTAAGATCAACACCAAATTTGAACTTTCAAATGCACACCAAAAGAGAAAGAACCATGAACCATGCATCTTTGACTTGCCCACCATATCCTTTTGGGGAAGGCAACATCCCCCACACTTGGGGGGCCCTTGCACTAAGTCCCTAGGATGATCAAAAAATCATGTGAAGCAACATCATGGACCACATAAGGAAAATCACCCAAAACAAGTGGAACCCAAGAGATATCCAAAATTTGTTGACCTTCTTGTGACAAATCATCTTTAACATTAAAGGTGTTGAATCCTATCAAATGTTGACCAAATTAACTAAACCTTCATGCAATCTTTTAAGGCAAAGGAAAGGTGTCTTACTCATGCCCATGTCACACATTTTGCAATAAGCATCCAAGCCCATATAGGCAAGCCAAGAATCCATCGGCAAACCATTGCTAAATATGATTCACATCAAAGTCACCACTTTGCAAAGTCAAGAATGGTGCCACATTCACCAAAGCAAGTTGTTACACTATTGTTCATTTAATCCAAGATCCTTAAGCTTGGAAATGAAAGAATGGCTTTCCATTTGCTTGCATTTGTTCTCCCAATATCCTCAACTTATTAAGTTCCCAAAGAAGTGTGCATGATCAAGACCATTTTTTGCTCTACAAGTCCATTTGTTCAATTCCCAAGGCAACCCCTGAATGAAACCATATTGAAATAACATAAAATTTGACTAATTGTGAGCACCATGCACAAGACCTAATCACGGCCATGATGCCTAACTGCAATTATCATGTGGGGTTGTCAAAACACAAAATTCCTTTAGATTTTTCAACATTGTCGATTGAAAATGACCTTTCAATCCCCTGTGAACCAAACTCACATTCTTGGAGTGTCAACTAAAGAAAGTTGAACGAACTAGGTGGATGTCCACTCCAACTTTATTGATTTTATGTAAACTTTCAACTCATACACATTGATTACTTCCCTTGTGATATCCAAAATGAAATGGACCTAATCCAAAACAATAGTTAACAAGAATCCCAAGCTAGGATTCACATAATCTTCTTGAGAAAAATTGTGGATCATAGCTCCCAAATCCAATGGTTTAATGGAAGCAACATGAGTTGTTACCAAAATAATCATTTGGCACATACCCAAGTTTTTTTATTTGTTTCCAATTAAAACTTTGATTGCCCCATAAGTCTCTAATTTGAATCTCTTCAACTAAAAAAAAAAATCTCCTTATTTGCGTTTTGACAACAAACTCATCCAAAGCTAGGTATGGGATACAAAGGTTCCCAAACATAGGTTGTCTTAGCACTTCCTTGAACCCATCATCCAAAATTAGGCATGGGATTAAAAGGCTTTCCAAACATAGGTTGTCTTAGCATTTCCTCAAACTTGTTAAGGTCTGCCTTAATCAATCACTTCTCATGCACATTCCTCTAGGCACTTAACAAGGTGTTCCAAAATGGGAAAGTAATCCTCATGTGAAACTTATTCAATGTGAACAACTAATTAAAGTTTAAGGGTATGGCAAAACGTTTTTTTCCTTGAAGTTGCATCAAAATAACCTATTTCTTAAGTAATTGATTTTTTACTTTTTCCTTTGCATTTTTCTTTGAAAATTTCCATTTTTAAAAATTAACTAAAACATCATTAGGATTATAAGAGTGTCATTTTACATGGCTTTGCTAAGAAGTTGCAACAAAACATCATAAGCAAGAATGTTGCAACTCAAGCCTTAGGCTCGCCACCAAGGCAAGGGTTGGCAAAGGTGCAGGCCAAGAGTGAAGCTCGTGAGTCACATTTTATGCTCCCAGGAGTGTGAGAAAGTGTCAAGGAATGAACCCCACACTCTCGAGTGAACTACCACTTTGGGAATTTGAATCCCGATGGACTCTCGAATCTTTAAAGGGCGATTGTAAAAGTTTAAACTCATTTGATTAAAAAGTTTCTTATATCATTGGAAAGCTCTTGAAATTTAGATGTTTAAAATGGGTTCGCATGACCCATTTAGGCACTTAAAACATAAGTTATGGCCAAAAGAAGGGCCAAAAGTCAAATTGTCAATTTGATTCTCGACCACTAAAAATTAAGAATCGCCCTGATTTCCTTGTGTTCAAGTTGCATGCCACATACCATTGGAAAGCTATCAATGAAGGCTACAACTTTTTTTTAAACCTCACCTCAATCAGAGGTCTTCACACAGAATTATGGGCCTCCAAAGTTGCAAGAGTCCCAATTTCGAAAATTTCGGGACTCCAACTTGGGAGTCCTAGGAGAAAATGACATTTGGGTGCTAGCCATGTGGCCAAGCATAGAGAATACTATAAAGGGGAAGGTGGTGGCTTCCCCCAAGTCTAGGCCGTGGTGAGTCTTGTGAATCTGTGTTTGCTTGTGGTTCGTCCATGCACCAAAAGTGCTCCAACTACACACTAGTCAACTTGTTGTTTGGTTTGTGCAAGTCTATGTGAGTAATTAAATTGCTTGTTACTCTTCCTAGTCCCCATCCCGGAGCTCCAGCACGCCCTTCTACCCCAAAAGTGTTATGAACTAGGGAGTGTGCCCCAACTCTTTATCCTTCTGTTGTTTTCACCTTAGATTCACATTTGAGTCTATCAAGGAGCTTGGGAGTGCATCAAAGAATATCCGCATCATTTGCCCAACTTGTTTTGACTTAAGGGACCATGATCACATTTGCATACTTAATCTTCAATTGGATCACAATTACCTTTAATGCAATGTGATTTGCTTACAAGCTCTCTCCACCCATGTTTTTGAATCATGCCTCCAAATTTGAATTCACAACTTTCTTGTTCCAAAATTACAACCAAACATTCTAAAGTTGTTTGTTTTCCTTCCTTAAGGATTGTAGTGTGGGACAATTCTTTGTAAAGTGGCTAAACTTATGATGTATCTAACACAAGTTTGACAACCCAAAATTATACAAGATCTACTAAAAGATCATCACATCAATTGAATCATACAAGTCCAAAGATGGTAGCCAAATGTTTTCAAGTAACCTTGTAATCTCTACAACCTCCACAATAATAACTACCCCACTGGCCATTTCATGTATAAAAATCAAAACTTTTGACCTCTAGGACCTCGTTGAACTTGGAGGCAAGTTTAAGAAGATTGAATACATTGTGAAATTATTATTAATGTTAGGAAAATAGATTTTGATGGGATGCCTTAACGTTCATTTCACACCTTGAATGCTTGAATTAAAATGAGTTTGCCATTTGGAAAAACAAAACATGAATTCATTCCATCTGACCATGGCCAATTTTTGTGTAGTAATAACCTTGGTTTCATTTGAAAAAGAAACTTAAAAAAGTCCCCAAGTCAAAAGAATCATAAACTTGAATGATTCATGGAGATGTAATTGTAAACAATCTTTGATTTCCTTGTGTGACAAATCACAACCAATGCATAAGTTTAATGATGACTAATAATTAGTTGCATCTTTCTTTTGTTTCCTAGCTAACCTAAACATACATTTGCAAGAAATCATGAATAACCTCCCATGCTTGGTCAATTGACAATGAGCCTTGAAGGTCTTCCATAATGGAAGGAACCTTATTTGATTCATTACTTAGATCTTGTGAGCAAAATTTGTGTGTAATAGACACACAAATGTTGATCCTAATCACTTTTTAAAACTACATAAGGGCCAAAATCCTTGTTGCATCCAATGTGACACAAAACCACATACAAATTTTGATCAAGAAACCAATTTAATGAAGGTTGTTTCATTGGAGTTATGACCAAATCAAAACTTGGAGTAATGAAGGAAAGGTGGAAATGTACATGGTGACATTGTTGTTGGTTTGTTATCCTCCTAAGATGCATTTTCCAAAAGGCTTGATTGATTAAAACCATCATATCACAAACTTTCCAAATCAACTATTGCTAACAAGATCCCCTGAAACACAAAACCTTGGACAAAAGGAACATTAACTCCTTGTTCATTTAGTGATCTTGAATTGGGTGATCCTAGCGACTAATCCAAAGTTTTCCTTGTTGTGTCGATTCACAAATGTAAAGTTGAATTATGAAAATTATAAGGGTTTAAAAGCACAATCACCTCTTCCAAACTTGCCACACCTTGCACATCCCAACCTTTCAAACTTTGCAAAATCAACAAATTTTAAGAAAACACTTCAAGAAGCAATATTTTGATCCTTCCATTGTTGTTAAGCCCCAAGTTCATTGCAATTGAAGGTTTTAATGACAATAATCTCATGTTAGCAATGTTTTGTGCCCTATCCACAAACAAAAAAAATCAAGTTCAGATGCATGTTGCATAGAATTAAAAATTGATTATGGATTCAAACCTATCATGGTTTAACACACAAGAATTGACAAAAAAAAATACACCAAAAAACAAGATTTGATGTTATTATTTCATAGCCTTCAAGAGTGGGAAAACAAGAGCTTGCAAATGAAAAAACCCACCCAATTTTTTCAAAAGTACCTTACAAGACACAGCAGCTTGTACCTAGCACATTCCATAATACAAAAGTAACAAATGTAGGTAATTATTTAGGACTTTTCTTGGGTGGAACTAGTGGAAGTTGTTTCACTTTTGGTTATGTGAGTTCCATTTTGTGATCCGAATCAACAACGGGGAACATTGGTTATGTTATGAAAGACACCTCAGGAGAACCAATGTTGGGAACACACCTCAATAATTATCAAGGGGTTTTTAGGATTCATAATTGTGCTTCTCAAGAAAATTGAAGAACTGTATCTAACATATAGAATCATACTTGAGAACTTTGAATCCTAAAACAATACTCCTTTGCCTCTCATGTTCCAAAGGTTTTTTAGGAATTTGACTTGACACACCCATAATCATCTCGATCGTTCAAAATGAATAAAAATGAAAAAAAAAAATGATAATCAAAAGTAAGTCCGATCAATGTTTGATCGTTGGCATAAAAGACATTTTAAAATTTCATCACATTGGTATCCTTAGCAACTCTTCCATGTTGTTTCTTTTACTTCTAGAGCTCCAAGAAATAATGTAAACCCTAGTTTAGTGCACCTGTAACTCTTGAGATCACTCAAAATGGACAAAAAATGAGAAAAATATGAAGTTTTTTTTTAAAAATTCTTTAAAAAAAACACATTATGTAATTTCCACATGCTTTATGCTTTTTCTATGCTACTCCTTCTCATTGGGAGCAGAAAAGATAATGTAAAGCTTAGCTTGGCACTCCGCTAACTCTTTACATGATCACTCAAAACAGACAAGAATCAACAAAAATTGAGAAATGTTGGATCACTGACCAGCGATCAGTGATGGGCAGTTTTGCAAAGTGCCCAAAGCTCTATACCCAAAATCTTGACCAGTGTCAGGTGATTCTAGCCAGTTAAAACACTTTAAAAGCTTTGCCAAAGAGACCACACACCCACTACCCACTAGGTATATCCCAAGGCTGCATGCATGACCTCAGTAACAGAGGCTGCTTTTTTGCTTGCATCCATCACAAGAAATTTTGAAAGGCACCAAAAAAAAAAGAGCCAAAAAAGCCAAAAAAGAAGAAAAATAATTCACATATCAAACAAAATGCAACATACTTTTTTTTCTTTATGTTGGGTATCTATCAAAAGGAAAATTTGAATTGAAAAAAGAAGGCAATTAAAAAAAAAGGGGAAAAAATTGCATGTCAAAAGAAATGCAATGTAAAAAGAAAAGTGCAAAAAGGGAAAAAGAAACAGCCCCAGAAAAGAAAAAAAGGTATGGAAGTATGCCACAGTGAACCAGCACCGACCAGCGCACCATGAAGGATGAATGATAAGTGGTCAGGAAACAGTTTTCTGTTGGGTTCCAGTTCATTTAGCAAACCATGGTGGTTAGCTGTGTTGCTACCTACCTACCTACCTACCTACTAACAACCCACAAGCAGGTTGTTAGTAGGTAGGTAGTAAAAACCACCCTTAAGCTATGCATAAGCCATCTACTAACCTAGTAATTATCTATTTTCCTAACCTATCTACCTATATTTGAGACCTATTTTCTTACAGAATTGGTTACCAAGGTGAAACCATATACTAACTCAGTTGAGGTTCATCCACAACCAAGTAATAACAGGCATCCAATGGATGATGCGCTGGTGGGTGCTGGTTCATTGTGGCTGAATACTTCTACATTGTCACAAAATTAGTTAAGCCATTGATATTCGTAGGGCATTCATTTTGATTTTCACTTGGTTTGAGTGTTGTTACATGCACTTTGAGAAAAATATTTTGGTAGAATTCTTCTCAAAAGTGCATGGTCCACTTCTATCAAGGTTGGGATGGCCACTTGGTTAGCCCCTAGTTGTCACAAGGTAGTTAGAGATCCACACAAGTAGACAAGATTGGAATCAATCTTTCGCAAGGAATGGTGCCACAACAAGGTTGAAGGTGACAACATCATCAATATCATTTTGTTTCTCATCCGTGTTATCTCACATTGGACATCACTTGATTCTTTGCCTTGTTTGGTTTTTTTATGGTTGTCCTTGATCTATCTCCTATACCCTCAATCAATTAGGGTTGTGACGCCTTTTTTGGCCTCTTCCTTGTTGCTTGTCTCTGGTTGCTTCATTGTTTTTCACTTGCTCTTTCACTTTGACCTTTCACTTGCTCTTTCACTTTGAGCTTTCATTTGCTTGATTGACATGATGGCTTTCTTGACTTCTTTTGAGTGAAGGGGCCTTGTGTGCTTCTTGTCCTTTTGGGTCACCTTTTGAAGAATTTGGGTGAGCCTGATAGGGCAAGCCAAGATTTCCATACATGTAGAAAAGCAGGCACAAATGGTATGTACCTAGCATGCTCCATATCGCGATGGTTTTGATGAGTTGCACAATGGGCATGTGGATTCACAGAATGGGTGTGTGAATTTACAAAATGGGCGTGTGGAGATGCAGAATGGGTGTGTGAATTTACAGAATGGGCATGTGAATTTAGCACAATGATGACACGGATTTTGAACAATGCATTGTCTGATAGATTAAGGCCCACTTTAGACAAGGGTCCAGGGTCCAATTTCCTAGGAACCAATTTGGACTGATTTGAAGCAAATTGAATCCTTGAGTTGGATTGTACCTTGGTCCCTAGCCTGATTTTTGGTTCTCCAAATCAGGAGCTCTCCTTTTAGCACTGTTTTTGGGTCTCAACCAATTGATTTTCCCTCCAAAACAGGTGCCATGTAGGTTGAGACTCAATTTGTCACTTTTTGGTCTTGGACCCTTGTCTAAAGGCCTTGGGGACCGATTTAAAGCTTTTGACCAATAAGACTGCTTTGAATTCATTGGTCCCCGGACCTTGGACCCTTGTTTAAAGTCGCCCTAAGAAGAAGGTCTGTCAATTGTGTCTTGTAAGGGGACTAAAAAGAGGCAGAAAAGGCCACATGGAAACCAGAGTTGGGGCGAATATTGAAAGCAGGAGGAACAGACCCCAGGCAGTTTAGTTACCCTATCAGAGTGGTTCTTAGGATTCATAACCACGGTTAAAAAAAATTTAAAGATCTGGTTCTGGTATAGAACAACGACTTTCAACGCTGTCAAAAAAACTAAATAACCGGCCACGAAACAGCCAGCCAGTTAGTTCCCGGTCTAATCATGAAAACCGCCGGTTCTTTTAAGATTTCCTTTTTGGGGGGGGGGGGTGGGGGACGACACAACCAGCGCACTTGGCGGTAGTTTTTGTTTCGGTGTTTTTTCAAAAAACCGGAACCGGCGATTCTCTATATATTCAAATACCACCTACACAACACTGATGGAAACCAAGGTGAATATTAAACCAACCATTAAGTTAGACATAAGGTACTGACAGAATCCATTGAACAGATTTGATTCCTGGACTTTTCATTCCTTATTATTGTGCATTTAATACTCAACTCTGCAACGTATATATATACACACATTCATCCACATTCATCCACATCTGTTTTGGGCCTTCCATATTTCAAAAGGTAATAGTTTTCAAGTACTGCAAAACTACTCAGGCCAGGGAGCGTCCCGAAAGTGCAAAGGGAAAAATCACCGCTGGCTGGCCTGTGGGGCCGGGATCTCAAATCCTCAAGAGTCTACTTTTCCACTCCCAAATCAGCCACGTAAAAGAAAAAAAAGTACCAAAAAAGAAAAAGAAAAAGAAAAAAGGAGATGAGTTTGTGGATAAAACCGTCTACCCCCAACAGATCCCCACGCCGCCACGTGTAAAGACTAGCGGCTGACCGTCCGATGACGATGTCGTCCACCATCGGGACCGCTCGCTGTTCCTCGGCTATCGTATTGAAAGAATGAATGTGTGGACCACGACACTCGGCTGCCTCTGACTTGGAACTCCCTCCCGAGTGCGTGTGAATATCGCGGCCGTGGAATTTTGGCTGTGGACGGATTGGATCGAGTTTTGGCAGGCAAAGGGGAAGAAGCGTTCGGATGGATATAGACTATTGACAGCCCTACTTTTTGTTGGAAATTTATTGAAGGGGAGGCGGGGGGGAAAAACTATGGACCTGTGGGTTACTTATTAGGAGTTTTTTTAATTAAAAAAATTGAGGGTGGGGAAGGGGGTGGTGAAGGTTGTGTATAACTTTGGATTATTGATTTTATTTCTCATAGTTGCAATACCACGGTACCTATTCATTGAATTGAGGGGTGGGCCGGGGTACTTTTGGGTGATTTTTTTTGTGTGGGGGTGCTCTTGTTTTGGGATACCTAGTTGTGATCAAATGGCTTTGTCATGTGATGGAAAGTATGGTTCATTGATTGAGGGGGCAATGGTGGGAGCAAACATGAGAACGGAATTGGACATCATAGAAGAGGTTGAACTTTTGCTATGTCCCACTTGGGTTGGGGGAGAGGGGTGAGAGAGAGGGGGGGGGGGGAACTCAAGTTTTTGGCTTTTCCTTTGTGAGTTTGAGTGTTTTGTTCATTGTGTTAAGAATCTTTCTTTTGTGTGCTGAAAACAAAGAAAGTAGGAGAGGACCTTAACAAAAGAAAGGCCAATCAATCATACATGATTTTTTTTGTAGTAACTAGGTCTTGGCCCAATGATGCGAAAACCATGATATGTAACAATTTCTTTACCTTTCAAATATAACTAGGTATAAGACGAGACGAGATGGTGAATAAATTTTCTTTTCATATCTTTTCACCAACACTTTGTGAAATAATTTGAAACTGGCAAGTTAAAGACGAAGATGACACAAGCAAGATCTCACCCAATTTCTGGGGAAATGAAGGTGTTGTCATCAAAGGATCTGATAAATTAAAAAAAAAAACAAGAACCAAACACACTTGCAAAATCACACACGTATACATACCTATGCATTCTTTTTGGGGGGTGTTAAAAATGGTAGTAGTCTGCACTATGGTATGTAGACAAATGCCTTGCCATATTCCATAACTTCTTTTGCCCTTTTGTTATGGGGTGTTCTGAGTGAGCGTTTGTAAACACCCTTGAATGACTTCCAATTCGTCTTCAACTTCAAAGTGGGCCACACTAGGCTACACAAAACCCAAATCCCACTACCCTATACAGACCCATTTGAACCACGAAACTAACCAATAGAAACCTCCAATGGAGACTTCAATAACTAACTTCCATTCAATACTTGTGTGCAATCTCATGTGTGTGTGTGTGTGTATGTGTGTGTTTATCCCTTGTTGTTACCCCTACTCTTTTTGAGTTCTTTATTCGTCTTGTGCTTGCCAAGTCAACAAACTTTGGAACTCTGTAGCTCCATAACATGGGAAGATAGTGGTGATGACAAATGGACCAAATCCCTAAAATACATGAAAAAAAAAGATAAAATGGGGGGACCCCACAAATAAATACCAATCAATCTCCCCATCCCAAAACCAAAAAAAAGAAAAAAAACCCTGGTCCCATGGCCACTCCTTGTTTACCAATCAATCTCACCACCGGGCCCAAACATTTAAAAAGAAAAAAACCTCTTCACAATAACACTCGTTTACAGAGAGAGGGCCCCCCCACACCCACCCCCCCCCCACAAAACAAACAAAAAAAAAAAAAAAAAAACAAAAAACAAAAAAAAAAAAAAAAACACCACAACAAACAACAACCAAAAAGAGAA
>Ga0116227_10008472_pt1 | contig 19352 bp, 15 predicted proteins | sample S1TSphgellanicum_FD_89693 | JGI IMG/M metagenome (GOLD analysis project Ga0116227, IMG submission 89693) | Host-associated microbial communities from peat moss isolated from Minnesota, USA - S1T2_Fb - Sphagnum magellanicum MG | ecosystem: Host-associated > Plants > Peat moss > Unclassified... | reverse complement strand
GCCGGAACGCCAAATGCAGGCTGCGCGATCGCCCCCGCCCGCCCCACCGGATATCTCGGCCGCCTTTCAGCCCGACGTCTGAGCAAAGGCGCGCCATGGCGTTGATTCCCAAAGGTGGTGTCGGCACGACATTTATCGGGTCCAGGCGGGCGGCTGCGATAAACGGTGCGACGGCGATCGTTGCCGGCCTGGTGATGGCCTCGCCGTCTGGACCAGCCAGTGCGGAACGATTGGCAATCTCTGCCGCTGCTTTGACCTCCACGGCCGCGCATCCTGCGCCCCCGCCAACCGGCATGGCTGCGCAGAACGGGCAGCGGCACCAGCGGCTGAGCCTGCGTGATCTGCAAATTCGCGCGCCGATCGGGCTGGCCGGCACCCAGGGTGAAATCGGCATCCCCTTTGGCATGCGGGCGAACGAAGTCGTCAGCCACGCGAGCCTGACTCTCAGTCTCGCATGGTCGTCCGCACTGCCCGGCGATCCCGGCCGGTTGGTGGTCCTGCTGAACGGCAAAGCCATCGGCACCGTGCGCCCGCAGCCGAAAAATGCGTCAGGCCGCACTCTGACCATCCCGGTCGATGCCGCCCTGTTCCTCGCCGGCGACAACCGGCTGAACTTTCGCCTGATCGGCCATTGTGCCCACGATTGCAAAGACCCCTTTCGCAACGCGCTGCGGACCGAGATCAGCAACGTCCGTTCGTGGCTCGATCTTGCCATCCAGACTCTGCCGCTGGCGCCAGACCTTGCCCGCCTGCCCGCGCCGTTCCTTGACCGGCACGACAATCTTCCCCTGCAATTGTCGTATGTGTTCGCCGGTTCGCCGAACCATGGAGAACTTGAGGCGGCTGCCGGCATCGCCTCGTGGTTCGGCGGCATGACCAGCGTTCGCAGCTTTGTGTTCAAGCCGGCCTTTGGCCAGGTCCCTTCCGGCAATGCGATCGTCTTCATGACCGCCGATCGCCCGATCGCCGCGCTTGCCGCATTGCTGCCCGGCCCGATCACCGGACCCGGCGTGGCCGTCATCCGCAATCCAGGCGATCCCTCGGGGCAGTTGCTGGTGATCGTGGGGCGCGGTCCGGCGGACCTGAAGCTGGCGGCCGCGGCAATCACCAACGGTCACGGCCGGCTGGTTGGCCAACAGATCAGCTTTGACGGTGTGCGGAACCCGGTGTCGCCCCGCAATTGCGCACCGCGCTGGCTCGAAAAACGGGCTTCGCGAGTCGATATTGCATTCAACAGCCAGGATTTTCGCGGCGAACCACATGGCGCGGGCAAGCGGCAATGTGCGGACATATTGCCCACCAGCACGATCGACCTCACCCGCGCCTATCATCCGTCGCGCATGCCCGATCTGGCCAGGTTTGCCGGCGCCGGCTATCCTTTCACGGTCCGCCCGGATCAGGGCGAAACCGTCGTCCTGATGGACCCGCAGCCGTCGACCGCTGCCGTCGCGGCCTTTCTCGGCCTGATGGGACGGTTCGGCGATGCCACCAGCGCGGCGGCGAGCGCGATTACCGTCGCCGACAGGCTCGATCCCGACGCCATGGCCGGCAAGGACATTCTGGTGATCGGGCGGATCGACCTCGCCGCTGCCGATCCGCTGTTCAACAAGGCCCCGGTGCATTTCCGCGACGGCCGGTTGCAACTGGACGAAGCGTCGCGCGCCGAACGGTTTTTTGCCTATGCATCCCCATTCGGTCAGGGCGTTCGCGACGAGGCGACGCACTTTCTGAAGGACACCGCCGCCTTCAGCGGAATCGTCGCGTTCGAATCGCCATTCCAGAACGGGCGCAGCGTCATCGCACTGCTTGCCAGCGATCCCGAGGCATTGCCCGCCCTGGTCGATCGCATGGCCGACCCCCGCATCGACGCGCAGATCGAGGGCGACCTTTCGGTCGCCAGCGGCGATGGCATGGCCAGCTTTGCCGTCGGACCGGGCTATCGGGTCGGGCCAATGCCGTTCCCGATCGCCGCCGGTTACTGGTTCGCCGACCGGCCAGTGCTGATCACGCTGGGCGGATTGCTGGGCGCCTTTGCGCTTGCGGTCCCGGTCTACCAGTACCTTGCACGGCGGGCGCGCCGGCGGTTGGACAAGGACGACCCGGAATGACGGGTCGCAACGCAGGCGGACAGCACGTAGCGAAAACGGTCGAGGTTATTCGTTGTAGCAACGCCGCAGGCTTTCCGCCCGCACTTGACCCCCCGCATGCGCGGCATCGCCGGGTAGGCCGCGGACGATCTCCAAAAGGTGTTTGAGCTCGCCCGGGTCAAGCCAGCCCTGGATTTTGCCCTGGCGGACGGCCCAGCAGTCCGCGACGGTTTCGCTGGGCCCGAAAATATGATGGGCGCATTCGTGCGTGTACCAGAAAAGTTGCTGCGCGCGCGGCAGCAGGAACAACCGCGGCGAAATGAATATCCAGCTCCCCCATGACTCGGCGATATCGTGGATCGGGGACACAACGGTTTCAACCGGGCCGCAGGTCGCCTGATAACCGGAAAGGAACAGCGCGCCGGCGGGCAATGCCCGCTGTTGTGCAAATGCCGGTTGAGCCAGTGCAAGACAGCAAATTGCACCAAGCATAACCTTGATTTTTTTCGACATTGGCCGGACTCCCGTTGCATAACATCGGCGTCCCGAGAATCCACAAGATCTCAAAGCTGGATGATTTTATTGTCAGATGGCAACGAGACAATATTTTGTCGGCAACTGATATGCGAAAACGGATTTCACCGCTTTTCCATGTTGTCCTGTCGCGACAGATTCCAACAAAGCGCCAATACCACAGCGCATTGAGATGAACCTCCGGATCCTCTCTCCTCCCCCGAGGGGGAGGAGAGAAAAGTCGCAATCATTGCACCTGGTAATAACTCATCGCTTCCGAATACCAAGACTATAGATTGCAAATCACAGTGGCATGAGCATCGGAAACTACGCAGCGCACTTTGGGTGTCGCAAGACGTGCAATCAGAACTTCGCACCCAGTTCCACGCCGACCAGCCGCCGGCTGCCTGGCGAGACGAAAGAGCCGCCGAACTCGACCGCGGGGATCACTTCGCTCAAATACTGTTTGTCGAGCAGGTTGTTGGCAAACACCGAAACTGTATAGTCCCCGACATGCACGCCCGCGCGCAAGTTGACGATGCCGAACGCATCGCGCCGCGCCTTGCTGAAATTCGCGTTGCCGACCGATGCCGGCAGCCCCAGTGCGGAAATCGGCAAGAGGCCGGAAAACAGCGTCGGCACGGTGTTGTTCTGCACCGTGCTGAACCAGGTCGGCCCGGTCAGGCGGTAATCGAGCCGGGCATAGACGCTGGTCGACGCGGCCACGGCATGTTCGCCCTCTGCCCCCAGGTTGAGCGTGTATTTGGCGGTATAGGGCGATTCATTGCCGACCGTTTCGGGCCGCGCGCTGTTCCGCTTGATCGAACTGTCGGTATAGTTGAACGAACCGAACAGCTTGACGCCCTTGACCGGTTTGACATTGAGGTTGAAATCGACCCCGCCCAGATCGACCAGATCGATGTTCGAAACCACGCGCAACAGGCCAAAACTGCCGACGAAGAATTCAAAGAACTGCATGTTGTGGACCTGGGTATAGAACCCGGCCAGGTCGAACGACACCAGATGGTTGAACAACTGGCCTTTGACCCCGGCCTCGAACGCGCTCGACCATTCCTTGTTGTATTCGTCGGAAATGTGCACGTTGGCGCCGATGGTGTCGACGAAATTGGTCTGGATCAGCGCCGCCGAACCCTGGTTGTTGAACCCGCCCGATTTGAACCCGATGCCCCAGTTGCCATAGATATTGACGGCATCGTCGGGCCGCCAGCTCAGCGTGACTTTGGGTTCAAGCTGGTCGAATGTCGCATGTTCGGGGGTCAGCGGGCCATAGGCCTGGCCGGGGTTGATCGGTCCGCCGGTAAACGGATCGGTCGCATCGGGCACCAGCGAATAGGCATTGCGGCTTTCGCTGTCGTAACGCAGCGCCACGCCGCCGGTAAATTGCGGTGTCGGCTTGTATTCCAGCGAAGCGAACGCGGCATAGACATTGGTGCCGAACTGGTCGGCCAACAGCAGCGTCGTCGGGTTGGTGGTATCGGGCGCGTTGTAGAGGTTGGGCAGGATCCCCTGCCCTTCGTCCCCGCCCAGGCTGACACCGACCTTGCGTGCAATGTGCAGGTAATAGGCGCCCAGTTGCCAGTTCAGCGGCCCGTTGCCGGTCGATTCCAGCCGCCATTCGGTGCTGATGTCGTGCTGGCGGCGGATCTGGAACTGCGTGCCGTCGCACGTGGTCGGGCTGTACGGACCAAAGGTCGATCCGGTGGTCGGCGCGAACAGGAACGGCACCGGGGTTGCGCCGATGAAGCCCGGCGGATTGACGGGATAGCCGGTCAGCGCAGCGGTCGAATTGAAGCAGGCATTCACCGCCGGCTGGGCCGCCGGATTGGCCGCGCTCAAAAACCGGCCAAAGTCGGCCGACGTCCCGTCGGCTTCAAGGCTTTGGTCGACATTGGAAAACATCACCCAGCCAACCAGCTTCATCGCGTCGCTCAACCGCTGATCCAGCTTGAGCGAGGTGTCGAAACTGTACTGATCGTTGGTCGGCTTGATGTTGTTATAGAAATGGAACTGGTGCTGGTTCACATCCTCGTCAAAGGCGGGGTTGAAAGCGGCGAACCCCGGCAATGCGAAAGACGCGTTGAACGGCAGCGACGCACCATGAAATTCGGCATAGCGCATCTTGAAATCAAGCTGGGTATCGGTGCCCCGGCCATAGACCAGCCGGCCGTCGACCGACCAGTTCTTCTTTTCATCCACCGTCTTGGAATCGCCGGTGTATTCATTGTGATAGAAACCGTCGGTGTTGAAATAGGAGGCCGAGACCACATACCCGATCTTGTCGGTCAATGGCCCGGCGACATGCGCCTTGGCATCGGTGGTGTTGTACATGCCGTAGGACGCGTCGATCGCCGCGGTGGTCACGTCGGTGGGCATGATCGTCTGCACCACGATCGCGCCTGCGGCAGCGTTGCGACCATAAAGCGCCCCTTGCGGGCCTTTGAGAATTTCGACCTGGCTCAGCGTACCCTGATCCTGGTTGAGATCGGCGACATTGGTCTTGAGAATGCCGTCGATCACCAGCGCGACCGAGCTTTCCGCGTCGCGCGCACCGTTCATGCCGCGAATGTTGATCTGCGTGTCGCCCGCTTCGGCCGTGCCCGTCACGATCGTCACGCCGGGGGTCAACTGGGTAAAGTCCTCGGCGCGCTTTGCCCCGGTGTTGGCCAGATCGGCCGAGGTGAGCACCGAAACCGATGCCGGCACATCCTGCAGCCGTTCGTTCTGCCGCCGCGCGGTGACGATGATGTCCGCACCCGTGTTGGCTGCGGGCGCCTCATCGGCCAGCGCCGACGCCCCGGTCAGCGCGAGGCCGGCCGTCAAAGTCAGACACGGGGTATGAAGCCACGTTCTGTGGTGCCATTGTGAAAATCGCATAGCCTGCCTCCCTGTTGAACCCCCGATTCACATGGATCTCCACATGAACCCGCGCGCGACTTGCCCATCCCCTTGTGGCGACCATCCCGACCCGTTTGCATATTCGGGTCCGGGTCATCGGGGCTTGCCGTCGCCCGAGATTATTGTATACAAATACGTCTAGTCAAGCTCCTTGGGAGATCACATGTCACGCGCCTCTGATCGGGCCTATGCAGCGATCCGCAACATGATCCTGTCGGGCGAATTGTCGGCCGGGACACCGCTTGGCGAAGAGGCCCTGGCCGAGAAATGCGGGGTTTCGCGCACCCCCGTGCGCGAGGCTTTGCGCCGGCTGGAAAGCGACATGCTGGTCACCCGCACCGATACGCAGCGCACATTTGTCGCCGAATGGTCGCTCGACGATGTGCGCGATGCGTTCGATTTGCGGGCCATGCTCGAAAGCTATGCCGCGCGGCGCGCCGCCGAGCGCATGACCAGCGATTCGCTGGCCCGGCTGCGCACCGCCAATGCCCAGATTGCACAGGCGATTGCCCAGCCGCGCCCCGATGTCGGCGGTTTTCTCGAAGGCAACCGGGTGTTTCACGCCGCAATTCTCGAAGTCGCGGGATCGCGGCGACTGGTCGCCCAGCTCGGGTCGCTGGTCGAACAGCCGGTGGTCTGGCGCACCGCGCACCACTATGGCCCGGACTCGTTGCACCGGTCCTGGTCAGAGCACGAGGAACTGATCGCCGCATTCGCCCGGCGCGACGGGTCCTGGGCAGGGGCGATCATGTCCAGCCATATCCTGCGCGCCTATCACGCCTATGCCGACGCGCATCGCGGACTGTCCGGCGGAGCGGGCAGCGCCAGCGCCGCCACACCCCGCGCGCGCGCAATCGAGGGTCGAGCATAATGTATACAAATAACGTCGAAATTCTCGAAGTTGCGCCTCGGGACGGATTGCAGAACGAGACGATTGCGATCTCTACCGATCACAAGCTGGCGCTGATCGCCCGCGCCATCGCCGCGGGCGCCCGGCGGATCGAAGTCACCAGTTTCGTCAACCCGCGCGCGGTGCCGCAAATGGCCGATGCCGATACCGTCGCCGCCGGCCTGCCAGTGCGCGATGATGTGACCTATATCGGCCTGGTCATGAACCAGCGCGGCGCAGAACGTGCGCTGGCGACCGGCCGGATCGACCAGTTGGGCGCGGTTGCCGTGGCCACCGATCGCTTTGCCATGGCCAACCAGAACCAGACCAGCGACGGATCGGTCGACGCCGCCAAAGCGATCGTCGCCCAGGCACAAGCCGCGGGCAAGACCGGGCAAGTCACCATTGCCGCCGCGTTCGGCTGCCCGTTCGAAGGCGAAGTGGCCGAGGCGCGCGTGCTGGCGATGGCCGCCGCGCTGGCAGAGGCAGGCCCGGTCGAAATCGGCCTGGCCGATACCATCGGCGTCGCCAATCCCGCCCATGTCGGCCGCGTCGTCACGCAAGTGCGCGATCTGATCGCGCCGATCCCGGTGCGGGTGCATTTTCACAACACGCGCGGCACCGGCCTTGCCAATGTCTGGGTGGCGGTCGCGGCCGGTGCGCGCACGGTCGATGCCGCGATCGGCGGCCTTGGCGGATGTCCGTTTGCGCCCGGCGCGTCGGGCAATGTCGCCAGCGAAGACGTCGTCTACATGCTCGAACGCGCCGGCATTGCCACCGGGATCGACCTCGCCGCGCTGATCGAGGCGAACCGCTGGCTGGGCACGATCATGGATCGCACTCTGCCGGGCATGGTGGCGCGCGCGCCGGCGTTTCCGACCGCATACTGATCGTCTTGGCGGCCAGGACCGGCCGCAACCGTATAAATTAAGGGGGTTTGCATGGGTTACCGATTGGGTGTCGACGTGGGCGGCACATTTACCGATCTGCTGCTGCTGGAAACGGGCACGGGCGCGTTCTGGCGGCACAAGACGCCGTCAACGCCGCATGACAGTTCGGTCGGCATTCTCGACGGCGTGACCGCGATCTGCGGCGCGGCGGGGATCACCGCCGATGCGATCGACTATTTCCTGCACGGCACGACCGTCGCGACCAACGCCGTGCTCGAAGGCAAAGGCGCCAAAGTCGGACTGGTCACCACCGAAGGCTATCGCCACATCATGCAGATCGCGCGCAGTTTTGTGCCGGGCGGCCTGGCCGGATGGATCATCTGGCCAAAGCCGCAGCCGCTGGCAAAACTCGAACACACGGTCACGGTCAAAGGCCGGATCGGCGCCGACGGAGCCGAAGTGCGCCCGATCGACGAGGCTGACGTGCGCCACCAGCTCGGCCTGCTGAAAGCCGCCGGGGTCGAGGCGGTGACGGTCAGTCTGATCAACGCCTATGTCAACGGCGCGCACGAGGCACGCATCGGCGAAATCGCGCGCGAAGTGATGCCCGACGCGCCGGTTTCTCTCAGCCATGAAGTCCTGCCCGAAATGCAGGAATACGAACGCACGCTGACGACCGTCGCCAATGCCGCGGTGCGGCCCATCGTCGGCAAATATGTCGCCAACTTGCGCACGCGGCTGGCCGAAGCGGGCATGGCCGGCCACTTGTCGCTGCTGCGGTCCGACGGCGGGCTGATGAGCGCGCACAAGGCCGAAACCCAGCCGGTCAACATCCTGATGTCGGGCCCCGCCGGCGGCGTGACCGGGGCGATCTGGGTCGGACGAAATGCCGGCATACGCAACATCATGACGCTCGACGTCGGCGGCACGTCGACCGACGTGGCGCTGATCGAAAGCCTTGAACCGCGCCGCCAGCGCACCACCGAAGTCGGCCATCTGTCGGTGCGCGCCTCGGCACTCGACGTAAAGACCGTGGGCGCCGGTGGCGGGTCGATCGCCTATGTTCCCGAACTGACCGGCGCGCTGCGGGTCGGGCCGCAATCGGCAGGTGCGGTGCCTGGCCCGGTCGCCTATGGCAAAGGCGGCGAGGCGCCGACCGTCACCGATGCCAATGTCGTGCTGGGCTATCTGCCCGAAAACCTGCTCGGCGGCACATTCCGGCTCGATCGCGAAGGCGCGCGGGCGGCGGTGCAGACGATCGCCGACCGGCTCGGCATCGGCCTGATGGAGGCGGCGCGCGGGATCATCGACATCGTCAACGAGAACATGTTCGGCGCGCTGCGGATGATTTCGGTGCAGCAGGGTTACGACCCGCGCGATTTCGCGCTGATGGGGTTTGGCGGCGCGGGGCCGCTGCATGTCAACGCGGTGGCCCGCCTGATGGGTAGCTGGCCGGCGATTTCGCCGGTTTCCCCCGGCGTGCTGTGCGCGCTGGGCGATGCCACCACCCGCATGCGCACCGAAACCGCGCGCAGTTTCTCGCGCCTGGCCACACAGACCCGGGCCGAAGACCTGATCGCGATCCTCGACGACATGGCGGCGCAGACCAGCGCCGAACTGATCGCCGACGGCGTGCCCGAAGCCGAACTGTCGACCCTTTTCGAAGTCGACGTGCGCTATGCCGGGCAGGCGTTCGAAGTGCCGTTGACCATCACGCCCGACGACCTGCGCCGCGACGGCATTGCCGGCATCCTGGCGCGGTTCGATGCGGAACATTTGCGGCTGTTCACGTTCAACATGGAAACCCCGCACGAAATCGTCAACTTGCGCGCGGTGGCGCTCGGCCAGGTGCCCGACCTGCCCGCGCCGGAAATCCCGCGCGGCGACGGCAACCCGGCGGCGGCGTTCATGCGCGAACACGTGATGTGGATGGACGGGCGCGAACAGACCGGCGCGATCTATGACCGGGCAAAGCTGCGTGCGGGCGATGTGATCCCCGGCCCCGCGATCGTCTGCGAAATGGATTCCACCACCCTGATCGAAACCGGATGCGTCGCCAACGTCGACCATTGCGGCAACATCCTGATCCAGCCGGCCTGAAGGAAAACCGACCCATGCCTGCAACCATTCTCCAGACCAATCCGGTCCCGTTCAACCGCGTGGCGATCGATCCGGTCACGCTCGACATCATCGAAAACGCGTTGCGCAATGCGCGTATCGAAATGGACGCGACGCTGGTGCGCACCGCGATGTCGCCCGGCATCCGCGAACAGGGCGATGCCTTTCCGCTGATCGCCGACCACACCGGCAAGATGATCGTCGGCCAGTTCGGCAGCTTCATCGACGGATTTTTGCGCAATTTCGACGGCACGCTGGAAGACGGCGACCTCATCTTTCTGTCCGATCCCTATTCGGTCGATGGCGCGATCAGCCATTCCAACGACTGGCTGGTGCTGTTGCCGGTGTTCAAGGACGGGCGCCTGATCGGCTATACCTCGATGTTCGGGCACCAGAGCGACATCGGCGGCAAAGTCGTCGGATCGATGCCGATCAACGCCCATTCGATCTTTGAAGAAGGCGTGCGCATTCCGCCGGTCAAGCTGTGGAAAAAGGGCACCTGGAACGAAGACCTGATGAAACTGGTGCTGCACCAGACGCGCAAGCCCGACTGGTGCCAGGCCGACCTCAATGCGCTGATCGCCAGTTGCCGCGTTGCCGCGCGGCGCGTGATCGAAATGGCCGAACGATTCGGCGACGATGTCTATTTTTCGGCGACGCAGGAATTGCTGGCGCGCAACCACCGCGCGATGAAAGCGCTGATCGCGCTGGCCATCGCCGAGGAACCGGTCAGCTTTGAAGACTATATCTGCGATGACGGCATGGGGTCCGGCCCCTATCGCATCCGTTGCACGATGCGGCGCGCGGGCGAAAAGGTCATTCTCGATTTCGACGGCACCGATCCGCAGTCGAGCGCGTCGATCAACTTTTACCTCAACGAAAACATGTTCAAGATGTTCTTTGGCATCTACATGATCATGGTCTTCGATCCGCAGATCCTGTTCAACGACGGGTTCTATGATCTGATCGATGTGCGCATCCCCGACGCATCGCTGTTGAAGCCGAAATTTCCCGCCGCGCTGTCGGGTCGCACCCACGCGCTGGGCCGTATCTTTGACATTCTGGGCGGGCTGCTTGGCCAGAAGACGCCCGAATTCCTCAATGCGGCCGGTTTCTCGTCGAGCCCGCACTTGTTCTATGCCGGCAACGACACCCGTGCCGGACGTGGCGGCGAATGGTTCCAGCTGTTCCAGATCGGCTTTGGCGGGATTCCCGGCCGGCCGATGGGCGACGGGCCCGACGGGCATTCGTTGTGGCCCGGCTTCACCAATGTGCCCAACGAATTTCTCGAACGCTATTTCCCGCTCCGCATCGAACGCTATGAGTGCGCGCCCGACAGCGGTGGCGCGGGGCTGCATCGCGGTGGAGACGGCATTCACATGACCTATCGGTTTCTCAGCGCCGGGATCATCGCGATCCACGATGATCGCTGGTTCGTGCCGCCGTGGGGGGTGAACGGCGGCGAACCGGGCGGCCGTGCGCGCAAGATTCTGGAAAAGGCCGACGGCACCACCCACATTGTCGGCAACAAGGTCGAGGATCTGACGGTTGAAGAGGGCGATCAGTTGCACTTTATCACCTGGGGCGGCGGCGGTTGGGGCGATCCGCTCGACCGCGATCCCGAACTGGTCGCGCGCGAAATCCGCGAAGGGCTGGTGACCCGATCGGGCGCGATTGCCTATGGCGTGATTGCCGATGCCGATGGCACGCTCGATGCCACGGCGACCACGACGTTGCGCGCACAGATCCGCACCGACCGAGGCCCGTTGCCACTGTTCAACTATGGTCCCGGAATTGCCGCCCTGCGCGCCGCATGCCAGGATGAAACCGGCCTGCCTGCCCCGGTTCAGCCCGAATGGCCCCATCTTGAGGCAGCGGAGTAAGCCGTGAACAAGGGAGCATTGCACGATATCCGCGTCGTCGAACTGGGCCAGTTGCTGGCTGGCCCGTTTTGCGGACAATTGCTGGGCGACATGGGCGCCGACGTGATCAAGGTCGAACCACCGGTCTCCGGCGACCCGATGCGCGAATGGGGCCAGGGCGACGACAAAGTCCAATGGGAAGTGATCGCCCGCAACAAGCGCTCGGTCAGCGCAAACTTGCGCGTGCCCGAGGGTCAGGCGCTGGTCCGCCGGCTGATCGCGCGTGCCGACGTGGTGATCGAAAATTTCAAGCCCGGCACGATGGAAAAGTGGGGCCTGGGCCCCGACCGTCTGCTGGCCGATCAACCCGGCCTGATCATTGCGCGCATGTCGGGCTATGGCCAGACCGGGCCTTATGCCGAACGCGCCGGGTTTGGCGGCATTGGCGAGGCGATGGGCGGCTGGCGCTATATCGTCGGCGAACCCGATCGGCCACCCAGCCGGATGGGCATTTCGATCGGCGATACCCTGACCGCGACTTACGGTTGCATGGGTGTACTGGCCGCGCTCCATGCGCGCAGCCAGACCGGGCAAGGCCAGGTGATCGACGCCGCCCTGTATGAAAGCGTGTTGCAGGTGATGGAGGGGCTGGTCCCGGAATACGACCGGTCGGGCCTGATCCGCGAACGGTCCGGCTCGGTCTTGAAGGGCATCGCCCCGTCCAATGTCTATTCGTGCAAGGACGGCGAATTCATGATCGGGGCGAACAAGGATTCGCTGTGGCAGCGACTGGCCGAAGCCATGGGACAGCCCGAACTGGGCACAGACCCGCGCTTTGCCACCCACATCGCGCGCGGCACCAACCAGGACGAAATCGACGCGCTGATCAACGCCTGGACCCGCACGCAGAGCGTTGACGAAGTCGAAGCGCTGATGACGCAGTATTCGATCCCCGCCGGGCGCGTCTATCGCGCGCCCGACATGATCGCCGACCCGCATTTCCAGGCGCGCGAGGCCATTATCGAAGTCGAAACCGAACGGTTCGGCGCGCTGAAAATGCAAAGCGTCTTTCCCAAACTGTCCGCTACGCCGGGCAGCGTGCGCCGACCGGCCCCGTCCAGCGTTGGTCAGCACAATGCCGAGGTCTATGGCGACCTGCTTGGCCTGTCCGCCGCAGACCTCGACGCTTTCGCCGCGCGGGGCGTGATCTGATGTCCCGGCCGGTCGACCTGACAGCCAACTATGCCGGTGCGTTCGACGGGCGGCTGGCGTTTGGCAAACGCCCGGCGGTGATCGTGGTCGATATGGTCGATGCCTATCTTGTGCCCGGATCGCCGCTTTATGCCGGGATCGAAACCGCGCTGGAATCCGCGATCCGGATCACGGCGGCGGCGCGCGCCTGCGGCGTTCCGGTCATTTTCACCAATGTCGAATATACGCCGGGGGGCGCCGATGGCGGCGTCTTCTTTCGCAAAGTCCCCGCGCTCAGATGTTTTGAGCGCGGCAATCCGCTGGCTGCCTTCCCGGCGCGTCTCGCTCCGCAAGATCGCGATCTGGTCATCACCAAACGCTATGCCAGCGCCTTTTTCGGCACGCACCTCGCTGCCGCATTGACGGCATCGGACATCGACACGCTGGTGATCTGCGGCACGTCGACTTCGGGCTGCATCCGCGCCACCGCGCTCGATGCCTGCCAGCATGGCTTTATCCCGTTTGTCGTCCGCGATGCCTGTGGCGACCGTCATCCGGCGCCGCACGAAGCCAACCTGTTCGACCTTCAGGCGAAATATGCCGAAGTTGTCGGCGAAGCCGAAGTCGTGGACTTGCTGGCGCAGGGCGGCGATGCGTTGGACGGCGCAGCCACACCCCGATCAGATTAACGGCATTGCCCGGCCATCGCGGTGATGGAGCATCGCGTCCAGCACGCCCATCGCGCGGCCAAGCCGCTGTCGGTCGAGGTTGCCGCCGATCGACAGCCGCACGGCCTGTCGGCCATCGGCAGGATCGACGCGGAACTGCTCGCTTGATACCGATGAAAGCCCCACCGCCTGCAAGGCGTTGACCAGTTCGAACGATCGCGTTTCCCGTTCAAGCGGCACCCAGATATGGTATCCATCGGGCGCCGCGCGATAGGAACCTGCGGGCAGGATTTCGGCGACGATCGCCTGCCGCACAAGACATTCCGCCCGCACCTCGTCCACAAGCATCGCCCAGGTGCCGTTGCGCAGCCATTGGGTGCAAACCGCAAGGTTGAGCGGGGGCGGCATGACCGTTGTCTCGTGCGTGTCGGTGGCAAGCCGCAGGGCATCGCGCAGCAGCGGTGCACGCAAATATGCAATGCGCAAAGCCGGCGAGATCAGTTTCGAAAGGCTTGCCACGTGCCAGGTCCGCTCCGGCGCGAGAGCCGCAAGCGGCGGGTAATTCAGGCGGCCGAGCCGGGAATAGGGATCGTCCTCGACAATGAGGACATCATGCTGCCGCGCGATTTCGACAATCCGCTTGCGACGCTCGGGCCCAAGGGTCGCAGTCGTCGGGTTCTCGTTGTCGGGAACCAGATAGATCGCGCGTATGGACGCCAGCGCGCAGGCATCGGCAAACGCGTCGGGATCGATGCCGTGATCGTCCGCGCGCAACGGCACGATCCGGACATTGCGGCGCCGACATATCGCGGCCCAGCCAGGATAGACAAAGGGACCGGTGCAGACCGCGTCGCCCGGCTCGAAAATTGCGCTGGCGATGGCGTGCAGCGCGGTCTGCGCCCCGCTTGTTACGATCACATTGTCCTCGCCAGCCTCGATGTCGGCAGCGGTCAGCCATTCTGCCCCGGCAAGGCGGTCCTCCGCCGCACCGCCGACAGGCTGGTACTGCATGCGGTTCGCCGCAGCCGGGCCTTGCAACACGTCCTGCATGGCTCCGGCAAAGCGGGCCGCAAACGTGCTGCCCAACGCAATCGGCGGCAGGTTCATCCCGGTGTCGAAGGGCGGGACATCGGCGGATCGCCCGGCCGATGCCAGATCGCGCACGAAACTGCCGCGTCGCCCCTCGGCATCGATCAGCCCCTGCCGCTGCGCCTCTGCATAGGCGCGCGATACGGTGCCCGTGTCGATGCCAAGCGCCTCGGCCAGAGCGCGCTGCGGCGGCAGGCGGGTTCCGACGCTGAGCCGACCGGATTCAAGATCGCGCCTGATGGCGGCGCAAATGGCCAGATAGACCGGGCCCTCGGTCTGTTCGATATCCGGCAGCCAGTTTTGCGACGATGTTTGCATTGACTTTGTATGCCTACAATAGCCATATAAGGCAAGTGCTGATTCCCGGCATTCAATGCGGACATGCGCGATGACAACTGACAACCTTTCACCCGGCGGCAAGGGCCGGTGGATCTTCCACTGCGGCGCAAAAGGGCTTTGCCCCCGGTGCGGCACGGGCAAGATGTTTCGCAGGTGGCTGAAGCTGTATGACAAATGCCCCGTTTGCGGGCTCAATTACAGCTTCGCCGCGCCAGACGACGGCCCGGCGTTCTTTTCGCTGTGCATCGTCGCATTCCCGCTGTCGTTCTTTGTGGTCTGGTTGCAGGTCAGGTTCGATCCACCCTATTGGGTTCACCTCGTGACATCGTTTCCGCTGATGGGAATTTGCTGCGTCGTGCCCCTGCAATATATCAAGGGTTGGCTGGTCGCGTCGCAATATGTGAACAAGGCCATGGAGGCCGGGACCGAAAAGCTATGGGCTGACATGGAGGCCCGGGCCGCACACAATGATGACTGAGGCCGATCTTTCACGGGCAAACAGCGGCGCTGTGCCGGCAACACTGGTCAAACTGGCGCGCGATTTCGGTGCCGACTACTTCGCCGCGATCAATCGCGCCGATCTTGCCGGGATGGTTCGCGCGGGCAAAGCGGACGACTTCCCCGAAATCCAGGCCGCGATCGCGTTGCTACGGGCGCACGCCGACAAGATCGCGCGCTATGAGGACGCGCTTGCCCAATATGCCGATCCGGCGTTGTGGGATCAGGCAATGCCCGGAGGCCCGCTAGCGATCCACGACAGCGGCGAAATGGCGCGGAATGTCCTGAGGGGACGCCCTGCGTTCTATCACCGCGATTGAACTCGGCCTTTGCCCTACCGCGAGCGATGACGGTCACGCCGAAATCGGGTAGGCGACTGTCGATTCACAGCTCCGACGCCCAGGACATCCATCACCATGAGCAAGCCCGGCACCCATTCCCGTCTCGAACAGTGGCTGGAGCGCGGCCTGTTTGCGTCGCGCTGGCTGATGGCGCCGGTCTATATCGGCCTGATCCTGGGCCTTGCCGGACTTCTCGCCGTATTCGTCGCCGAACTCTGGCACGAAATCCCCAAAGTCGTCGCATCTGGTCGCCCTGACGAAGCGGTGGTCATGGCCCTGTCGCTGATCGACTTGTCCCTGACCGGCAATCTCGTGCTGATGGTGACCTTTTCCGGATACGAGATTTTTGTGTCCAGGATGGATACGGGCGACGATCTCGACAGGCCCGAATGGCTCGGAAAGCTCGATTTTTCCGGCCTCAAGTTGAAACTGATCGCATCGATCGTCGCGATTTCATCGGTGGCGCTGTTGCGCGCGTTCATGGCACTTGCCGAACAAGGCGAGGAGCCGGACGGCACCAAGCTGGGCTGGATGATAGGGCTGCACCTCACGTTCCTGCTTTCAGGAATTGCGATGGCCCTGATGGACAAGCTCTCTGGTGGCCCGGACCACTCCGGTCCGCGCCACCAGCGCAATGATCACGCCCGCACCACCTCGGCATAGCGCCGTGCGACATCGCGGCGCGACAGTTGCGGCCCCAGCGCGCGGCGGGCGGCCTGCATGGCCAGCCAGTCGGCTTCATCGGCGAGCGGCGGGATCGTAACCGTCTCGCCCCGGTCGAGCCCGACGAGCGCGGCGTCGACCAGATCGCCCGCGTCCATCACCATTTCGGCGGGAAAGGCATCGATGTCCTTGCCCGACCGCGCCCAGATTTCGGTACGGGTCGCGCCGGGCAGGACCGCCTGCACATGCACACCGCGAGGCCCCAGTTCATGCGCCAGACCTTGCGACAGGTTGAGGATAAACGCCTTAGTCGCACTGTAGGTGCCGTCGAGCATTTCCGGAACCAGCGCCAGCACCGACGCGATGTTGATGATCGCCCCTGCCCCGGCTGCGCCCAGGCGGATGCCCGCCGCGCGGGCCAGCAACGCGGGTGCGGTGACGTTGAGTGCGATCATCTGCGCGACGCTGGCTTCGGGTGACGTGGTCAATGTGCCGGTCAGCGACATGCCGGCATTGTTGACCAGCAGGCCAAAGTCCGGCGCCTTGGCGATCGTTTCTGCGACAAGGGTCAGATGCGCCGGATCGGTCAGGTCTGCGGTCAGGACCTCGATTTTCCGTCCGGTCTGCGCGCGCAGCCGCGCGGCCAGATCCTCCAACCGCGCGGTATCGCGCGCGACCAGGATCAGATCATGGCCGCGACGGGCCAGTCGGTCGGCGTAAATCGCGCCGATACCGGTCGAAGCGCCGGTGACAAGAGCGGTAGAACTGGCAGGGATTGTCATGGCATTGTCTCCTAATTGGCCACGCGCACCGTGGCGGTTACGGAAAGCCCCGGGCGCAGGGCGGCAAGGCCGGCCTGGCCGGGATCGAGGCGGATACGCACCGGCACGCGCTGCACGATCTTGGTGAAATTGCCCGTGCCGGGTTCGAACGGCAGCAAGGCGAAAGTGGACGCAGAACCCGGCGCGAGGCTGTCGACGCTGCCGGTCAGGCGCGTAGATCCCAGGGCATCGACGCGGATCGTCGCGCGCTCGCCGGGGTGCATGTGACGGGTCTGGGTTTCCTTGAAATTGGCGGTCACATAGATCGCATCGACCGGCACCAGCGTCAGCGCGCGCGTACCGGGCTGGACATAATCGCCCACCCGCACCTGCCGGTTGGCGACGACGCCATCGATCGGCGCGGTGATCACCGTGTGGCGCAAGTCCTGCCCGGCCAGATCGATGGCGGCACGGGCATGGGCTTCGCCGGCCTCGGCGCGGGCCAGCGCGGCCAGCAGGTCCGCCCGCTGCGCATAAGTTACCGCTGTCTGACGCTGTGCAACGCCCAGGTCGGCGCGCGCCTTGGCCTGCGCCTGTTGTGCGCCGATCGCGGCGGTGCGGTACCCTTCTGCATCGCGCGCGGCGACCGCACCGGTTGCCACCAATGCGGCATAGCGGCGATCATCGGCAATTGCATGGGCCTCGGTCGCCTCGCTGGCGCGGATTGCGGTGGCGGCAGCGACGGTCTGCGCTTTCGCCAGCGCTTCCTCGTCGCCCTGCCGCGCCAGCGCGGCGCGCGCGGCCGCGATCGCGGCGCGTGCGTCGGCAAGATCGGCTGTTGCGCTCGCGTGGCGGGCGGCAAACTCCTCATCGTCGATGCGCAACAGCGGCTGGCCGGCGTGCACCGGCTGGTTCTCGCGCACCAGCACCGCGCTGACGAAGCCCTTCACACGCGGCGCCACAGTGGTCGAATCGGCGGAGAGATAAGCATCATCGGTCGACTGGCTGGCCGGCTCGGCCAGGATCCACGCCGCGCCCAGGCCTGCGATGATCAGCGCCGTCCCGGCGGCGATCGCTGCGCGGCCAATCCGGGGACGCGCGGCGGCCTTGGCATCCACGGCGGTTTCGGCTGCGATCTGGGGCATGGGGAAATGGTCTCTTGCTGAAATGATGATCGCAATATATATGTCAATCATCATATGTCCAGAGGGATAATTTTCGCATGACCCCGCCCCGGATTTTCGCAAGCGGTCAGGACTGGTCGGCCAACCCGCAGGCCATGCCGACGCGGCGCAAATTCCTGATTTTCGGGCTGATGGCGTTCGGCCAGTTTCTCGCCCTGTTCGATATCCAGATCGTCTCTGCCTCGCAGCGCGAACTGGCGGCCGGACTGTCGGCAGGCCCTGACGAAGTCAGTTGGGTACAGACCGCCTATCTGATGGCGGAACTGGTGATGATCCCGCTGTCGGGTTACCTCGCCCGCGCGCTGTCGACGCGATGGCTGTTTGTCGGATCTGCCACGATGTTCACCGTGTCGAGCCTGCTGTGCGGGCTGTCATGGTCGATCGGCTCGATCGTGGCGTTTCGCGCGCTGCAAGGCTTTACCGGCGGGGCAATGGTCCCGCTGGTGTTCGCGGTCGGCTATACGCTGTTCGAGGGCAAGCAACGCGCGATGATCCCGGCAATCCTGGGCACTGTCGGCGTGCTGGCGCCCGCGCTCGGGCCTGCGGCCGGGGGCTTTATCACCGAGGCGCTGAACTGGCGCTGGCTGTTCTTTATCAACATCCTGCCGGGGCTGGCGGTGGCCGGGTCCTGCGCGGTGCTGCTGCGGGTCGATCGTGCCAACCCCGCCATGCTGCGCCGGATCGACTGGGCGCATCTGGTGGCGATGGCGGTGTTTCTGGGCGGGCTGGAATATGTGCTGGAGGAAGGGCCCCGGCACGACTGGCTGGGCGATGACACGATTGCCATTGCGGCCTGGGCCTCGCTGGTCGGGTTTGGCCTGTTTATGGAACGGGCGCTGTTCTCCACCACGCCGGTGGTCAGCCTGCGGCCGTTTCGGCGACCGATCTTTGCCTTTGCCTGCCTGTTCAATCTGGTGATCGGCTTTGGCCTCTATTCCTCTATCTATCTGGTGCCGGTCTATCTGGCGCAAGTGCGCGGCTACAGCGCGTTGCAGATCGGGCAGACGATCTTTGTGGTTGGCGTCGCGCAACTGGCCTCGACAATGGTGGCCGCCACCTTGTCGCAGCGGATCGATCTGCGCTGGATGATCGGGGTCGGGCTGTCGCTGTTTGCGACGAGCCTGTGGATGACCTCGGGCATGACCAGCCAGTGGGGTTTTGCGCAATTGCTGGTGCCGCAAATGGTGCGCGGCTTTGCGCTGATGCTGTGCATCGTGCCTGCGGTGAACATGGCGCTGTCGGGCGTGCCGCCGCAGGATCTGGGCGCGGCATCGGGCCTGTTCAACGTGATGCGCAATCTGGGCGGGGCGATCGGCATCGCCGTCGTCAACAGTTGGCTGCAG
>Ga0116227_10008471_pt1 | contig 19356 bp, 18 predicted proteins | sample S1TSphgellanicum_FD_89693 | JGI IMG/M metagenome (GOLD analysis project Ga0116227, IMG submission 89693) | Host-associated microbial communities from peat moss isolated from Minnesota, USA - S1T2_Fb - Sphagnum magellanicum MG | ecosystem: Host-associated > Plants > Peat moss > Unclassified... | reverse complement strand
GGGTCTGACTCATATTCCGTGCACTTTGCTCATGCGGGGGCCATGATCCTTGCCTTGAGCAAATCGATTTTGGCGCGTCCGAACATCTGGCGCTTGATGGCCTTGAGGCGGTTGATTTTCCCCTCGACCTGACCGCTGGACCAAGGCGTGGCGATTGCGGCGGCGACGGCGTCCTTGTCCGCCTCGACGCCAGCGGCGAAGGCGGCGAGCTTGGTGTCGGCCGCCATGGCGATCCATGGATCGAGCCGCGCCTCGTCCTTCGAGCGCATCATGGCATGGAAGCGATCGAGGACCTCACGTGCGGTGATCAGCGCGGGCACGGCCTTTTCGATCACCGCGTTGATCAGGGCGGTTTGCGCTGAACCGGTCTCGCGTTCGGTGGTCATGCTGCGCGCAATGGTCCGCGCGCTCAGCCCAGCGCCGCCAGCGTGGCCGAGTTTCTCATCGCGACGGCGGCGCGTGGCCCATTCGCTGACCACTCGCAGGGAGCCAGCAAAACCACTTGCCTTCAGCCGACGCCAAAGTTCGGCGCCGATCCTGCACCCCGCGTTCCACTCGGCCTCGAGCGTCAGCGACCAAGCGTCGAGCGAACTCTGGCGGCTGCGGAACGTATCGTGCCGCTGGCCGCGCAGGACCTTCCGGATCGTCTGGCGCGAAGCGCCGGTCGCGCGCGCCATGGCCTTGATCGGGATGCCTTGCCCGGCCAGATCGATGATCTGGCGATTGAGCGCTTCACGCAATTGCGCACCATCCCACTGGATGCGCTCGGCGCGGGTCAAGGTGGCGGGATCAACCGGACCCGTGGGCGCCAATGCCCGACGCAGGCAGGGCATCTCCGAGCGCACTGCGGCAAGAAAAGCCGCCGAGGCATTCTCGAACAGGTGCCAGCGGTCGGCCACCTGCCGCGCCTGCGGCGCCGCTTCGCTGGCGGCCGCCCCATATCCCGGGCCGCGGTCACGGCAGATGATCTCGACCTGCGGGTTATGGCGCAGCCATGCGATCACTGTATCGCGCTGGCGATCGGGCAGCAGGTCGATGACCTCGCGGCGCTCGAGATCCACAACGATGCTGCCGTAGCTGTGGCCTCGGCGCCAGGCGAAGTCATCGATGCCGACCACCCGCGCGGGCGGCGGTAGCTCGGCGGCAGGGTCGCCACGCCGCAGGACACGCAGCATCGTGTCGCGCGACCACGGCACCGCCAGTCGCGCCATCATCCGCGCCCCGGGCCGGCCGCCCAGCGCGACCGCAACTGCCCGTACCAAGGCGTCGCAGCGGCCCACCCTGCGGCCATATCGACGGCCAACGGGCGGCGCCAATGGTTCGCTGAACGTGCGTCGTGGGCAAGACATGTGCGTGCAGCGAAATCGACGGACTGACAACCGAAGCCGAACCGTGCTGCCGCTGACCGGCAAATCTGATAGCGTGCGGTCGTATCGGCTGTGGAAGGACGTCGATGGGGTGGCACAGTCCGGGCAGATCGCTCCAGCAGACGCCAAGCGGCCCGAAATCTCGACAGTTCCATTCACCACAGCCCTGCTCTCCACGATCAAACCGGGTAGCGTCAGGCTGCTGTCCCATGCTTTCACGGCCATTGGCCCTTACTCCTCGCTTTCCGTAAGCTGGAGTTCGCGGCTACCCCTCGGAATTGTCAAATCTGCACGGAATATGAGTCAGATCCAATTCTAGACGCCGATTACCCCTCAGACGGGGTCAATTTTGCATGCCGCTCCACAGGCCTCCCTCCACAAAGACCATTCCGACGAACCGGCAACGCTGGAACGGACGAAGGAAGGGCGCAGCCTGAGCCGGTTCCGCTATCACGGCGCGGAACGGTCCTTCATGGTCATTGAGGCTGGCTTCTTCTCCGACCCCCGCTTTGTCCGTGACACGCTGCATCAGGCAGGCGCCATCGCCAAGCTGGCCCTATGCGGCTACCTTCTGGACATAGGCTTTCCCGACGCATGGCTGGCGGTGCATCTCCGTCAGGACATCACCAAGGCGCTGGCTTACGCCAATGCGACTGGCTTTGCTCATGATTGCCCGGAGATGGCGTCGCTGGCCGTCGTCCTCACGCCCTATTGGACATGGGGCTACCATCCCATGCACGACAACCCGCCTTTGAGCGATGGCGGGTTCAAGCCGGGCCATATTCAATCACTTTTGCGCGCGCTCCTCGACCGCGTGCATGACGCAACCGGCCATCCCTATCCTAAGGGCGCGCGCAGTCAGCGGCAGGAGTGGCGGTCATGATGGCGCGCACCGACATGGACCACCTGCCATGGACGATCCGGCAGGAGCTTGATCGCATCACCGCCATGGTGTTCGAAGCCTTCGCGGAAACGCTCAAAGGCAGGCTGTCCGAACAATACCGAGCCGGGCGCATCCTCAAGCTGATCCTGCACGGCCCGCATGCGGAAGGAGATTGGGAACAGATTGCGCCGGGCGAAGCCTTCCGCGTACTGGTGATCGTCAATTATCCCCGGCTGGCTCGCAGCGACAAGGATTGGCGACAGGTCCGCGACCGCTTGGCCCGCGCTTCGGAGTTCGGCGAGATCACCCGTCCTGTGCGGTTAGCCGTCGAAAGTCTGGAACGAGTCAACCGCGCGCTGGTCGATGGTATCCCATATTTCGTCACCATCGCGGACAAGGGCATTCCACTCTATCACATGGAGGGCGTGCGCCTGCAATCGTTACTGCCCCCGAGGGTCCAGTGGATGATGTGTTCGCGCGAAGGATTGCGCGGATCGGGGTGGCGGACGGCCTTAGCTACCAGATGTTCAAGGCAATAGATGCAACGGCTCATTGGATAATCTCGTTACTGATCAGGCCCAGAAGACCAGGGTTGCCGCCTCGCCTCCGGTGTGAGGGTGTCGCGCTCGCATAGAAATCCGAGCCCGTGGAGTGGGCGACCGAGCGTTCGAGGACTTCAAGCTGCAACGGTCATTGATTTGCTTAAAGGCTTTCAGTTCTCTTCGTACAATCGTCCCGAGCTGTCGATGGAAATGTAGAATCGGCTCCGTTGAAGCTGCTCATAAAAAACCGGCCCCGGCATGGTCGTCGAACATCTCGGCCGAGCGCACATAGCCGAGCAACACCTTGACCGATTTGTGGCGCGACACCTCCTGCATCTTGTTGATCGAGGCCCGCGTGCGTGCGGCCTCCGTCAGGAAGCCGGCGCGCAGCGAATGGCCCGCAACGGTGGCCGGGTCCAGCCCGGCCTTTTCCGCATAACGCTGGATGAGGCGCGCGACCGAGCGGTCGGACATCGGCACGAGCGTGAATTCGCCCTGGGTGCCGATCCGCGTGAAGAGCGGCCCCGCCGCGCCGCCGCGCAGATGCAGCCACGCGTTGAGATGCGCGACCGGGCGCAGCACCTTACCCGCCGGCACGGCAATCTCGGCCCCCTCGCCCATCTGGTCGGTTTTTGAAAAGCCGATCCGCAGCTTCAACCCCTGATCGATCAGCGCGACATCGGCGAGCTGCAGCGCGACCAGTTCGGAGCGGCGCAGCGCGGCGGCGAGGCACAGCGCCAGCACCGCCCGGTCGCGCGTGGCGCGGGTCCCCTGCCCTTCGGCCAGCGCGATCATGCGTGCGAGATCTCTGGCGGTGATCGCCGCCTTCCTGCGCGTCGGCCGCGCGCGTTGCTCGCGCCGGATGCCCGAGAGTGTGTCGGCAATCAGCGCATGCGCGTCGCGGCCCATCGGCGGCACCAGGCCGTCCTGGCGATGCTTCCACCCGATCGCGGCGAGATGCCGGGTGATCGTGCTGTCCGCCCGCCCGACAAGCGCCAGCGCGGCGAGATAGGTGGCGACCACTTCAGGTGCCGCGGGCAACGATGTGAGTTGCCGCTCCCAGCACCAGTCGTCGAACTGGCGCCAGTCGCTGGCATAGGCGCGTAGCGTGTTCACGGATTTGGCGCGAGTGCGGTAGGCGCGCGCCGCGGCGATCTCGGCCACCAGCGGCCCCTCGCCCACCGTGATGATTGCGCCGGCCAGCGCCGGCGCGGTCCCCGGCGGCACCGCGATCTGCCGTCCCTCACCCTCGTCCATACTACCTCACGCCCGGCTCTGAGCGGGCCGCAGGCGGCGCGCCACGGCGTCTTTATAGAGATATTTCTACTGTCCGTGAAGGGCACTTATCGGACAGTATAGGCAGCCGATCATCTCCTCGTTCGCCTACCCCCTGCACTATCTGGTGATGCTCCCAAGCAGTTAATACATGAGTTAACCTCGGCCCAATGACCTGATTCACCCAAACAAATGCGCGAAGCGTGGCATGGAGTGATATTCACTCCCGCAGCCAGGTTCCCGCTAGACGTCTTCCACCTCAACCCCGAACGGGCGGTTGATGATCGATAATACCTCGCCGGCTACAAAGATACGATTGCGCCGGTAGCCTGTGCGTTCGACCAGAACACGGGCATCAACCAGTTGCCCAATGCCAGTGAGCACCGCAGGGATCGAGAGGTTCAGTCGATCCGCCATCCGCTTAGCGGTGAGGACGGGATAGTCCGGAAGTGCCTCAAGCATCCGGATGGCCGCTGACCCAGCACGGAACTTGCGTCTGGTATGCCATTGCTCCTTGAGACGCCGCAGCGCCGCCCGCGTCGCGAAAAGTTCCTCGACTGTGGCCACAATCGCCCACGCCATAAAACCCACAAGGGGGTCCCAGTCCAAGCGTTGCTGTGCAGCCTTCAGGCCCGCGTAATAGCCCGTCTTGTTCGCCTCGATATAGGCCGAAAGGTACAGAGGGGTGTGTCCCTCTGCGGCCATCATCAGCGGCAGCATCAATCGCCCAACGCGGCCATTGCCGTCACGGAAGGGATGGACAGCCTCGAAATGAGCATGAGCAATCGCCATACGAATCACCAGGCTTTGGGTGATAGCTTGCATACCTTCGCACCGCAGGTAGCGCGCATTATCGTCCAAGCAAGCTGCCACCGCGCTGGGCGGCGGCGGATTGAAGGTTGAATAGGCGATCTGCCCCCCTCCCCCAATCCAAACCACAAGGTCGCGTGTCCTTCCAGGCTCATCGAGGTAATGCGGATCATGCTGCATCGCTTCGGCATGCAACTCAGCCATCAGCGCGGCGGTGAACAGCCCGGGCCCCGCCTCGCGTGCACGTGGAATGAATCGTTCGAGCGTGAGAGCGTAGTCGCGTACCTGCTTGGCTTCGTCCCGGGATGCCTCATCATCCTCTTCAACGGACAGCAACTCGTCGAGCGTGCTGTTGGTGCCCTCGATGGCTGAACTGCTTACCGCTTCACGGCGGCTGAGCAGGCGGCTGATGAGATAAGGATCGTGCAACTCGGACGCGAGGGCATCGACGCGTGCCATCATCTCAACGGCCTGACGATGGCAAAGCTGGGCGTCGCTCAATAGGATGCTTTCCTCCGGCGGTGCAAGCGGGACCACACCGTAATGGGCCGCATGAGGTTCGGGCAGCCTGCGCAGCTGGTCACGAACCGCCGCGACGAGATCATCCCTCTTCATGGAAACCTTTCGTAAGGCGGTCTAAATCCGATCCTTATTAAAGGTTATATCAGAAAACTTCAATGAGAGTCGTTGGTAGGCCTCCATCCTAAACCTTCAACGCCGCCACGCGCCTGTCAGCGCGATCTCCGGGCCATCATTGCAGGCCCCAATTTTGGGGTCGGCGACCCCCAACAATCGCGGCATTGGGCTAGTTCAGTCGTCCAAGTGCCCGCTTCACGGTGGGCAAAATCGTATAGACGGCTTCCCGCCCTGCGCCGCGATTTTCGTGGTCCACTCGGAAGCCCTGGTAATGGCGGCGCAAAAATCCGGCACGAACCAGGTCTGATACGGCTCGGCTGATGTTCGAGCGTCCTGAACTACGAACCCGATTGCGCACCTCTGACGCGACCAGCTCATCAGCGAGTTTGCTGTCCGAAGGCAGCTTCCCCTCGTCCTGCAACTCCGCGCGAACCTGGTCGAACATCGCTAGGCGGCGCGCGTTGCGACGGGCCACCGGGACCATAGCATCACTCAACCATTCCCGTACCGGAATGGCTTCGCCCTGCTCTCGGATATAAGGACCAACGCTATCCGACCGCCCTGCGGCTTGCGCAATGAGGTTGAGCACCATGAAGGTGTAGCGCGGTCGTGGCGAAACCTCGGCAAGCCGATCGAGCAGTGCCGGAAGATTGAGATCTTCCGTGGCTTCCATCTGCGAAAAGAGGTCTAGCTGGGACATGCAAGATTCTAATCATAGGAAGAACGAAATGTGAATCCCCTTTGGACGCGGTCGCCTTCATATATCATGCGTGACAGTTTACCTGCGCTTCTTGGGTAAAATGTCACTCATGGCCGTTTTCGGTCATCGATGGCCAGGTCTGATGCCACTGGGGGGCTGCTCTATTCGTTCTGCAAAGCTTCAAGCGTAACAAGATGCAGGCTTCCGGCCCCGCACCGGTTCAGCCTCCCCTCGCCTACCCTCGACGCGCATTACCCTTCGCCCAGCGTCGCCCTAGCGTCGGCCATAGAGATATAGACCCGGGTCGGATTGTCCGGATCCTGCAAGGAGGCAAATCCCAGATCATCATAGAATTTCGACCGCCGCTCGTAATGATCGTCCTTTAGAACATCGAGCACGATCGCCGCTGCCCCCATCTGCTCGGCAATCAACACACAGCGCTTGATCGCGTCGATGACCAAGGCGGTGCCAAGACCTTTGCCCTGCAGGCCTTCGTGAACCGCGACAGCACGGATGTAGATGACCGGCACATCGGGCACCCGCGCCCGCTGCCATGCCCTGGCCCCCAGATGCAAGCGCACCGCCATGGCGCCCAGTGTGTAGAAGCCCAGCACGGCAGTATCGCCCTCGGTCGTCGCCAGCCATGCGATCACCATGCCGTCCCTCACCTGATCAGACAGGGACGACTTCAGGAAATTGTCGATGGGCGGGAAACCGCAAGACAAGGCGCTGCGATCATGCAGCGCCTTGTCGAATTTCGCGATGGTGAAGGAGGGAACTGGCGTCGAGTTCTCAGTCGGCATCCTTGAGAACGCCCTCAGAAGCCTTCAACACCTTGGCCAGTCCCGGAACGGCCTTACCCGACGCACCGACAGCTGCCTTGAACGCATCAAAGGTCTCCTGCGGCAGAATGGAGAGGGACACGCGCTGCTCGACCTCCTGTGCGCGCAGAAGGGCCCCCTGCCGGATGAAGTCGGCCTCCTGCAGGCCAGTCGCCGCCGCAGCAGCCCTGATCCGCTCTTCGTCGGCGCGGTACATCCTCAATTCCTTGCGTGCTTCCATCTTGCCAGGCGTAGCTGTGATCGTTTCAAGAGCGAACATGTCGGTCCTCCATATCGGAAAGACGTGTACGGCAAAACGCCGTACGCGTCCATGATGCCCCTAGCTGGAGTGATCTACGCGCGCGTGGGTGAGGCATCGACTGTTGGCTTCCACAATCACCGCACCTCCGCCTCCAACATCGATTTATACCCCCCATCTCTGAACTACTGGTCGCGGGGGTCGGCAATGGAAAAAACCGTACTCACTCTTCCGTCATAGCCTTGAGCGATGACACGAGGGGCAAGGCACACACCAACACCGAGACCAGTTCATCGTCCGCATAAACTCCTCAAAGTCGCCTGCGGTTCGGGTACACATAGACAGTTGCGAACCTTGTCCCGATTTGATAGCAAAATCCCGGTCATTTTGACGAACTTTTCCCGAATCGTAACTCGGAGATGATGCGTGCTGTCCGGTCAGACCCTTGATGCCATGATCACGGCGTGTGAAAACGCGAAGAGTGTGCTCCGCAAGGCAGCCATCGATCCTTCAGAGCGCAAGACTCTCAACATCACGTTGACCGCTTCTGTAGCTGCTGAATATCTTGATCGCACCCCGGAAGGGCTTGCCAAGGCGGAATCTCGGGGGCGTTTACCTGCGCCAAAGACAGCGTCCAACGGGCGTCGCTTCTACACTGTCGACGACCTTATCGCGATCCGTTCCAAGCTCGGGATCAAGGTTGGTAAGGCGGAAGGCGAGCGTGCGGTTGTCGTCGCCGTCCAGAATTTCAAAGGGGGTGTGAGCAAGTCCACCACCTCCAAGCATCTAGCCGACTATCTCGCCCTGCGGGGTTACCGCGTGCTGGTGGTTGATTGCGATCCTCAAGCGTCGATGTCGGTGATGTTCGATGTCAATCTTGAGGAGTTGATCGACGAAACCCACACGCTTTCAAATTTCCTTTCACCGCAAATGGATGATGCGGATTCGTTCCGCAAAACCGTACGCCGTACCGCTTGGCCCAACATCGATATTTGCCCAGCTAATCTGGGTCTTCAGGACACCGAGTGGGAGTTGACGGCCACCATCGAAGATGGCCCAGGCGCCATAGCCGATGCCTTCCGTAAATTACGCGATGGTCTGGAAGAAGTCCGGTCAGACTATGATGTCATCATCTTGGATCCGCCTCCAGCCATGGGTTTCCTCGGCGTCAACACATTGACCGCAGCCGATGGATTGCTCATTCCCGTCCCGGCACGCCAGCTCGATTATCTGTCGACCATTCACTTTATGCAGACCTGCCGAGAGGCTCTGGAACTGATCAGCAAGTTCGATCCGACGATCGACTATGGCTTCATCCGGGTGGTCTGCACCATGTTTCAGCCGAACCGGACGAACGAGGCGCAGATGCTTCAGGTCATGGAAAAAACCTATGCAGGCCAGATGATAAAAACGCCGATTCTGCTGTCCGAAGAGATCAAGAATGCCGGGGTTCTGATGTCCTCCATTTATGAGGTCAATAAGCCTTATGGCAGCCACCAGACCTTCACCCGATGCCGCGACAACCTGAACACGGTTTTCAAGGAAGTCGAGCGTGAGATCTGCAAGCAGTGGCCCTCGCGCCTGTCACAGATTGGCACTGATAAGTTGACGGAGGCAGCATAATGGCGACCGGAGGCAAGCGCCGTAGCCTTCTGGCAAGCGCGATCGAAAGTCTTGGAACCCCTGCCCCCGCAGCGACGCCTGAGGTTGAGGTCGAGGAACGTTCTGAGGATAGCACCCCGAGCGACGATTCCGAGACGGCCGCCACGCATCCCTCTTTCCTAGCTCGACGAGCCCAGTCGCTCGGGGAAGTAAGCCGCGTGGTCAAGCGCCCTACGATCAAACTCAAACCCAGCGAATGCTCGATCTGGCCCGGCAACGCTCGCAACTATGACGACTTGAGCTACGACCGCTGCGAGAGCCTGATCAACTCGATCAAGGAGGAGGGGCGTAATCGCGAGGCTGCAGTCGTTCGCAGAACCTCTGAGGGCCCTCTTCAGTACGAGCTGCTAGTTGGTACGCGGCGTCACTGGTGCGTCTCTTGGCTCCATGCCAACAACCATTCGGAAGTGGAATTCATTGCCCGGATCGAGACTCTCGATGATGAGGGCGCCTTCCGTCTTGCCGATCTCGAAAACCGCGAACGCGAAGATGTCACGGACCTGGAGCGCGCTCGCAACTACCTCCATGCGGTAGAAGCATACTATGGTGGAGTCCGCCTGCGGATGGCGGATCGGCTCGCGATCCCGCAGACGACACTGTACAGCTTCATCCGTCTAGGAGAACTCAGCGACGAGGTCATCGCCGCATTTCCAGACACTGCCAGCGTCAAGGCGGCACATGCGAATAAGCTCGCCCCTCATTGGAAAGTAGAGGTCGGGCGTGAGCGCATCAATGCTGAAGCGATAGCTATCGCGGCGGAGCAGGCGGAACGTCGCTCAAACGGCGAGAAGACCATCGACGCATCAAAGGTTTGCGATCGCCTCATCGCAGCCGCCAAAGACAAGAAGACGCGAGCGAAGGATGCAGCTGAAAAGGCCCCCCCTCCCCTCTTCTCGAGCGGAGGAGATCTCTTGGGACACGTGATGGCGGATACCGCAAAGAAGGGTATGACCATCACGATCAACCCGACGGAATTGCTCACGGTTGATGAAATTCTGGCGGCTTTGCGGCCTGCAATCGAAGCCGCAAAGTTCGCAAAGAAGCCATAATTTTCCTCTTTTTTCAAAGAGGTGGATGCGATTTACGAACTTCGTAATTCACCCAGAGGCGACAAATGACCCGGTCCAAGGCTCCCGATCGTGATCTGCAGGCAGATTTGTTTCTGCCTCAGATAACCGCCCTCCCTATACGGGATCAGCGGGACACGATGGAGCGTCCGTTTTTCTCGCTTCATAAGCGCAAGCGGGTAAAGCCGATCGACTATGTCAGTCCCGACGGAAAAGTGTCCGTCCATGTGACCGGCAACAGCGAATACGGCATCGCCACGATCTATGACCTCGACATCCTGATCTACTGCGCATCGGTGTTGATGGAGCATAAGCGGCGTGGCGTGAACGATATCCCACAGACGCTCGGCGTAGTGCCATACGACATGCTTAGAACCTTGCGCCGCGATACCGGAGGCGGGGAATACGAAGGTTTGTCAAACGCTCTCAATCGCCTCCAATCTACAACTGTCAAAACCAACATCCGAACGACAGGACGCCGCGAACACACCTTCTCCTGGATCGATAGCTACAGCCAAGTGGTAGATCCCAATGGAAAGATCCGTGGGATGCGTATCACGCTTGCGAAGTGGTTCTATGACGGTGTCCTGATGGATGGCGGTGTGCTTGCCATCGACCCGGCATATTTCGAAATCAAAGGTGGTGTGATGCGGTGGCTATATCGCGTTGCCCGCAAGCACGCAGGAGGCAACGGCGCCGAGGGCTTCACCATTTCGATGCCCACTCTATATGAAAAATCGGGATCGGAATCACCCTACCGACGCTTCAAATTCGAGATGCTCAAAATTGCGCGGGAAGATACCTTGCCTGGGTACTCCCTCGAAGTCGTCGAGCACGCAGCCAAAGAGCCATCCATCAAAATGGTCAGGCGAAATGCGCGGGCTGACAACAGCACCGCTGAAGATGGGATACCCCCTGCCCTCAAGGCCCCTGCCAAGAAGAAGAAGGATCAGTCGGAAGCTCGCATGTCCTTCCCTACCGACGGTCATATCTCCTATTCGCCCTTCGGACCGATTGCGCTTCAGTACCTCCCTCACCCTCAGCGGGATTTAGGATTAGTCGCTCAGGATTTTCGTCGCTTTATCGCTGATCGGAAAATTCCTGCGGATGCGTACAACATTGCGCAAATCTTCTCGACCTTCTGCGCTCGGCAGAATTTCGCCAGCTAGCGCTCATCATCCGAAGGCGGGATCGAGGCGATCTTGGCTTCGGTGAACTAGCCTCCGCCCGATAAATAAAAGTAGCCGCACTCTGCCTCTGCTTGAGACAGCCGTTTCGCTCGCATATCTCATGCTCGATATGTCTCCGTGCAATCGATGGTCGTGATCTTTCAGTAAGCCCCTCCCCCGGCACTTTCACAGATGTCGCCCTTCGACGCTACTTCCTCGGCAATCCACATCTCTGGAACCTATCCCGGAAGTTCGGGGTTATAGGAACACCTACAGCGGAATAGCTCCGCCATGCGCTCCAGCACCTCGCTCCCGGAAGTCGACATGGCGGCTTATCCCCGCCTATTGGGCCAAGGACAGCTTATAGGTCTGCCCTTGCGGTTGGTCCTCATCATGTCTTCACCCCGAGAGCGTGGTCACCGGTCATGGGCTTACCTCTCCCGATGACCACTGCCCTCACATAAGCCTTCAGCCGACCCTGATAGATGTCGAGAGCGTCAAGGTGATCACAGCGCACCAACGCTCAAGGCCGCTAGCAACGCGCAGCATCAAAAAACTTGCCGACCCTCAAGCAATGCTCGCAGCTCCGACTTATGGACCTGGCTCCTGACTTACTCATCCGGATTTCCTAGGTCAGCTTCTCGATCAGACAGCTTGTGGCCAGAATCTGTCATTGGCCACTTCGCGTACAGCAGCGGATATTGCGCGCGCTCCTAACTCGGCCAGATAGCAATCCAGCTCGCTCGCGATTTTCTGAGAGCTGGTTATCTCGCGCTGGCCGGCAACCAGATCCGCCGCGTAGATTCGGGGTTAGAGGAACGCGGGCCGATCAGAGAGGCACCTGCCTCCTCGCCAAAGACGTAAGAGGCCTTGGAAAAATCGCTCCATGTTTGCGTTTTTCATCATAATTTCATGGCTTTAACATGCAATTACGAAGTTCGTAATTAAGCTAGGTGATAGTTCCCTCAGCTCTGCTGCCAACATTTGCCCCATAGCGTGGGAAAGTGTTCCTGAAACCCCGAAGACTTGGCGATAAACGGTCCGTGTTACCGGCGCTTGGATGGTCGGTACCCAGCATCGTAACAATCTTAGACCTCAAAGTTCCGAACCGACGCAGGGGGAGGGGAAGGCTGATTTCTTCGCTAAATGCCCACCTCTGTCAGCAGATGACCATAAGGGGCACACTCAGCGGAACCGCCGAGCCGGAGAATTTCAATATCAAAAGGTTCGTGGTGAGAACCAGATCGACAGCAAAGCGCCACTCTCTCATCGTTCCTTGGCTATTAGATCTAGGTCAGAAACCACTCCGCCTCTGCATCTCTCAAGGACGCAGAGCGAGAGTTCGTCTCCCAAGGCCGAATCCGTTCCTGAAACCCCGAACCTATCGCAGCCTGATTTGCCTCCATCGACAACCCAAACTCATTCCAGCCAATAGCGCCTGATAAGGCGGTGCCACCTGACTTGGACTACAAGGCCGTTCTTTCCGCATGTTCCCTGGCCTCTCAGGTATAGATCGATTGCGGAAACGGGGTTTAAGGAACGCTTTTCCACACCACCACGGGGTTAGAGCGTAGGCCAACTCGGCGATTCGGCGGCTAAGGAACGGAAGCGCGGGGGTGTAGGAACGGAACCACGGGGTTCAAGGAACGCAATATCGGGGTTTAAGGAACGCGGTATCTTCCCGACTCGTGGGAATCCGCTGAGTCGCGATACGCCTTCACGTTCTTAACTTCTTTAACTCTCTCTAACTCTGTAAGGACGGCTGTCGCCGTCCGTTCCTTCCTTTTTATATGAGTCTTGGAAGAGGTAGGGGAGGGGGCCGATGGGCATCGCTCAACCTCACCGTTCGCCCTTGCCATGGCGTGCCAAAATAGCCAGACTGCGGCTCTATGCTACCCCAAGATTTCATCGGCATCCTGGAAGCTCTTGGTAGGGCTTTCATTCGTTATCGGGAAGCTACAGGTTTTGATCCCGTTCTGGTCGGTGGTGCTGCCTCTGCGATCAACACGGACGGAGCTTTCATGACTGGAGACTTCGACGTAGTCGCCAGTAATGACGAGGCTTTGAAGGTCGCCCTCCTCGAATCCGGCTTCATCCATGAGGGCGGTCTTGGTCATCTCGCGGGAGGCTTCTACCATCCGGACTTTCCAAATTACGGGGTGGAGCAGGTCAGCGGACCTCTCTTCGATGGCAAGACAGATCGAGCGCGTCTCATCACGGTCAGCATCACCCCACAGGCATCCATCGTTCTGCCACCTGTGGAGGACCTGATTGCGGACCGTCTAGCCCAGTATGGTGCAGGTCCGGCCAGTGAACAGGAAATGCTCCTTCAGGCGCAGGAAATGAGAAGACTGGCGCGATCTCTGGATTTAGAATATCTTCACAAGCGCATCAGAGAGGAGGGGGGCGATCCCGACCTCCTTGATGGAACAGATCGTAGGCAAGGAAAGGAGCAGAAATGATTGTAACTCTCTCCGACCTTCTGTCAGGCATCCGGGAACGCAAAGCCGAACTTGGGATTGTAGATACTCCCGAACGCACGGAAGCCATGCGTAACAAAGGATCTCAGCGAACGCCGAGCAAACGAGCGATGCTCGCTCGGATCGAAGAACGGGCTCTTGCAGCAGATATTGCGCCGCCAAAGGCATATTTCTAGGCCCACAAGCCACTGGCTTGCGTGAAAAATCCCCTTAGAAGCCCGTACGGCGCGAAAAGAGTTTCCACACACTGCAGCCTAGGTGAGGCTCGTTTTCGCGCTCTAAAGGGCTTTCCCGGGAACCGATTTTTCGGTAGTTTTTGAGTGCAAGTGCTGTTTAGACGTTGCTCTCGTCTACATTGACGCCCAATCGAGACAACAGGGCATCAAGGTCAGCCATCGACGCATCATACTCGCTCAATGCTCCTGAGGACAAAGCAGGCGGGTGCACCGTCTCTGTTCCGGCGGGAGGGCGCGCTATGGCAACGCCATAGAGATGCGCGCCGACGATTGTCTCGCGGGTGAGGACGCCGCTGTCATCGAGCGCTTCCAACATGCTGCGGACCCCGAGCCGGGTCGCGCCGACCACAACCTCGATCTGAGCTGAGCGCAAAGCGCCGAAACCGACGAGCCACTCGAACAGCGTGGGCATGCGTGAGGTAGTCCGCCGAGCTGAGCGTAGACCTCGGAGCTGGCGCGCGCTCGGGTGCGCCTCGTCCACCAATAAGGCAAGGCGTGAGGCTGCACCGCGGAGTGATAGTGCGCGTCTTAGCCGGCCATCGGTGTCGTTGCTCAGAGCATCGGGCTGGATCAGCCCGGGGCAGGGAAGGGCTAGATGCAACAGGCCCGTTGTGTGGAGGAGTTCACCCAGTTGCGCCTCGATCGCCCAGCGCGGCGTGGGAGCTGGCGCTTGCTCTATGGTGAGGCGCCAGACCTTCGGGCCAAGCCTGGTCGGGCTTCGGTCGAGAGGCGCGAAGGATGTACTGTCGCCCACTGCAGCGTGCAGATTGGTGAGCAGCACAAAGGGCAGGGGGGAGGGAGGCCGCTCTAGAGCGGTGAGCAACTTGCGCGCTTCCGCCAAAAGATCATGGGCAACGCGGTGACCGTCCCCAGAGTTGATGTCAGCGACCGCTAGCACTGCAGGCATCAGTGTGGTGGCCATCGCGGCGAGCGGCGCCCACCGCGCATGGCCGAGCGCAGTGAGCAAAGCGAGGACCATGGCGCGCGGCGGGCGTAACGCACGATGAGTCGGCTCGCTTGCATCAGCAAGAGGCACCAGCCCGGCCAACCAGGCATGGAACCGTGTCGGTGTGAAAGCATGCCCTTCCTGGCGCAGCGCGGTGATCAGTGTCTCGCGTAACAACCGCCCGGCCAGTATCCGCTCGGCGGAGGAGGGGAGGTGTCGCAGCGCGCCGTCGAGCCGACCGAGCGCTAGTGCTGCTTCGGCCTCAGCGGTGGCGATTTCATCAGGCAGGATGGGGTCGGACGTCATGATCCCGCGGAAAAGCTAGCGTTTCAGCAGAATGAATACTGAAAAGCAGTTAGCTATACAAGAACTGGAATCACTTCTTTAATCGACTATCGATAATGGAATCTTATCGATAGTGACAGGGGGCTAAATCCGTCCTACGCTGCCAAAATGGCCCGTTCCGATCCTTCCGTGCCGCCGTCTCTCGGCGAGATCCTCGCCGTCATGCCCGCCGGCGAGGGCGCCGTGCCGCAGCGGCGTGGTGGGCAGGCCCGCGACCGGGTCGTCGAACTGACCGGTTTGATTGCCGCGCTGGTGGGGGAGGGCAGCTCAATCGATGCCCTGGCCTATCGCAAGAGCCTCGAGGCCCGCGCGCCCGCCAGCGTCAAGGCGCTCGCCAACGATCTGGCCTGTTACGCCGCGTTTTGCGCCCGCGCGGGTGGGCTTGGTCTTCCCGCCCAACCGGCGCGGATCGTTGCCTATCTCGAGGATTGCGAGGCCCGCGCCCTGAAACCTGCCTCGGCCGAGCGCCGTCTCGCCTCGCTGGCGGTGATCCATGGCCTGCTCGGCGTGGCCAGCCCGACGCGGGCGCCGGTGGTGCGCGATGCGCTGCGCGGCTTTCGCCGCCGGGTCACGATCACCCAGCGTCAGGCGGGTCCGCTGCGCTTTGGCGAGGGGATCGGGGTTGAAGCGGCCAAGGGCTTCACGTTGAGCGTGCTGTTGCAAGCCTGCCCGGCGAGCCTGGCGGGCTTGCGCGATGCGGCGTTGCTCAGCCTTGCCTACGACACCGGCCTGCGTGTTTCGGAACTGGTCCAGGTGACCTGCGCCGACATCGCGCCCGAAGACGATGGCGCGGCGGTGCTCACCGTGCCGCGGTCGAAGACCGACCAGGAAGGGCAGGGCACCTATGCCTGGCTTTCGCCCGACACGATGCGGCGGGTTACGGCTTGGCAATCGGCGGCCAATCTCAGGCAGGGCGCGTTGTTTCGTCGCATCCACGTGGTGCGGACCAAGGCGCGTGAGGCGCTTCCCATCGCCGCGCTGCCCGCGCCGCCGGGCTATGTCTGGCGGTTGCCCACGGCCGTGGCAGCGCGGGTGGCCTCCCAACCTCTCCCGGCCACCAGCATGTCCATCCTGGGCGAGGATCCGCTGACCCCGGCGGCGGTGCGGTTGATCATCAAACGCACCGCGCGCCGGGCCGCCGACGAACATCTTGTGACGTTGGTCGGGCCCGAGCTCGACACGGCCATCGCCACCCTGAGCACCCATTCGCTGCGCGTCGGGCTGACCCAGGACCTGTTCGCCAGCGGCGAGGATGCCGGGCCGATCGCTCAGGCACTGCGTTGGACGTCAACGTCCACGGCCTTGCGCTATGGTCGGAAATTGGCGCCTTCGTCCAACGCGACAGCGCGCATGTTGCGCAAGGTCAGGGGATAAGCGGGTCAACCATGGGGGCGCCGGATCGGGTCGCCCAAATGGCAGCAAAGTCGTGGACTCCGGAACGACCGGTTCCTGACCCTCGAACGGCGATATCTGCCATTTTCCTAGCCTGAACGGAATCGGCTGCTCGCGACGCAACCCCGGCGGTTCGCCCAGCAAGGGCCAATGACTGCTTCTGGAGTGCCCGCTGAAGGCGCGCCCCTGTTGCGACGCATCGCCCAGCTTGAGGAACGGCTCGGGGCGCAGATGTTCGAAAGATTGCCTCCGGGATATCGCCTGACCACGGCGGGTGAAGAGGTTCTCGAATTCGCGAACCAGATGGAAGCGTCATCACATCAACTGGAAACGCGCATCTTCGGGCGCGATCAGAACGTGCGGGGGCTGCTGCGGGTCACGTTGCCGCCATTTCTGGCGATGCACTTGCTCATGCCGGATTTGGCCGAATTTGCGTGTCCGCATCCGGACATTGAAATGGAGATCGTGTTGACCGAAGCAGTGGCCAATCTGACCAATCGGGAGGCGGCTGTCGCCATCCGCATGGTGAGGGACCGGACCGCCCTGCCGCTCAATCTTCACGGCCTGAAAATGGCCGGCGTGGTTCGCGAGCATTTATATGCCTCGCGATCGCCTGGCTGCGTGGCGTGCGGGCGCGCCAGAGCCCATCCGCCCCATCGTCATCGACGATCAAGGCATCTCGGACTGGGCCGACGAGGGCGAGGCGCGTGCAACAGGGGTTCCATTCCGGGCGCCGGACGCCGACGCCCAGATCGCCGCCGCAAGGCAAGGGATCGGCATGACCAGATTGCCATGTCTCGTTGGCGATGCCGATCCCCTGCTGGCGAGGGTCGCGGGCATAGCCGGTCGCGAAGAGGATCGGCGTGCCCGGACGCACCCGTTCGGCATGGTCGGCGACATCGCGCCCGGTAAGAGACCCCATCAGTACCACATCGGTCAGCACCAGATCGATCATCTGCGCGCTGTCGAGGACGGCGATCGCGCTCGCGCCATCGACTGCCTCGGCCACACCATAGTCCAGCTCGAGCAAGGCATCTGTGGTAAAGCGGCGCACGTCATCGAAATGCACGATGGTAACCGGCCAGATGACTCGTTCCGATGCCTTTCCCTGAGTCTCCTCATAGCGGATCGCGATCTTGTGCTGCCGCCGGATGGCATCTCGCATTAGGGCCGTCTGTGGCGGATCTATATGGCCGTCATCCCGGCCATATCCAATCGGCGGGAGAAAATCGACCATGACCGGCGCTGTATCGCCAGCGCAATGGCATCGAGCGCGCATTCGGTCGACTGAAAATCAACAGGGCCATCGCCACCCGGTATGATCAGAGCCCATCAAGCTTCCTCGGCATGGTCTATCTGGCAACCATCAGGATCTGGCTGAAATTCGTCCACGCCGCCTAGCCCGGAAAATTCACAGTGGGGTTGGCGGATGTGGCATAAAACTCTGATTTGACGTATGATTTGGTTGCTTAGTCCGACCACCGTCATTTCTGGAGAGCCGCACCCGCCATGGACGACCTTACGCTGCCCCTGACCGGTTTGTCACCCGTTTCCGGCAAACGTCTGGACGCCAGATTTGACGGTGGGATGCTCTCTTCCGATGGCGGGCTAGTGCTGCTGCGCGAGGTCGAGCAGCGGCTTGGCGTTGCCGATCGCCTCGCGGCCTGCATCAAGGATCCGCGCGCGCCCGACCGCATCACCCACAGCCTGGCCGACATGATCCGTTTTCGCCTGATGATGATCGCGGCGGGCTATGAGGATGGCAATGACGCTGCGAGCCTGCGCCACGATCCAATGTTCAGGATCGCGCTCGATGTGACGCCTTCGGGCCAGGCCCTGTGCTCGCAGCCGACGATCTCGCGACTGGAGAACCTGCCCGACACGCGCGCGCTGCTGGGCATGGGGCGGGCGCTGGTCGATCAATATTGCGACTCCTTCCGCACCGTGCCCAAGCGCATCATCCTGGACATCGACGACACCTTCGACGCGGTTCATGGCGGCCAGCAACTGCGCCTGTTCAACGCTCATCATGACGAATATGGCTTCCAGCCTATCGTCGTGTTCGATGGCGAGGGGCGCTTCATCACCGCCGTGCTGCGCCCGGCCAAACGGCCCGGCGGCAAGGAAATCAGGACTTTCCTGCGCCGCTTGCTGCGCGCGATCCGCAGCCATTGGCCCAGAACGCAGATCCTGCTGCGCGGCGACAGCCACTATTGCTGCCCCGAGGTGATCGACTGGTGCCGGGCGGGCGGGCACGACTTCCTGCTGGGCGTGGCGCCGACATCAACCCTGCGCCGCCACATCACCGATCTGGAAACCAGCACCAGGGCACGCTTCGAAGCTGCGCCCGGTGATGGCAAGATCCGCCGCTTCAAATCCTTCCACGACGGCGCCCGAAGCTGGAGCCGCGTCGAACGCATCATCGCCCGCGTCGAGGTCGGCGAGCAGGGCGCCGACACGCGTTTCATCGTCACCAATCTCAAAAAGGGCTCGCTCCGCTGGTTGTATGAACAGGTCTATTGCCGGCGCGGCCAAGCTGAAAACCACATCAAATCCTGGAAAACCCACCTCGCCGCCGACCGCACATCCTGCACCAAAGCCGCCGCCAACCAGTTTCGCCTGTTCCTCCACGCCGGGGCCTATTGGCTCACATGGGGAGGGTCTGGTCAAGGATGCGAGTCAGGTCGGCATTGGGTTTCTCCATTTACAACGCGGGTATCCAGGTTGAGCCCGACTGCATGACGCGGCTCGTTTCCGAGCACGATC
>Ga0116227_10008469_pt1 | contig 19361 bp, 16 predicted proteins | sample S1TSphgellanicum_FD_89693 | JGI IMG/M metagenome (GOLD analysis project Ga0116227, IMG submission 89693) | Host-associated microbial communities from peat moss isolated from Minnesota, USA - S1T2_Fb - Sphagnum magellanicum MG | ecosystem: Host-associated > Plants > Peat moss > Unclassified... | reverse complement strand
TTATTGGAGCGCAAAAACAGGCAATAATGGCGAATGGATTCAAACGGACTTAGGCAGTTTAGCCACGGTTAATGCCATTCAGATCAATTATGCCGATCAGGATGCTGAATTTATTGGTAAACAGATTGGTATCTATCACCAGTATAAAATACTGTCTTCAACTGATGGAAAGAAATGGACAATCTTAGTTGATAAAAGTAAGAACAAAACCGATGTTCCTCATGATTATATTGAGTTAGAAAAGCCAGTTAAAACCAGGTTTATCAAAATGGTGAATATCCATATGCCCACAGGAAAGTTTGCTATAAGTGGTTTGCGTGTTTTCGGAAATGGAAACGGTGAAAAACCAGCAGCAGTTGAAAATCTAATGGTATTAAGAACTGAAAAAGATAAACGCAGTGCCTACATTAAATGGGAACCTGTTGACAATGCTTTTGCATACAACCTATATTATGGAACAGCGCCAGATAAACTGTATAACTGCATCATGATTCATGATTTTAATGAATATTGGTTTAAGGCAATGGATAGCCAGAAAGCCTACTATTTTTCAATTGAAGCGATCAATGAAAATGGCGTTTCAGAAAAAACAGCAGTAAAGAAAGTAGATTAAAATTTTAAAAGAATAAAAACACACATATAATGAATAGAGCGAAAATCCTGATTATTTTATTAACATCCTTTGCACTGAACGCATCAGCACAAAACAAAAAAATAGTATCGTCCGAAGAGGCAAAGATGAACATCTTCATCAGCAACCTTATGGCTAAAATGACGGTCGATGAAAAGATTGGTCAGCTGAATTTACCCAGTTCTGGAGATATTACCACCGGACAAGCCAACAGCAGCGACATCGGCAAGAAAATCGAAGCAGGGCAAGTTGGCGGTTTGTTCAACATTAAAGGTGTAGAGAAAATCAAAGCCGTACAAAAGGTTGCAGTAGAAAAAAGCAGAATGAAAATTCCACTACTTTTTGGTATGGATGTAATTCATGGTTATAATACTGTTTTCCCGATTCCATTGGGTGTAAGTTGCATCTGGGATATGGATCTGGTTCAAAAATCAGCTAGAGTTGCGGCGATTGAGGCAAGTGCAAGCGGTATCAACTGGACCTTCTCCCCTATGGTAGATATTTCCCGCGATCCGCGCTGGGGTAGAATTTCAGAAGGTAGCGGAGAAGATCCTTACCTCGGTTCAAAAATTGCAACGGCCATGGTAAAAGGTTATCAGGGTAGATTACAAGCCAACAATGAAATTTTAGCTTGTGTAAAGCACTACGCCTTATATGGAGCAGCTGAGGCCGGTAGAGATTACAATACCACCGATATGAGCAAAGTAAGGATGTATAATGAATATTTCCCGCCTTATAAAGCCGCTGTAGATGCTGGTGCAGCAAGCATCATGGCTTCATTTAACGAAGTTGATGGCATCCCTGCTACTGGAAGCAAATGGTTAATGACGGATGTTTTGCGTAACCAATGGGGTTTCAAAGGTTTCGTAGTGACCGATTATACCGGAATTCCGGAAATGATCGCACATGGTATGGGCGATTTGCAAACCGTATCAGCATTGGCCATGAACGCTGGCATTGATATGGATATGGTTGGTGAAGGTTTTCTTGGCACATTAAAGAAATCATTGGCAGAGAAAAAAGTTAGCATTAATGAAATTAACAGGGCCTGCCGTTTAATTCTTCAGGCAAAATATAAATTAGGTTTATTTACCGATCCTTATAAGTTCTTAAGTACAGAAAGAGCAGAAAAAGAGGTGTTTAATGCAGAAAACCGTCAGGTAGCACGTGAAATCTCGGCTGAAAGCTTTGTGTTACTTAAAAATAACAACAGCATTTTGCCACTAAAAAAATCAGGCACCATTGGTTTAATTGGTCCACTGGCAGATAATACGGCGAATATGTATGGAACCTGGAGCGTTGCTGCCTTGTTTGATAAGTCTGTTACCGTATTACAAGGATTAAAAAATGCTTTAGGCAACGATGCCAAGATTTTAACCGCTCGTGGTTCTAATTTTCTGGCCGATTCAGCTATGGAACATCGCTATGTAAATGTTCACAATCCTACCTATAAACGTGATCAGCGCAGTGAAGAAGACATGATAAAAGAAGCTTTAAAAGTTGCAGAAAAATCTGATGTCATTGTTGCCACTCTTGGCGAAGGTTCTGAATTTACAGGGGAAAGCAGTAGTGTTACGGATATCCAAATTCCGGAAACACAAAAGAACTTACTTAAAGCCTTAGCCAAAACAGGAAAACCGATTGTTTTGGTGCTGTTCACTGGCCGCCCACTGGCATTGAAATGGGAAGAGGAAAATATTCCTGCCATCTTAAATGTGTGGTTCCCGGGAAGTGAAGCTGGCAATTCAATTGCCGATGTATTGTTCGGAAAAGTTAACCCTTCGGGAAAATTGAGTACTACATTTCCTCAAAACGTTGGTCAGGTGCCGTTATATTACGCCCATAAAAACACTGGTCGCCCGTTGGCAGAAGGTAAATGGTTTGAGAAATTCCGATCAAATTATTTAGATGTAAGTAACGATCCATTATATCCATTTGGTTTTGGTTTAAGCTACACTAATTTTAATTATAGTGATGTTAAATTGAGTGCTAATACTTTAACAAAAGGAAAATCGATCACCGCATCAGTTACCTTAAGTAATACCGGTAAATACGACGGAAAAGAAGTAGTTCAATTGTACATCCGCGATTTGGTGGGTAGCATTACCCGCCCGGTTAAAGAATTAAAAGGTTTCCAAAAGGTGAGTCTGAAAGCTGGAGAAAGCAAAACCATCAGTTTCAATATCTCAGAAAATGACCTTAAGTTTTACAATTCAGAACTAAAATTTGTTGCTGAACCTGGAGATTTTCAGGTGTTTATCGGCACCAATTCAAGGGATGTAAAAGAGGCTGCCTTTACATTAAAATAAAGAAATCAAATGCTTACTAAACCCTGACCCATTGCAAAATGGTCAGGGTTTTTTTATTTTTGTCAAATGAAAAAGATTGTGCTATCCGTTTTTTTATTTTTCAGCTTTACGTTTTTAAATGCCCAGGATCTCAAAAAATATGATTACGGAAGTTTTATTAAAAGAAGTGATTCCATTTATTATAGAATACTCTTCCCTGAAAACTTTAATCCCACACAAAAATATCCAATAGTATTCGTGTTGCACGGCCGGGGCGAAAGTGGAAAGGATAATGAAAAACAGTTAACCCATGGTGCCACATTATTTCTTAAAGATGAGGTGAGACAAAATTTCCCAGCCATAGTCGTTTTTCCCCAATGTGCTGTAGAAAGTTATTGGGCAAATGTAAATATTACTACCAATACCAAAGGGAAGAGAAATTTTAGTTTTGTAGAAGGTGGTAAACCGACTAAAGCAATGCATGCCCTACAGGGAATGGTTAAAGACTTCCTTAAAAAACCATTCGTAGATAAGCAGCAGGTTTATGTAGGGGGCCTTTCAATGGGTGGAATGGGTACTTATGAATTGCTCAGGAGACAGCGTAAAACTTTTGCGGCCGCATTTGCGATCTGTGGTGGAGACAATACCAATAACATTAAAAAATACCAAACTGTTCCCCTATGGATTTTTCATGGCGGAAAGGATGATATTGTAGATCCGGCATTTTCTATGGCCATAGCCGAAAGGCTTAAAACCGTTGGAGATGAAGTTAAATTTACACTTTATCCTAATGATAACCATAACAGTTGGGATAGTGCATTCGCAGAGCCAGGTTTATTGCCCTGGTTATTTGGGCATAAGAGATAAATAAATAGACCTTACAGGTTTTAAAAACCTATAAGGCCTTAATAATTAATTATTAATCAGCCATATTATGGTAAACCGCCTGAACGTCATCATCCTCTTCTAACTTATCAATCAGTTTTAAGACATCAGCAGCTTGTTCTTCAGTAACTTCGTGATGCGATAAAGCAATTCGCTCCAATTTTGAACTTTTCAGCTCAATGCCTTTTTCTTCCAAAGCTTTTTGTAAAGGACCAAAGTTTTCAAAAGCACCCTGTGCAACTGCAATGTCATTTCCTTCCTCATCAGCTTCTACATAAAGTTCCTCTAAACCTGCATCAATCAATTCAAATTCTAGCTCTTCCAAATCTAAACCTTCAGCTGGTGTAAAACGAAAAACAGATTTTCGGTTAAACACAAAATCCAAAGATCCGGTTTTACCTAAAGATCCATCAGTTTTATTAAAATAACTGCGAACATTGGCTACGGTTCTGTTAGTATTGTCGGTAGCAGTTTCAATTAAAACCGCAACACCGTGAGGCGCATAACCTTCATATACAATTTCCTCATAGTTAGCCATAGACTTATCAGATGCACGCTTAATTGCTGCTTCCACCCTATCTTTTGGCATATTTACTGCCTTGGCATTTTGCATCGCTGTACGTAAGCGAGAGTTGGTTTCCGGATGAGGTCCAGATTCCTTAACGGCCATTACAATATCTTTTCCAATACGCGTAAACTGAACCGCCATTTTGGCCCAACGCTTAAATTTTCTTTCTTTTCTAAATTCGAATGCTCTTCCCATTTTATAGTATCAAGTATTTAGTCTCAAGTATCAAGACGATAAGATAAATCCTACTCCTTCAACCCTCAACCTAATTATTTATTTTTCGACTTATTCCTTACTTTAGTCTTTCAGCTTTGCTCTTTGGTCTTTCAGCTTTAGCCTTTCAGCTCTGCTTTCTTAGCTTTTCTTTAAATTATTTAACATATCTGTCGTCAATTTTGCTAGATCAAATTCTGGTTTCCATCCCCAATCGTTCGCTGCGAAATGATCATCAATTGAACGTGGCCAGCTGTTTGCAATTTGCTGGCGGGGATCATTATCTGCGTAAGTTAGGGTAAAATTAGGAATATGTTTTCTGATTTCAGTAGCTAAAACCTCTGGAGTAAAACTTACACCACTAAAATTATAGCTACTGCGTACCGAAATCTGATCAGCAGGAGCATCCATCAGTTCAATAGTGCCGCGGATGGCATCATCCATATACATCATCGGGAGTTCCGTTTCAGCACTTAAAAAGCTTTGATAACTGCCCTTTTTTAAAGCCTCATGAAAAATATGAATGGCATAATCTGTTGTACCACCACCTGGGGCGGCCTTCCAGCTAATTAATCCAGGATAGCGAATACTGCGTACATCTAAACCATATTTTTGATTGTAATACTCACACCAACGCTCACCCGCAAGCTTACTAATACCATAAACCGTGTTTGGATCCATCACGCAATATTGTGAAGTACTGTCTTTGGGAGAATTTGGTCCGAAAACGGCAATTGAGCTTGGCCAGTAAACTTTAGCTACATGATATTCCAGTGCCAAATCCAATACGTTCAAAAGACCATTCATGTTTAAATCCCAGGCTAATTTAGGATTCTGCTCTCCTGTTGCGGAAAGTAATGCAGCTAAAAGATAAACTTGCGTAGGCTTATACTTTTTAAAAATACCATTAATCATCTCCTTATCCAGCACATTTACGAACTCAAATGGAGCAGAGTTTTTAATATCATAATCAGGTCTGCGAATATCGCAGGCTACTACATGATCATCGCCATATATTTTACGTAACATGGTTACCAGCTCCGTACCAATTTGCCCGTTAGAGCCTAAAACAATAATTTTTTCCTGCATATTTTTTTTGAGAATGTGCAAAGGTAAAAAAATGAGACAAATGGGCTATAAATTATTTACAATCAAGACCATCATTGAAATAATTTTTATTTTTTTTAACATTAGAGATAAGATAAAAATAGCAGGAGCTATTTAACATGTAAAGATAATGGGAATAAAACTATAAGTTTAAACCGATGTCTCTTTGATGAAGTAACGAATGAAAATGCTATTGATGTATTAAAAATAGCCTCACACTAGCATAGGGGGCACTCACGAGTAAAAAACAGATTTACACCGAGTTAATGTAGTTTGTACACGAAGTAATCGACAATTAAAAACCAATAATAAACGTGCTTAAGACGGTAATTTAAATCTTATTTAGAACAATTCTACTTAGTAACAATCGCATTGATTATGCCTAATTTAAAGATTTGGCATTTGATTATTATGCCTTTTTTTTCTAATATTACTTATTCAACGCAAACATAACCAATATATAAATATAACAAAACAATGCATAGAAGAGAAGCACTCAAAAACGTTGCATTTTTACTGGGAGGAGCCATCTCAGCAAGCACAATGGGCGTTTTATTTGAAAGTTTTACGCTTCCTGAAAATGAAAAGAATTTTGTTTCTTTTTCTGTACAGGATCAAAAAATTTTCGCCGAATTTGCCGACATTATTGTTCCTACAACAAAATCATCCGCAGGCGCTAAAGCGGCTGGGTTAGGCAAATTCATTCCTATGATGATGCAAGACTGTTATCCAAAAGAAATGCAAACCTCATTTGCAAGAGGGTTTAAACAACTTCAGGATAAGTCAATGCAAGATTATAAGAAAAACTACGTCTCCTTAACCGTTCCGGAGCGAACCAAATTAATGGTGGATTTAAGGCTGATGTCTATTGCGCAAAAAGACACCAAATCAGAAGAAAATAAAGATCTGGTTTACTTTTTTGTTACTGCAAGAGACCTTACCTTATTGGGCTACTATTCTTCAGAAATTGGATGCACCAAAGCACGGGAATATGTTCTTGTTCCCGGCAGATTTGATGGCAACACCAAGCTAAAACCTGGACAAAAATCCTGGGCAACCTAATTTCTAAATCACAACTACAAAACATCATGAATTTAAATACAAATTTAAAAGCAGAAAATACTTACGATGCTATTGTTATAGGATCGGGGATTAGTGGCGGCTGGGCTGCAAAAGAACTTACTGAGAAGGGCTTACGCGTACTTATGCTCGAAAGAGGAATGAACATTGAGCACATTACAGGTTATGAAACTGCCATGAAAAACCCATGGGATTTTGAACATGCCGGTAAACTAACAGAAGAACAAAAACGTACACACCCTGTACAAAAAAGAGATTATCCGTATAGCGAAGCCAATGAAAAATGGTGGGTAAACGATTTGGAATGTCCATATACCGAAGATAAACGTTTCGACTGGTATCGTGGTTTTCATGTTGGAGGTAAGTCTTTAATGTGGGGCCGTCAAAGTTACCGCTTAAGTGATCATAACTTTGAAGACAATGCAAAAGACGGACACGGTAGTGATTGGCCGATTCGTTACAAAGAACTTTCTCCATGGTATGATTATGCAGAGCGTTTTGCAGGAATTAGTGGTTCGAAAGAAAACTGGTCGACCTGCCCAGATGGGGAATTTTTACCTCCAATGGATTTGAACATTGTTGAAAAATCTGTAAAAGCCCGGATTGAAGAGCACTACAAAAGAGAGCGAATCATGATGATTGGCCGTGTGGCTAATTTAACAGTTCCTCACAAAGGTCGTGGTAACTGTCAATACCGTAACTTATGTAGCCGTGGTTGTCCGTTCGGAGCATACTTCAGTACACAATCTTCTACCCTACCTGCGGCAATGGCAACTAAACGTTTAACGTTAAGGCCATATTCTATTGTAAACCATATTATTTACGATAAGGATACTAAAAAAGCAAAAGGTGTAATGGTAATTGATGCTGAAACCAATAAAACAATGGAGTTTTATGCCAAAATTATTTTTGTAAACGGCTCCACTTTAGGTTCTACATTTATTCTATTAAACTCTACATCTGATGCGCATCCAAATGGATTAGGTAATGGCAGTGGACAATTGGGTCATAACTTAATGGATCACCATTTCCGTTGCGGAGCATCCGGAGATGCTGAAGGTTTTGATGACCGATACACCTACGGACGTCGTGCTAACGGCATTTACGTACCTCGATACCAAAACGTTGGAAATGACAAACGTGATTACCTTCGTGGTTTTGGTTATCAGGGTGGTGCAAGCAGATCAAACTGGCAAAGCGATGTAGCCGAATTATCATTTGGTTCTGGCTTGAAAGAAAAAATGACCAAGCCAGGAAACTGGACCATGGGTCTTGGTGGTTTTGGAGAAATGTTACCTTACTACGAAAACAAGGTTTACATTGATAAAACCAAAAAAGATAAATGGGGCCAGCCAGTATTGGCAATTGATTGCGAGTACAAAGAAAATGAGAAAAAAATGCGGGTAGATATGATGAATGATGCTGCAGAAATGCTCGAAAAAGCAGGCATGAAAAACATCAGAACCTATGATGCTGGTTGTTATCCAGGTATGGCAATCCATGAAATGGGAACGGCAAGAATGGGTAATGATCCAAAAACTTCAGTTCTCAATAAATGGAATCAAATGCATGAAGTTAACAACGTGTTTGTAACAGACGGTGCCTGTATGCCTTCAATCGCGTGCCAAAATCCATCATTGACATTTATGGCTTTAACTGCTCGTGCAGCAGATTATGCCGTAAAAGAATTAAAGAAAAACAACATTTAATAAATAGGTAAAAGGGATGAGGTTTAAGGTATAGGGTTAGGAGTCCAAAGCCTTATACCTTATACCTTAAACCCTAAACCTGTATGAAAAGAAAATTAAAAATGGGTATGATAGGCGGTGGAAAAGACGCCTTCATTGGAGCAGTACATCGCCTTGCAGCTAACATGGATGGTTTAATAGAACTAACCGCAGGTGCACTAAGTGTGAATCCTGAAGTTGGTTATGAATCTGGAAAACTACTCTTCCTCCCTGACAACCGAATATATAAAAGTTACGAAGAAATGATTCAAAAGGAAAGTGAATTGCCTGCTGATGAAAAAATAGATTTCGTAACCATTGTTACCCCTAATTTTGCTCACTTTGCTCCCGCTATGCTGGCTTTGGAACATGGCTTTAATGTCGTGATCGAAAAACCAATGACACTTACCTTAGAAGAAGCTAAATTGTTAAAAGCAAAAGTAGAAGAAACAGGATTAACCCTTTGTTTAACGCACACCTATTCTGGTTATCCAATGGTTAAACAAGCCAGGCAAATGGTTAGTGAAGGCCTGCTGGGTGCCATCAGAAAAATTATTGTTGAATACCCACAAGGCTGGTTAAGTACCCTGTCTGAACGTGAGGGAAACGCACAGGCCGCCTGGCGTACGGATCCATCAAAAACCGGCAAAAGTGGTAGCATGGGAGATATTGGAACGCATGCAGCACACCTGGCAGAATATATTTCTGGTTTAAAAATATCTAAAATTTGTGCAGATCTGAATATAGTGGTTCCCGGAAGAGCTATTGATGATGATGGAAACGTACTTCTAAAATTTGATAATGGATCAAATGGTGTACTCATTGCATCTCAAATTGCTGCAGGAGAAGAAAATGCCTTAAAAATTAAGGTGTATGGTGAAAAGGGTGGATTAGAATGGCACCAGATGGAGCCAAATTCGCTTATTGCCAAATGGCCTGATGCACCAGCTCAAATCTACAGAACAGGTAATGGATATATGGGAAGCTTCGCTAAACACAATACCCGCACACCGGGAGGCCATCCGGAAGGATACCTGGAAGCATTTGCCAATATTTATAAAAACTTTGCATTAACTGTTAATGCAAAACTTAATCAGGAACAACCTTCACCAGAAATGTTAGATTTCCCTACAGCTGATGATGGTATTCGCGGAATGGCATTCATTGAAAACGTAGTGAATTCCAGCCAATCAGACCAAAAATGGTGGGATTATAAAATTTAAATACTAGCATGACAACAATTAAAGGACCAGCCGTATTTTTAGCACAGTTTATTAGTGACGAAGCACCATTTAATTCGCTGGATAATATATGTAAATGGGCAGCAGGCTTAGGTTTTAAAGGAATCCAAATGCCTACTTTGGATAAGCGGTTTATCGATTTACAAAAGGCTGCAGAGAGCAAAACCTATGCAGACGAGTTAAAAGGCACTATTGCTTCTTATGGTTTAGAAATCACAGAATTATCTACCCACCTACAAGGGCAACTGGTTGCTGTTCACCCTGCTTACGATGATTTATTTGATGCCTTTGCACCAAAAGAACTTCATAAAAATCCAAAAGCCAGAACAGAGTGGGCTGTGCAACAAATGAAATATGCTGCAAAAGCATCTCAAAATTTAGGGTTAAACGCACATGCAACTTTTAGCGGTTCATTGCTTTGGCAATATTTTCATCCATGGCCGCAACGTCCGGCAGGTTTAGTAGAAGAAGGCTTTGCAGAACTTGGAAAGCGCTGGATGCCAATTCTAAATGAATTTGATCATTGCGGTGTGGATGTTTGCTATGAGATTCACCCAGGAGAAGATTTATTTGATGGACAAACTTATGAAATGTTCCTGGATGCTGTTAATCAACATAACAGGGCATGCTTATTGTATGATCCATCACACTTTGTGCTACAACAATTAGATTATATTCAATACATTGATATTTACCACGAAAGAATTAAAGCTTTCCACGTAAAAGATGCAGAGTTTAATCCAACTGGTAAACAAGGTACATTTGGTGGTTATCAAAGCTGGGCAAACAGAGCCGGCAGGTATCGCTCTCCCGGAGATGGCCAGGTAGATTTTAAAACTATATTTAGTAAGCTTGCACAATATGACTTTAAAGGTTGGGCAGTTATGGAATGGGAATGTTGTATTAAAAATCAGGAAGATGGTGCACGTGAAGGTGCAGAATTTATTAAAAATCATATTATTAAAGTAACTGATAAAGCATTTGATGATTTTGCTGCATCAGGTAGTGATAGCGCTTTCAACAAAAAAATATTAGGTTTACAAGACTAACAACACCGACATTAAAACCTGCATGGTTTTCAATATCAGATCATCAAAACCTGCAGGCTTGATATGTTATTAAACACACACACACACATGAAAAAAACATTATTAGGTTTAGGCGCTATAGTAATATTTATGGCCTCTTTTACCAAAGCAGATTTAGCGAAAGAGAAAACAGTAGTTGCAACCGCTACGTTATCAAACCACGCGATGCAAATGAGCGCTGGCGAAAAGCTGATTAACAAATCAGACTGTATCGGTTGCCATAATAAAGTGAATAAAATTATCGGCCCTGCATATGTGGATATCGCTAAAAAATATCCTGCTACAGAAAAAAACATCAATTATTTAGCTGATAAGATTATTAAAGGTGGTACAGGTGTTTGGGGAACTATGCCAATGACAGCTCACTCTACCTTAAAACCTGCAGATGCTAAATTGATGGTTAAGTATATTTTATCATTGAAGAAGAAATAAAGAGTACTTCATTTAAACCTTAAACTATTCTAATGAAAACAGAGCAAGAAAATAAAAATACGAGTAACCGCCGTGATTTTATTAAAACGAGCGCCATCGCTGCCGCTGCATTTATGATCGTTCCCCGTCATGTTTTAGGTGGGCCAGGTTTTTTAGCACCTAGCGATCGTTTACTCATTGCGGGTATTGGCGCAGGTGGTAAAGGACAAAGTGATATTGCCATGTTTGCCAAAAGTGGTAAGGCTGATATTGCTTTTTTATGCGATGTGGATGATCGCCGTGCTGCAGCAAGTGTAAAAGCATTTCCAAAAGCGAAATATTACAAAGATTATCGCGAAATGCTTGATAAAGAGCATAAAAATTTTGATGCGGTATCCATTTCTACTCCCGATCACAATCATGCCATCCAAGCACTTGCAGCCATGCAATTGGGTAAGCATGTTTATGTACAGAAACCGCTTACACACGATATTCATGAAGCCCGTATCTTAACCGCTGCGGCAAAAAAATATAAGGTGGTTACGCAAATGGGTAATCAGGGTGCATCAAATGATGGTCCACGCCAAATGAAAGAATGGTATGAAGCAGGCTTAATTGGTGATGTACATACGGTTTATGCCTGGACTAACCGCCCGGTTTGGCCACAGGGAATTCCATGGCCAGATAAAAAAGCTGAAATTCCAAAAGAGCTCGATTGGAACTTATGGTTAGGTACTGCACCTGAAAAAGACTATGTAGATAAATTGGTGCCATTTAACTGGCGTGGCTGGTGGGATTATGGCACAGGTGCACTTGGTGATATGGGCTGCCACCTAATTGAAGCTCCTTTCAGTGTGCTAAATTTAAAATATGCTAAAGAAGTTGAAGCCAGTGTAGGATCAGTTTACGTGGATGAATTTAAGCGTGGATATTTCCCTGAGAGTTGTCCTCCATCAAGTCATGTTACCCTAAAATTCCCTAAAACAGAGAAAACAAAAGGCGATGTAACGCTACATTGGATGGATGGTGGTATTCAGCCCGAGCGTCCTGAGGAATTAGAAGCCAATGAAACCTTTGGTGATGGTGGTAATGGCACCTTATTTATTGGAACTAAAGGTAAGATGATGTCTGAAACCTATAGTGCAAATCCAAAATTATTACCGCTTAGCAGAAACAAAGATATTAAGGTAAAAGAAAAATATACCCGTGTGAAAGGTGGTGCTGATGGCCATTATGCGCAGTGGGTTGAAGCAGCAATTGCCGGTTACGGTAAACAGGAAGTAAGTTCTCCTTTCGAAATTGCAGGTCCTTTAACTGAGGCTTTATTAATGGCTAATTTAGCCATCAGAAGTTTTGATATTCAAAAAACGGTAAATGGTAAAGTGACTTACCCGGGCAGGTACATGAAAATGCTTTGGGATAATGACAACATGAAAATCACCAATTTTGATGAGGCAAACCAGTTTGTAAAACGCGAATACCGCAAAGGCTGGAACGATTTAACTTTATAATAAAACACTTGTTATGGCCAGGAACAAAGCAATTAATTCACAAAAATTGCTTTGTTCTTTGCTATAACTGAAACCAAAATAAAATGAAAAAAATTATCCTTTCTGCCTGCATTATGTTGGCAGTTACACAAATATCCCAAGCACAAAAAGGTTTCAAACCCTTGTTTGATGGTAAAACAACTACCGGCTGGCATACTTACAATAAAACAGCCGTTGGCAGCGCCTGGCAAGTTCAGGAAGGTGCACTGCATCTTGATCCAAAAACTAAAGGTAAAGATGGTGGCGGTGACCTGGTTACCAATAAAGAATATAAAGACTTTCATTTAAAGTATGAGTGGAAAGTAGCACCAAAAGCAAATAGTGGTTTAATTTTCTACGTTCATGAAGAACCAAAATACCATGCAACCTACTCTACTGGCTTAGAAATGCAGGTATTGGATAATGATGGTCATCCTGATGGAAAAATCACCAAACATCGTGCTGGAGATTTATACGACTTAATTAAAAGTTCATCAGAACCTGTTAAACCAGTAGGTGATTGGAACAAAGCAGAAATTATTAGCAAAAAAGGAAATTTAACCTTAATTTTAAATGGTGTTGAGGTAGTGAAAACGACTTTATGGAATGAGAACTGGAAGAAGTTGGTTGCAGGAAGTAAATTTGCTACATGGGAAAACTGGGGGACTTACACTTCAGGGAAAATTGCCTTACAAGATCATGGAGACGAAGTTTGGTACAAAAACATCACTATTAAAGAATTATAACTGAGGTTTAAGGCGTAAGGTAAAGGCTTGAGGATTTCCTTTCTCGCTCTAACATTACACCTTAAACATATTAACCTTACTAAAATTAGGCTAAAGGCATAAGGTAAAAGATTGAGGAGTTTATATTCCTCTCTTAAACCTTACGCCTTAAACCTTATACCTAATAACCTTATATAAACCAAATGAATAGTACTACCCGCTTTAAACTCTCTGCCATGATGTTCCTCGAATTTTTTATTTGGGGATCCTGGTTTGTAACACTAGGCACATTTTTAGGGAATAACTTAAAAGCAACTGGTGGAGAAACAGGAGCAGTTTTCTCCACTCAATCATGGGGTGCAATTATTGCCCCTTTTATTGTTGGTTTAATTGCCGACAGATATTTTAACGCAGAAAAAATTCTTGGTGTTTTACATATCATTGGTGCTATATTGATGTATCAGATGTACAATGCTACTGATGTAAGTGTATTTTATCCTTATGTTTTAGGGTATATGATTTTATTCATGCCAACGTTAGCATTGGTAAATTCAGTTTCATTTAATCAAATGAAAGATCCTGAAAAGGAATTTGCAAACATTCGCGTTTTTGGAACCATCGGATGGATTTTAGCTGGTTTAGCCATTAGCTTTGTTTTCCATTGGGATTCACCTGAAGGTGTTACGCAAGGCTTGTTAAAAAATACTTTTCTTTTAGCTGGAATTGCTTCGGCAGTATTAGGCTTATTTAGCTTCACTTTGCCTAAAACACCTCCAAAAGTTTCTTCATCTGAAAAAATTAAAATTGGTGATTTAATTGGTCTTGACGCACTTAAATTATTGAAAGATAAGAATTTTGCCATTTTCTTTATTTCATCCATATTGATTTGTATTCCTTTAGCTTTTTATTATCAAAATGCACATCCGTTTTTAACAAACGTTGGCGTTGAAAATCCGACTGGAAAAATGGCCATCGGACAAATATCTGAAGCACTATTCTTACTTTTTATTCCGGTATTCTTTGCACGTTTTGGCTTTAAGAAAACCATACTGGTTGGTATGCTCGCCTGGGCAGTTCGCTATGCTTTATTTGCCTACGGAAATGGAGCAGAATTAAGCTGGATGTTAATTATCGGTATTGCTTTACACGGTGTTTGTTATGATTTCTTTTTTGTATCAGGACAAATTTATACCAACTCTAAAGCAGGAGAAAAATACAAAAGCTCTGCTCAAGGCTTAATTACGCTTGCCACTTATGGTGTAGGAATGTTAATTGGCTTTGAAGTTGCCGGAAAAATCACCGACACTTATAAAGCGGCCGATGGAGCAATCGATTGGAAAATGGTTTGGATCATTCCTGCAGGTATTGCTGCAGTTGTTTTTCTTCTTTTTGCAGTTCTCTTTAATGATAAAACAAAATCTGAAATAGAAGCTAAAGCCCATTAAGAAAATGTCATCAAATTTAAATAGAAGAAATGCGTTAAAAAACATCATTGCAGGTACTGCCGCAATTGGTGTTTCATCAAGTATTTCATCCTTTGCTATGGATCAGCCAAAACCATCTCAAAAACTTAAAGGTAATATTAACCACTCCGTTTGCCGTTGGTGTTTTAGTACACTAGATGTAGATACACTATGCGTAGAAGCAAAAAAAATTGGCATAAGAGGTATTGATTTGGTTGGCCCTAAGGATTGGCCAATTCTTAAAAAGCACGGTTTAGAATCAACCATGTGCAATGGTGCAGAAATTAACCTGGTTGATGGATTTAATGATAAAAAGTTTCATGAAACGTTAATTAAAAATTATTCTGCGATGATTCCATTAGTTGCTGCCGCAGGTTACAAAAATTTAATCTGCTTTAGTGGGAACCGTAGAGGCAAGGATGATGAAACAGGGTGGAATAACTGTGTGGAAGGATTAAAACAGTTGATGCCATTAGCAGAAAAACATGGTGTGGTACTGGTAATGGAATTATTGAACAGTAAAATCAATCATGCCGATTATCAGTGTGATAAAACTGCCTGGGGTGTTGAACTTTGTAAACGTTTAGGTTCAGAAAATTTTAAACTGCTTTATGATATTTATCATATGCAGATAGACGAAGGTGATGTGATTCATACCATTCGTGATCATCATAAATATATTGCTCATTATCACACCGCTGGTGTTCCAGGGCGAAATGAAATTGATGATACACAGGAACTTTATTACCCTGCAATTATGAAAGCCATTATAGAAACCGGCTTTAAAGGTTTCGTTGCACAAGAATTTATACCAAAAAACGCAGATAAAATAGCTTCACTAAAGAAAGCCGTTGAAATCTGCGACATTTAATTAATGATTATGTTATCAAGAAAAAGCTTTATCATCAACAGTTGCTTAGCTATAGCAACATTACTTTTGGCTCCGTCAGTTGCATGTGTAGCCCAGAAAAAAGCAGTTGGCATACAACTCTATTCATTAAGAGAAGACCTGCCAAAAGATTTAAAAGGAACAATTGAAAAGGTTGCAAAGGCTGGCTTTACAGAAGTTGAAACTTATGGTTTTTCTATTAAAGGTCAGTTTTGGGGCTTAACTCCAGTTGAATTTAAAAAATTACTTAGCTCAAATGGACTTAAGGCAGTGAGCGGCCATTATGGTTTGGGCACTTATTTAGCAGATGGTAACACTGATGAACTTAAAGCTGCTATTGCCGCTGCAAAAGTTTTAGGCAGTGAGTATGTTACTATTCCTTATTTAGATGCGAGCATCAGAAAAAATGCTGAAGATTATAAAAAACTTGCAGCAAAAATAAATATTGCTGGTAAAATGTGTAAAGATGCAGGTTTACGCCTGGCTTATCACAACCATGATTTTGAATTTCAAAAACAAGGAGAAACCACAGGCTATCAAATTCTTTTAAATGAAACGGATAAGAAATTAGTTGACTTTGAACTGGATTTATACTGGGCTGTACGTTCTGGAAATGATCCAATAAAACTTTTTAAGGCTAACCCTGGTCGTTTTACCATGTGGCATGTAAAAGATATGGATAAGACCAACCCTGCGTTAAATGCAGAAGTTGGTACAGGAAGTATTGATTGGAAAACAATCTTTGCTGATGCTAAATTATCAGGCATGAAGCATTTCTTTGTGGAACATGAAACCAATTATAAGCCTAATCCAATTGAATCTGTAGCAGCAAGTTGCGCTTACATCAAGAAAAATATTCTGTAATCAGAATACCATAAAAATCACGAAGTTTTGCCAGTTTTGGCCATTAAACTTCGTGATTTTTATTTAAATCTACTCAACACTAAATTAAAAGTGTGTTAACGGTTTAATTCAACTTCCCAGCCAAAACACAAGTATTTTTAAACCGTTTTGTATTTCCCTGTAGATCAAAAACATCAAATAAAATAATATAAATACCAACGTTTGCCATATTGCCACGGTCATCCAAACCATCCCAGGTTAAAATGCCTGATGTTCCAATGGTTTGATTCTTGACTAATTTCCTGATCAGCCTTCCTTTATCAGAATAAACACTAACAGTTGCTAAACTAGCGTTTTGAGTAATCTGGTAAGTCAATTTTAAAATGTCTTCAAAGTTATCACCATCTGGTGAAAAGGTTTTAGATAGCAGATGTACTTCGTTATTACCATCTATCAAACTTTGAGAGTTTCGATCAGTAGGGGTAGCAAATCCAGCAGTCGCAGCAGCAGATTTAAAATTACCAGGATCATTTGATGGTATATTAAAGGATACCCTTTCAATCGAAATTCCATCCTCATCCTGAATTAATGGATGATGAATTTTTGCATTATAATCTAACCGATCCAATAGCTGGTTATTACTTAATAATATTACAGTTCCCTTATCATTATTATAAGCAGGCAAAGTTCGGATTTGAGCAAATTGATTTGGAAATCTGACTGTATAATTCAATTTGATATTGTTTTGGTTTGTCGTAATTACCCAATATGTACTAGCAGCCATTATCAGCTTTTTTGTTGATACACTTTTAATATTAGCGATTTTACCAGTCTTGCTTATATTGGCAATTTTTAATTCTTTTAAATCAATATCATGCCCTGAGTTATTGTAGATCTCAACAAAATCAACACCACCAGACCGGGGATTAAATAAAACCTCAGAAATTAAAACATCACCCTGTGATACAATAAAACTCGCAGCCGCAGGCCTTCCCCTATTTCGCAAAGCATTAGCTATGATATTTGTTTTGGGGATGTGTTCGGTTATATTTTTAGTCCCTTCATTTCTGACCGGATTAGGATTAAAAATAATCGCCGCAATTTTAATGGGTAACAATAGGGATATAAGCTTAATTTTTAGCATATTTGGACTTATATCAAATGTTTAATAAATATAATAATTAAAAATTTAAAATGAAAGTAGCAGTTGTAGGTGCAACCGGATTGGTTGGAACCGTAATGTTAAAAGTATTGGAGGAAAGAAATTTCCCTTTAACAGAGTTAATTCCCGTAGCATCAGAAAAGAGCGTTGGTAAGGAAATTACTTTTAAGGGTAAGAAGTTCCCAATCGTTAGCATGGATACTGCAATTGGCATGAGACCAGATATTGCCTTGTTTTCTGCTGGTGGAAATACATCCTTAGAGCATGCACCACGTTTCAAAGAAGCTGGAACAACTGTGATTGATAATTCATCAGCCTGGAGAATGGATCCGGCGATTAAATTAATTGTACCGGAAGTAAATGCACATGAACTTTCTATTGATAATAAAATTATTGCTAACCCAAACTGCTCTACCATTCAAATGGTTGTGGTTTTAAAACCTTTACACGATAAATATAAAATTAAACGTGTAGTGGTTTCTACTTACCAATCCGTTACCGGAACAGGTGTTAAAGCGGTTGAGCAATTAATGAATGAGCGTAAAGGTATTGATGGACCAAAAGCCTATCCATATGAAATTGACTTAAATGTTCTTCCACATATTGATGTTTTCATGGAAAATGGATATACCAAAGAAGAAATGAAAATGGTTAAAGAAACCAATAAGATCATGAGTGATGACAGTATTAAAGTTACTGCGACTACAGTTCGTATTCCGGTAATGGGTGGCCACTCTGAATCTGTAAATATCGAATTTGAAAATGACTTTGATTTAGCTGAAGTACGCAGTATTTTAGAAAAATCGCCAGGTATCATTGTTGTTGATGATGTTGCGAATTTAAAATATCCAATGCCTAAGGATGCTCATGAAAAAGATGAAGTTTTTGTTGGTCGTATTCGCAGAGATGAATCAGCACCTAAAGCTTTAAACCTTTGGATTGTTGCCGATAACTTACGTAAAGGTGCAGCAACTAATGCTGTTCAGATAGCAGAATACTTGATTCGGAAAGAATTAGTTTAATTTTTTATAAAGATAAAACTTAAGCCCGTGCCACAAACACGGGCTTTTTTATGCTTGCTCCATAATAAAATATTACTATCATCATAATCTATTCCATGTTATTTATGTGGTTGTATTTGATGAAATTTTAACAAGAGGTTTAGATATTTCTACGGAAGAATTAAAAATACTAATCACTAAATTATATATAATTTGGTGATTACAATATTCAAATTATAAATAATTTAGTGATTACGATATTCAAATTATATATAAATTAGTTATATTTGTTAGAGATGGAGTTATAAAGATATGATTGAAAGAGCATTAGAAAGTTACATTGAATCTAAATTTTTTAAGGGAAAGGCAATCATCATTACCGGCGCCAGGCAGGTAGGTAAAACAACTATGCTAAAAAAACTGGCTAAGAAAAAAGAACAATCTTTCGTTTTTCTTAATTGTGATGAATCTAATGTGCGTATAACACTGGAAGATATCAGTATTGAACGT
>Ga0116227_10008468_pt1 | contig 19361 bp, 11 predicted proteins | sample S1TSphgellanicum_FD_89693 | JGI IMG/M metagenome (GOLD analysis project Ga0116227, IMG submission 89693) | Host-associated microbial communities from peat moss isolated from Minnesota, USA - S1T2_Fb - Sphagnum magellanicum MG | ecosystem: Host-associated > Plants > Peat moss > Unclassified... | reverse complement strand
ATTTAGGCCTAAGTTTACATGGGTTCTTTCAAATTGGGTTGAAAAAATTTAGACCTAACTCTACATGGGTTCTTCCAAATTGGGTTCCAATTTAGGCCTAAGTTTACATGGGTTCTTTCAAATTGGGTTGAAAAAATTTAGACCTAACTCTACATGGGTTCTTCCAAATTGGGTTCCAATTTAGGCCTAACTTTACATGGGTTCTTTCAAATTGGGTTGAAAAAATTTAGACCTAACTCTACATGGGTTCTTTCAAATTGGGTTGAAAATTTAGACCTAACTTTACATGGGTTAATTTTTTTGTTAATGCAGTATCAGTACAAGAGTACTGCTGCAAATTTTGTTGCCCCCTCAGTCTGCCCTTTGCCCCTTTATTTCTCACCTCCTCATGTTTTGCACCCAAGGTATTCCTCTGCATACAGAAACAGATACATTTTTCTTTGTCCTCTGCAATGTGATGTGTTTTTCACTCTTGTTTCTTGTTTTCTGTGCATTGCATGGGAAAGAAAGAAAGAAAGACTGCATTGCTCTCTTGTGAAATGCTCCCTATCACTGAAGAAGATGGAGTGCAAAATGCTTTATAACATGCACAGATATTAACAAAGGGAAATCGGACCCGAATGCTTTATAACTCATTTTTCAAAATGCCCTCCCCTTTTTCTTTTCTTCTTGTCATCATCGTACTTGTTAGATATCCTCCAAGCATCACTGGAAATTTTGAAAAACAAGATGCCCAAATTTTTTATACGGGATTAATTAATGCCTTGCTCCTCAAGTGTTACCCTACACAATATGCCTGGTTGAATTTGAGCAATCAAGTAGGACCTAACATGAGAAAGAAGGCCTCACTAGCATCTCAAAAGCAAGGGGAGCCCTTCACACATGTGAAGAAACCTAAAACTCTTTTTTCATCACCTTTATCCTTATTCTTTTTCTTTTTTCAAAAGAGCATACCCATGCCTTTTAACAACACAATACCAAGCTCTTGGGTATCTTTTTAAATCTTCAACAACTTTTGGAAACATTCATTTGTTATTTGATTGACCTTCGAATATGTAATGACTTTTCATGTCACATGAGCATGTTACACTCCATAAGATTAGTGACTGGCTTAGAAGAGTGTGTTACACTTCATAACATCGCTCACATCACTCACATCACTCAAATATTTCTTTCATAAGTTAATATATTTTAAATCCATGAAAAAAAAAATTGACATTCAAATTTGAGGCCTTTGCTATTTGAAATTGAATAAGACAAAGATGAACAATATCACAATTTGACATTATATATATTTTGCAAACAAAGTTTATTAACGTGTCAACTTTTATTCAAATGAATCTTTGTGTATAAAGCTTGTGCAACAAAATTGTCCGATATTCTTGGCTAATTTAGTTATGAATCTTTCATTATTTATTGAACAACAATGTGTTACTTTTAATAATGAATTTATACATAAGCTAAATCAATTTGACGTAGGAGGCACATTCTCATTTCCATCTCCCTTGAAAGTATGAAACAATGTATTATTTAACAATTGAAATCCCATAGGAAGATCATCAATATTGACTATTGTTAGTTTTTTTGCACTCATGTATCACAAACTTTGCATTCAACAATTTGGTAATGGAAATTGTATGAAATACAAATGTTTCTAAATTTGACTAAAGATGTTGTGTGTTTAAAACACATTTGAGACACATATGTGTAAGATGAAAAAAATTCATCCATCCATTACCAAATCATTGGATGCAAAGTTCATGATGTAAGTTTGTCAAACGTTATTAGGGGTAAAGAACTCATCAATTCTCAATTTTATAATGAAATGCAAACCTAAGGTGCATTCCCTATCTCTCACAAAGAAAAAAGAGCATGGAAGCTCATGAATGAAATTAAAATGAATTCACAAGTTTGAATTCAATGTGAAATCAATTTGCATAAATGAAAAAAAAGACGATTAATGCAAGTTGGAGTCAAAATGACCACAAATGAACCATGGACAATCCAATTCACTAGACACATCACAACCTAGATTTGAGAAAAATATGATTGTTATATTTTGTATACTATATTTTGAAATTGGTGATGGAGATTGCACCAAAATAACAAAAATTCTTGGGGTTCCAGAATTAGAGTTCAAAAATTCTAGATTTTGTCAAATATGGGTTTTGCAATTTTATAAACTCATAACTCCCACATACGAATTTTGATTAAAGAACTTTCAAAAGCAAAGTTATAACCTTTGATAAGATACTTCCAATGTCCTATTGCATTTTCCAATTATACATCATTTGGATATTGTTCCATAGGTTTTAATGGTTGAAAATCAATTTGCAAATTTGATTCCTAATCATTTTCTTGGCCATAATTTGAACATTAAATGGAAAATGGAAATGTAAGTTCATTCTCAATATTAAAGTTTCAAGACCTTTTCCAACTATATATAAAGAACCCAATTTGGACAAGGTTTTCTTTTTACACTTTTGTTTCAAAGATTCAAAACACTTGCAAAACTTGAACTCCAAAAATGGGATCCATTTATGAATGTCAATAGTCATTTCCTTGTGTTTTCCCACACTGTGGAGTGTGTTTGAATCTCAAGACCCTTTCTCAATTCACTTGGTTCTCATGCCTTAACTTTGGTTATGGGCCAAATGGTAAGGCCATGATAAATAACAGTAATATGAATATCTTTCAATGGCAATTAACATGAACAATTGTTGATCATTACAAACATCAATAAATTGAAAAGCCATCAAAGATTTTTCATAAAATTGGTTCATTTGCTTATAATTACACATTGCATGGTAATATATTGGATATGTCTAGGTGTTCAATTATATAACTACCATATAAACAAACATGAATATAAATATTTTTTACAATGTATTGGTTCAATAACAATCACAATTCATTCCTTAATGATGACATAATCACATCATCATCATTAAAAACCACTTGCCCAAAAAAGAAATCATTTTCATTTGGTGTTAGCAAGCAAAAACACATATTTGGTTGGACCAAAAGTGGCAATTAAAAGTCCATTTTTGGAGTCCAAATGCAGTGTATTTTCACATAAAAACATTTAAATCATGATGAAATTAACATTTTTTTTCCATATCCAAGTTCATGTGCTTCTAATTAAAACCTTTTAAAAATATTTCTATAAATATGGCTCTTGGAAAAATCAATTTGGATATCTAAATGGACTTTGTGAGTTTTCAAGTCTTCCATTTTGCCTTTTTTTTAAAAATGAGAGAACTTTTTCTACTTGATTTTTTCATCTTAAGTGTTATGAGCCTACAATGTAAAGGTCCTCAAAAATTTGAACATGTCCTCCATATCCACTAGAAGAAAAAAGTCAATAACCATGTTTTAAAAAAATTGTGACATTAGATGTAGCCAACATTGTAAAGTCCATCTTTCACCAAGTATTGAACTTTTTGGTGTTTTTTTTTTTTCAAAGTTAAGAGGACTAGAGTAGATGTTTCAAATTTTCAACTTATATTTTTAGAATTTTAAAAATGCATTTGAATTGTGAAAACCAATATTTGACAAAACCAAAAAAACTACCATTGTGACTTCCATAAAAATACATTGTAATGTATTTTTATCCTTATTTTATTTTATTTTATTTTTGTCGAATACAAATGGAAATAAACATGCAACAAAAGAGGATAAACACATCTTTGTATCATTTTCAACAACTTGAATCACCCATGAAAATTTCATACAATTTTTCATAATTTTGAATTGAAAGTCAAACATGATTGCCAATGTATGTTGTGCATTTTGATAACAATGTAGGTTCTAAAAAATGTTGAGAAAGGGGCCAATATTTTCCATTTATCTAACTTTCATTTGCATTTATTTATAATTTTAAAAAGACAATTCAAGTTCAAGTCCAAGCCATGTTTCATTCAGATTTCATTTCACTAGTATTACAACAATATATTAAATATAATAAAAACATTAAATGGCATGCAAGCTAAAAAGATATCATCTGAAAGACTAAACATTTTTTGAGCTAGTTCACAAGGGCAAGTAGACAATATACACAACTTGACAATAATTAAATCTAAAAATCAAGGAGAAAATATGAAACTCCAAACTCAAAGGTAAATTTGCAATGTTGAATGTGAACCCAAAAAAACTATAATGTCTTGAACAATCACTATTGATTCTTCTTATTATTAGACTTTTCCACCTTGGTACCACCTTCAATCATATCACCACACATTAAAACACACTCCAAGTCTATATACATAATACACCATTTACACAAAACAAGGTTTCAAGCTAGATTTAAAATCATCATCCCCTATCACATGAATTAATATTTACATAAACTAACACCTAGACGTTTTGAATCTTAAGGTTCATCGAAGTTATTAAAGAAAAAATCCATATTTTAGATCAAATGAATTTCGAAAGAGATAAAGCAACACCCAACCATTTTTAAAGCCTATAATCAATCCTAAAGTTTTTCACTAATGAATGAAGTGAAAAATAGGCAAAAACCAATTGAAAAAAAATTTCATTAGTGAGGTGTGATGAACAACAACCCAAAAATAGTCCATCCTCAAAATTTGAAACCAATTAGAAATGAAATGCAAAATAGGCCAAACCCAACTATGAAGAAAAAATGTATCAATAGTGAAAGATGAATTGCCACTGAGAAAATGTATTATTTTGGATTTTAAAAAATCTTATTTACAATTATGCAAATTTTCTTGTTAATTCTACCTTGGGTGAATTGCTATTTACATTAATACCATGGTAAAAATCCCAAACATTTCACAGGGCAATTTATAATCATTATATATATATATACTTGGGCTCCATGTTGTTATGCACTACTAGTGACGTTCAACTTTTTTTTTCTTATCATGTTTCCATTTGGTTTTCAATATCTTGTTATTATTTAAATTAATTTCAAATTTAATTTAAATTATATTAAATATTATATCCATGTTGGGTAAGGTAACAGAAGGAGGTAGTTATGAACAAAAAAATGAAGTAGTTATTAATAAAAAAATTAGGTAGTTATGAATTGTCCCTAAATTATATATATATATATATGGTCCTTAGATCAAAATCAAGGTCTTTGAGTTCATATTTGACATTTCCCAAGCCAAAAATAACCTTTAAGAGACTTCACTCAATAAGATAAAGGAAGCATTATAGGTGTTAATTCACCTTAGCCACTAAGTTTAGAAATTAAGTCAACCAAATGTTGGAAAACCTATTTTACACACTTAAAAAAGAACTCTTTCAAGTTATTAATTCAAATAATTTATCAAAAACACTTTCTAAAGATTGGGTTCTAAAATATTATTTTTAAATCAACAAACAAAATTACAATGAATGGAACCACTTGAAAAATTAGTGAAATAATTTTGTTAAAATGACATTATTTAATTAATTGGCAAAGAAAACAACAAAAAAAACAGGTTTTGGTTTTTTCTTAGGAAATGATTATATAAGGTACTTTTCATGGCATTTTATTATTTATATTTTTAATTTAATTAATTGAGTATGTATATTTTAGTCATGGATTTTCAAAGTTCAAAATATAATCTTGAAAAGGACCATTATAATGAGAAATTTTTTTTGTAGTGATTCCCACCTTTTTTAATTCCAATAAACACTTTGGGTCATGTACTTTGGCATGCAATGGATAAACTTGAAAAAATACATTTATAATTGTAAAAAATATATAAAAAGGGATTAAGAATATTATTTGACCACTTTTACTATTATTTGACCAAATCTTTGAAATGGTTTCTAATACTACAACCCAAGGATACTTTTGCTTGAGAATGTAGGGCACATGACGAATAGGAAAACCACAAAATGAATAAATACGATTCTAATGAACAATAGATTTGCCAATTGAATATGGTGGAAAATTTATAATTCAAAATCAACAACATGAATTATCACAAGTAAAAGACACAACATCAATTACACTAGGTTGTGATGTAAACATGATTGACTCATCAGCATGACATGTAATGATTGAATCAACAATATGAACTAGCCCATCAACAATTGAATAATCAACTAAAAATGACATAATCAACACCAAAAATGGGCCCACCAACCATTAATTTGCCAACTATCGATATACTAATCACATCAATAGATTTAGGTGAAATAGTAGGTACAATTTTAATTGCAAATGTAAAAAATTCAACAAAAATAAATGACATCAAATTTTGCAAGAACATCATGAAGAGATGGTGGTGAATGATCAACAACAAAGCATTGGAAACAACAAACTTGAATTAAGGTTCCACATGATCAAATTAAACCTCACACACATTTTCATTGTTTTCCATCTTCCAAAATTAGTAAGTAAACATTGAAATCAACAACAAAAATACAACAAAACTGTATCAATAAGTAATTATAGTGACAATGATTCATTGAATCTAGTTTAAATAAAACAATTTTGGTTCCATAAGTCGTGGTCATCACTTGGAATATATTTAGTCCATTCCTAAATACAAAGGCATGGAAATGTGTGTTTTTGGATTTTTTATTTATTAATGTTTTATTTTCTAACACCAATTGGCATTTCATTCCTTTTCAATTGAATTTTTGAATTTAGTTGAATTTCAAATTTCAATCAATGTGTTTGAATTTAATTCAATTCATGTTTTCATCAATTAATCAATTCATTGTCATTGGTAATGCACAATAATGTGTAACCTAAGTTGATAATGTACATCAACACAAAGAAACAAATCTAGAAATAACACCAAAAAAAGTGTTGCACATAAACACAAATGATGGCAAGGGCATGATGACACCACAACATAATCCAAGTAAAAGAAAAGAAGAGTTTTAAAAAATGAAAGAAATGAAAAGAAAAGAAAAGAAAATCTTAGAATTTCTCAAATTTTTTTACACTAAATCAAAAATCTCATTATGCTGCATTAATATAAAGACATTGGCGTTCGAATTAAACCCTTGTTTTAATGACCAGCAGTGCAGAGCTTGAGAAAATTTGTAGTTCTTGGTAGAGGGTCAAAGCTCTTCCTCACCTTGCACAAATACCTTGATAGATTGAGAATTGTAGTTTTGGAAATATCTCACAAAAAGAGATGGGAAATAGGCTAAAAGACTCAACTTACAATTTGTTAGGGCACATGAGATGAAAAAACCCTAGGAACAAGTAAAGGTATCCATTGTAGCAGGGACATCAGCCATATTCTTCCTCCTAAGGGTGCTATTCTTCATGTACCCAAGAAACTTTAACAAGGTGGTAGGAACATCATATTATCATGGCAAGTTTCCACTATTTCCAAAAGAATTGAAGGAAAATTTGGAAACTGTGTCTTTCACTGTAAAATGTGTTCTTCCAACAAAAAATTGCCACTTTTGTGAATAAAGAAAATTTAAAACACTTAATAAGTAACTGGATCTGTTTGTCCCAATGGGTTGCAAATATCAGGGGTTTTTTTTCTTTCCAATGTTGTGATACCAAAAAAATTGTGTTTTTTCCCCCAAAAAAATAGCAAAATTGGTCAAATTTACACTACAACATTGAAAAGATTCCAACAAATTGTCAGGAAAAATACTGGTTGCAATCACCCAGTTAGAAAGGTGACCTAGATGGAACCTTCCAGTTGGTGATGAGATATTACTTATATATATTAGGATTTCTAATGATTTGCTGGGATGGGTTGGAATGTTGAAATTATGAATGAAACTTTTTAAAGTCGGTGACATTTTTTACAGCAAATGTTAGGTTCCCTGATGGTTTATTGTCAATTGAAATGTTTGATGATGAAAAAGCTTTCATGCATAAGACCAAAGAATTCATGACCCCAATTGGCCACCTTCCACCAACAACAACAACAACATCAGTCAACAATAATGGACATTGGAGAGATACAAATTGGATGGTGGAACCTGGTGTTGGGTGCAAGCAAAGCAAAGCTCTACAGATATCAGAGACTCTTGGATGCACACCCCCCACCAGTTCCAATGCACCATTATTGATGACCTTTTTCCAATATCATTTCCTACACAAGTTGGCTACCTGTCGTAGGCCATTTGCATGAGAAATGTAGTTTACTGGGGCTGTCATCATCCCAGGTACCCACCACAAGATTCTTGATTAAAAAAATGGTATCAATTCATGTATAGGAGAAGGGCCTGAGTACATGGACGGGCCTGTACTCTGGTCTTTTTCCTTAGTAAAGCAGAGCTGGGATCTTTTCGCTTTGTAGAAATAGTGATAGGCTGGCTGGTACCTTCCGCTGGTCAGAAGATCCCAGTATAGTGTGGCTGGTACATTCCACTACAGAAGATCCCGCTTGCTGAAAACAGGTTTCTTCAGGCAGGTAAGGGAGCTGAAAATGCAAAGGAAAAATCCAGGCAGTGCTTTATGTATGAATGTAAAGATTAAAGACCCGCTCCGGTTATATCAGTGTAATTGGAAAGCATGTTGCCCACAGCATGTTATTTTCTGAAATGTTGTCCTGTTTTTCCAGGATACCTGGCGGGTATCAGGAGAAAAAAGGGGAAAAAAGGGAAAAATTTGGAGCACATATACTTAATTAAGCTCGATAAAGCCCTTGGCCAATTTGGCTTTACCGGAGTGTGTTTTCATGACAAACCCAAAACTTAAAGGAGAGGAACTCCAGTTAGAACTTGGAAGTAGAAAGGGATACAAATTTTGAACTTGAGATTGTGAATGATGTGAACTTGCAAATGAGAAGGAAGACATGCTGAAGTGGGTACTAATTTGATAAGCAAGTGACTTGACCCAAACACATGGACAATTTTTCCAGTTTGCATGTTGGAAACTATGCTTGCAGTTGTAGGCAGCCTGCCATCTTGAGCACTGGAAAGGATTTTCTCAAACCCATATACATGATGCAATGGAGGAATCATCTCCCTAGCAAAGGCTAAAGAGTACATGGATGGATGGCAAAAACTGTAGCAGAAAATGGTGACATTGGTGAGTGGTGAAGATCTACGTGCTCTCAAGGCTTTCTCTGGCATGCATCAGTTTTCTACCCCTTGCTTTTTTAGGCACTACAGTTTGACAAATATTTGTTGGATTGTCACAAGTTAACGATAAAAAAATGTCACGGGTTATTGATACCATTGACAAGTGAAAGAGCTTGACTCGGTGAACCAGGCATGGCCTCCTTTTCTGTCCCCCACCACAATGGTATTCTCAAGCTTGGTCTTTTGTGATATTTTTTTATTGCTTGTGCAATGTGCCTCTCAATAAGTACTATGGAATCGGTCAAGCCCCTGCCCATTATGTTGGATAAGGTACCAGTGAGCCCGTTAGAGCAAGGTAGGTGATGCACCCAGGGCAATGCCATTCCATGACATTAAGGTCTGGGGCGGCAGATTCAATGAATTAGGAAAAGAATTATGTTCAACAGACACATTTTGGTCACATTTATGCATGTATGATCATCACTGGAAGATCACAACATATAATGTGATGAAGAAAATGACTTAATCTGCCATTCCAGACCTTAATGTTAATTTCATCTGTTGGTCTTGTCCTGTGAATCAGAATGTCCCTGGCAAAGTCAAAGAAAATGGAACGCTAGATCCTTGCAGCATTTCCATTCTAGTTCCCCTTTTGAGCACTCTCATATGTTAACTTCTTAAAGGTGAGTCTTGCAGGTGAAGTTATATGCACTAATGCATGTGGGAAGCTGTTGCATGGAATTGTCATGATGATTTTAGAGTCTCTTTCCGTGTGTCTGGTACCATGTTCTCAGGTTGTAGACTATCATGCCATCCCTCCCTCAATACTTCCTTTTGGCACACGGTACCATAGTGCTTGAAAGAATCCAAGGAGAGGAGATGACAGAGTGATATATATATATATATATATATATCACATGAGAGAGAAGATTCCAGATCCTCTTGCTGGCTAGGTCTTACTTGCTGGCTGTGTACAGAAACTGCAGATTTTTTTCACTATGTAAAAAGTAACGCTTTTCTATATTTTGATTGCTATGGATTTGCAGAAAATAAGTGTCTGTTTTACTGTCTTTTAAGACATCTGGTTCAAGCAAATGCGAAGTGGAGGTTGGGCTTGCAGAAAGGTAGATTCATACCAGCAGCTAGTGACACGGGTAAACGCACCACAATTCAGCCTCATGGTACTGCCCATTTCTCTAAGTGCTATACTGACTTTTTGATTGTATCACTCACACAGAAAACTGGATGCATCTGCAATGCACTAAATTTTGAAGAGCTTATCATGTTTTGTAGCTTTCATACCTCTTCATAATTCTTGTCTAGAGGGTTCTGTTCCATGTTGTAAGCAAAGGCCTACTTGAGTGAGCAGTGCTGTGTGAGAGAATGCTGAAGTTATTTGCTGTTGGATTACAGCCACGACCTCTGCCAGTAAAGAATTCTCCTGTTGCAGCGCATCGGGCATGCACTTGAGGTACAACTTAACCCTCCCATTGTTTCTTTCTTCTCTGGGATTCTTTCTATTTTCTTGTTCTCCACATTACTCAGACAATGGTGGTGGAATTGGCATGGTGGTGGCCATTGTCTGTTTGCTGGCCATGGACATTGCCAATAATTTTCAAGAGTGAATGCTTAGTAGTGCCTTTGAGCAACCAATTACTTCACAATTCCTGAATTGCTATCAATGCCCTCCGAAAAGTAGAGTCCTGATTCAAGCAAATGAGTTGAATAACCACTTCCACTAATCAATATTTGTAAAGGAACTATTGGATGTTCAACTATTTGCACAATTGCAAGAGAGGAGACCAGCTTCACTTGTAGTTAAGGGTACATTAAAACCCTAATTCTTGTTCACCCACTATTCAAATGTGATACATTTAGTGAAATTGTGGCAAAACATTTTATGTGCTCATCCATATTACCGAACCGATTAGAGAAGAATCAGCACCTAGCAATTGTAGGTGTAGAGGTGATGACAACAAGAAGCACACAAGGTGACAAAAACAAGAAGCACACAAGGTGACAAAAAGAAGAAGCCCACAAGGTGACAAAGATGAAGTGAGGGTTTTTCTTCACATGTAGAATTTGATTTAGAAGTGAAGATGACTAGTACTTGTGAATTTGATGGGAATGTTTAACTACGGGGTGAGGGGCCACCCACCAAAATAGTGCAAAATCTATTAGAAAAATGGGTGACTGTGTTAACTTTTTGCATACAAACTCCATGAGTGGGGACCCCGCAAATCATGAGTTGTCAAAATGTACCCTTAGCACACTTAACTATCTAAGGTTTTCCGATTTTGTTAGTTGGGGTTTCCAAGCAAAATGTTAAGAGGTATGTTTTCATGACTATTGCTCGGTCATTGTCTATGGGGTCCCCATTAACGAAGTTGCATTGTTGTGCAAAAAGTTGACTCACCCACTCATTATTTTATTAGATTCAACATTATTCTAGCATGTCGCCTTACACCTCGAAGTTGAACATTCTCATTAGACTCACAATTGCTTATCACCTAAAACTTTTGAATCAACTATTCAAGTGAAGAGTTGTTTGATTTTCTTCACCATGTGTGCTTCTTGTCCTTGCCACCTTTCCACCTACAACTATCAATTGTTGGTTCTTCCCTAGTGGGTTGCATAATACTGATGAACACATATAAATGTTTTGTCATAGTTTTATTGAATTTATTACACTCAAATAACAAATGAACAATACTCACAAAAGCCTACCTTCAACCCATTGATTTTTGTGGACCTTGAAAGTCTATTCCATGTAAGTACATCCAATCAAACAATTCATTCAAGGATCAATTAAGGAAAACATGTAAGTTTGACCTACCTTTCCGAAGCCCAATCAAATGGATTGTTAATTATGTGAACATTACAATAAAAGCAAATGCACCCACACTTGGTATGTGTGCCTCTATTAATGCGACGGTCGACCATGTCTTAAATATTGTTTCCCCATTCTCATGCAAGAACATGTAATATTGAATAATGTAAAATGAAGATCATTTAAATGACATTATATGGGCCAATAATTTTGAATGACCAATCAAAGCTAATCATATTCCTTTACTAGGCCTTTAGTAGAATATTATATCTTGTGTATATTTATAGTTCAAATTTAATTTCATAACATTTAAATCCTAGACTTCCACTACACCAAACACATGTTTTTTATGATTACTCATTTTATGATTAATGTCCAAATCCAATCATGTAATTGTATTTGGACACTAGTCATTTCCATTTGTGTGACTATGGTCATATACATGACTACACAACTATATCTATAACTACACAAATTAATAGTTATTTTGACCTTGTTTGACCGGTTATAAAAGTGAGATAGAAATGAACATGGGTAAAAATAACATTAACATGTACATGCATCATGGATAGAAATGATCAAGGCCATATATTGAATGATATGTGAAATTTATATTTGTATTGCAATTTAAATATAATTCCACATGTTTAGGTTAGTTTATCCAAGCCAAACTAATCTACAATGCTACACTGTCATTCAATGACGAGAACCCATGTGGTGGCTAACAACTTTTTTCTTCTTCAATGTAATTGTTGAACAAAAAGTTGGATAAAAATGGTCATGTACATACATTGTCAATACAAATAAAAATGAACAATGATACAGTGAAATTTGTATTTGTATTGCAATGTAATTTTAATTGCACATGGTTTAAGCTAACTTATCCATGGCAAACTAGTCTACAATGGCTAAGGTACATGAATCCAATATATGTTAACAACCCATATGGTTGCATTATGAGATTAGATCCTACAATGGAAGTGCATGACCTTGGGGATTCAATAGAGTTGCAAGATGACATTCTCACAAAATCTCACTTTGTAATCAAACAATATCAACTTGCTACCAGCTAGCATTAATGGTCAAAATAAAATAACATGCATTGAGGCCAAAGAAAAGTTTTGACCATGTGCATTGGCCAATAATAGAAACTTGCAACCAAAACCCGATATATTGTGCACTTGAATGATTTGATCAACATACACAAAATATGGTCATATTTCTTTGTGGGGTGAAAAGAGATCTCCAACAATAAAGTGTTCTTGAATTCATCCATTTTTTCTATCTATGGGTGATTATATTATTGGTGTCGGACCTATTTTAATTACACAAGTTTTCAATATTTCTTTGCGTTAATTGGGCTTTAAATTGCATACACTTATGCAATCATGCAAGTTTTAAAACAAAATTGGAAATGACTTATCAAAATTTAAACAAAAGATTTCACAAATTTACAACTAGATGAAGGGTCATTGTAATAATTGAACCTAACTTGAGGATAATTGTTCTCTTATTGTCGATTATTGTAAACTTTTTCACATAATTCATTGAGGCACATGTATCATCACAAGCTTTTTGAAATTAATTGAAAGTAATGGATGATTTTTTTTCATCTATTTAATAAGCATTCATCATTTATCACCAATGTATTTTTTAAGCCCATTGGATTATGTTGCCTATTAATGTCTATTAATTTCCATACTCTTTATAGATGCATGAGATTATTCTTCAACATTTTCAACTCATAATCTAACAATACAACCTTATTTGTTTTTATTTTGGAACTCAAAATCATCAATTTTTCTTTGTATTTTTTTCCTCGTGGAAACAAACCATGTTGTATGTAATGACTTTGTGGGTGTTAGTTAATATGATTTTTGTGATCGAAATTGCGATCTATTATTGAAATGTTTGTTGATGTGTTTCTAAAACTAAATTTGAGCATTTCATGCATGATGTTTTGTAAGTCATGCACATTCACCTTATTTCCTTTGTCACTCATGCTTTCAATTAAAACAAAAAATTCAAACACATATATGATGTTAAAATTCAATGCAAAAATAGAATTTCAATTTATTTAAGGGTGATTTAAATATATGGATATTGAAATTTTAGATAATTATGGGGTGAGAAAAATTAGAGCTCCCTCACATAACGCCCCCCCCAAGCAATACCTTCTTCTATGAATGTAATAGGAAAAAATTAATACACAATGAACCTCCTAGGTTTAAAGTTCAACCCAAAATTTTATTTTGAAATCATACATTGATACAAAATCATTTATATTTGTCTAGAACCAACATCACTATATGAATGATGATATAACATGTAACAAAATGTTTCTTGTTTCACATTTTGAATTTAACAAACATGATGAAATTTGTTTACAAATAAAATTTAAAAAATTAATCAAAATTCAACACAAAAAAATGTTGATATAAAATGGTGAAATAGTTTCAATGTAAATTGAATTTTAATTTAACAACTTTGAAAGAATAGACTAGTTCTTCAAGTCTCATTCACAATTTGGTTTTTTGTTTTAGCCAAATCTCATGGGATCTATGTAAGTAATGAGTTCATTTCCTTTAAATCTTACTTATGAACTTTCCATTTTGATAAGTCACTTGATACATGTGGGTATTATAACTAATTACAATGATTGCAATATTTAATGTGGCTTCAAAATTAATGTGGTTCACATTTCACATTTCATAAATTTGTTGCAACATTCATAATAAAAGCATAAAATTAAAATATTAGAATCCTACATGGGGTTCATGGCCATACATTAGTGTGGGTTTTGACTAGGATTCTCCATGCATTTGATTTTTTTTTCCAATGATTTCATCAGAGCTAGTTTAGGTGGGATGGGCTATAGTCATAGGTCGTACAAAAAGACAATTCCAACCTACAAACTTATTAGAAGTCGATTCCAAACTAGAATTTTTTTAAAATAAATATTTTACAAATTATAATGTTTCAAAATGTCCTTATGGATCCTAAGATATTGAAAGAGAAACAAATCTTTCTTTTTTTTTCAATGTCTTTTGAAATCTTTGTGTCCTTCCAATTTATTTTTTAATCATTGTGTCTTTCCAATTTCATACACATGTTTACATGTAATTTCATACAAATGTAAATATGTGTTATTTCATTTTAATATGTTGAAATTATTTCAAGATATTAACATTTATTTTTTCTTTGAAGTAAAGCTAGTTTTCAATAAAAGCATTTCCTTTAAATACCTAATTCAAGGATTTAATCCCCACTTGCTTAGCTGATTTAATGTTTATCCACCCTAATTGCTTCCAAAAGTCCAATGAATTAAAAATAAGGGTGGTTGATTAAATCTCCCCTTGGATGATAATTGGGCGGTATTTTGTACAATTTGAATCCTATATATATATATATATATATATGAAAATAATAAAATTTTCAAATGTAAACCCCCGCCCCCCTTTTTTTTTGTCATTTCATTGTCACTAATAGAGCATAGCAACACGAAGCCCAAGTTTTTTTTGTTATAATCATTGAATTTTCTACTAAAAAAACACATATTCAAAAGTTGATAAAAGATTTTTCCCAAGTTTGTTTTTGAAAAAATCTAAAGACAATTAAAATTCACCATTGAATGATCACAAGTTGCATTATTTATGAATAATGATAAGTAGTGTGAACCATGTCAATTATCATATTAAGTGTAAATAGTTTAATTATAAAATGATTGGTGTTGTCTTGCAAATAAATTTGGATCCATGAAATTTTGATTCTTGTACAAGTTGCATGTAGAATATGGTTAAAAGTTTTTGGTGAAAGTTCAATTATACAAATCAAATTTTTGTTAAAATTTCTGATGTAAAGTAAAGCTCAAGGTGAGGCATTTCCAAAATATGGGGGCCTAGGACAAGGTAATACTTTAATACCTTGGCCAATTCAACACAAATTATATATTCTTTAAAATGTTGAAATTTTCAAAAATTATTTCTTCGAAAAAATATTGTGAAAGAAAATAGTGGATATTTAGGAATATTTCATTTGTTGAAATGAATGTTTCAAAATTAATTAATTATTTGACAGACATGTGAAATGGCCAAGGTACTACGATAGTCAAGTCTAGGTTTTAGCCATTCATTTTTGTAATGTCACCCACCCAACACTACAAGAAAGTATGGACGCAATTCACTAAACATTTAGTTCATTTTGTAGTGAAATTCATGGAAATTCATGGAAATTCATTAAAATAAAATTGTATGGGGAAATGTGAACAACAAATAAACGATTAATGAATTAGGACACATGCTATCAACAAAGTGGAGGTATGTAATTTGTACCAATGTTATCCAATTCTTGATTTTGAAAAGAAACCTTTGGTTCTAGTTTTTAGATTTTTTTGGTGTTTAATAGAACCTTCAATGTGATTTTGAGAATGGTTTTATGGATTTATAAAAACTCAAGTTCTAGATATTTCCCCAAAAGAATGAAACCTAGTTTAATTTAAGATTGGGTTCACTTCCATCTATATTGCACCCATTTAAAGTCTTTTGTTGTTATATTAATTTTGTTCAAGTAATGCACATGCCCAAGATAGAAGATTGTGTGTTAATTCTAGTGAAGATGGTACAACAAAACTTGTTTAAGTGGATGACAATTCCAAGAGACACAAATTAATATCTTGCAAGATGATTTTTAAAAAATTAAACTTGAAATTTTATGTTGCAAGATCATCAAAACAATGCAAAACTCAAATTCATTTACAAGATATTCAAACACAAAAATATAAGTTGCGGAATGTAACATGGATATCAAACAACACACAACTTACACAAAAATTCTCACCAAAATTTTTGATTGTCTAATTTCACAAATCATCAAAATGTGATGAATAAACAAAACACACAACATTGTCATGACATGATCAAAAGCATGTGCAATTTATTATCATAACACATGAAATCGTGATGAATGAACATTGTAAACATATAATTGTTATGACATTATTAGAAAACATTGTTGACATAATTACAAATTACTCATAACATCATGATGGGAAAACAAACATTATCATGTCACATATTATTTTGTGAGTATTGACTTATTTCAAGAACTCAAAATTGTAGGTTAAACACCCACCTTATAAATATTCACCTTGTAGATTGTAGATAAGAAAATTGGTAAATTGAAGTTGAAATTCTGTAGTAATGGAAGTGGAAATTGAATTTCATGAAAAGTCTATTTGATCATGGAATTTTGTTTTGATATTGTAGAATTCATGGAACAAATGAAAATGTATGTTGTTCATATATGATTTTTTAAAAATATAAAATCATATTTTAATCATATATGTACAAAATGAATGCATGTATTCAAAAAATAAATTCAAAATTAAAAACTTGAAAAAAAAATCTTTTTAATTTATCCATAATCAACTAACATATGTATATAATTGATTATTTTAAAGATATTTTCCCCAATAAATCAAATTAAATAATTTTATAAAAAATATGTGCCTATACCATATGGGTCATTGTAGATTAAGTGTATGATATATTGTATATATGGTTGTATCAAATATGCAATCCATCCATATTTGAACCAAAGGCCCCCATCGAAATAACTGCAATGTCTTTGCCATCAAACTAAAAAGCCCCACCAAGGTTACACAAAGGCAAAATACAAAGAAAAATAAAATTATATATATATATATTGCATTGAACATGTTTGGAAATTAAAACTTTGACATGCCTTTTCTTTTTCAGTTTTTGTTCACATGAAACAAATAAAAACTTGCTTTTCAAGATTTTTCAAATTTTTATTAAAAATTTAATTTATAAAATTTCAAATTATATTTTAAATTATTCTGAAATTCAATTATTTTGCATCAATCAAATTTATTATTTTTTAATAGAAAATATTTGCTTGAATTGACATATGATCTTTTAAAGTGCTTCAGTTCAACATGGATTCAATACCATTTTTTAAGCTTTCAAATTTTTATTTTGGTTATATGAAATATTTAATAATTAACATCTAAGATTAAGTTATTCTAAACTTTCACCTTTTTAACAAGTTCTTGCAATTAATAATGAAAGAAAATGAATAATCAATGCCACTCACATACATGAAAGCCTAATTGAATTTTACTTGAACCAAATTTAATGCAAATACTTGAAATGAAATCACCTTTCATTGATATCATGTAAATGCAATGTGGTGTAATGTGGACCATGTGTAGTGTGATATGCACTACATGTAATGGGATGTGTGTTGTGTGTAGTTGGATGTGCATCATATGTGATGTTCATTCACAAGTGTCATTGTGATTGCATGAAACATCATCCCATCATTTTCACTCAAATGACAATTTAATGAAATGGACACATAGAACGCATTCATTGTAGTTCATGGGCTTTATTCATTCTAAACCATGGATGCCTTGTTGTGCATGAGTATCAATGTGGGTATCCTAAGTTACTTAGAATTTTAGTTAGGATGAGTTAGTTTGCCTAATTCCTAGGTTAGCGAGGCATTCTAACTAAGATAATTTGGTAGCTTTGGGTTTTGGACGTGAAATTTTTTTGGGGATTTATAGGGGCTGTGTTGGAAAACCAATTTTGAGGTGTACAAGGGTAATTATGACCTTATATGATGACAAGGGTCCATTTAAATTAGGGCATGTTGATTACGGTTAGGCCCTTTTTTAAACTAATAGATCCTAAACCTTTTATGTGATCAGTTCAAGTGGTGGAGTTCCTTTAGTCTTTCTTTTGGTGTTTTTCGTGCTTTAGTAAGATATTGCAAAAATCATAAGAAGATGCAAAAAGGGGAACTTGGGAAGCAAATATATTATGGCAACAAATGCTGTGATTACCTATATTTGTGGCCATTGGAATGGAATAACAAAGAGGCCATTCATTAGCTATTAACTATGCAATAACAAAAGGGCCATACTCCATTAGCTTAATTAATAGTGAGAGACATAGTGCGACATCTATTGAGGAAGTTTGGGTAGGACATAATAGTGTGATTCATATTAATTAGTGATTTTATTTTCAAAACTGTTTGCCACCACTTTTGGCCTGGGCTAAAGACAGGCCACAAACTAATATATATATATATAATGTTAGATAACCGGGGCTTTTTTCAGAATAGTTCTCATGATCAGGGGTGCAGGACCCTTGGTTAAGAGGAATATTCCCAACAAGCTGGGAACTTGTTTTCCCTTGTTATAAGAATATTCCCATAATTGGGTCTCCTGACCCCTGATTATGAGATTATTCTTGTAGGAATAAGTTAATTTTGGGCTAATTCCCCAACTTGGGTATTGACTACTATACTACCTAGGCAGCTTTGGAAATTTTATAATATCATAAAAATGCTGAAAATACCCACACCCCCCCCCCCACCCCAAAAAAAAAAAACACACAATATTTATTTTTTGGCATAACCCCAACTTGTGTTTTTTAAATAAAATACCACAAAGAGATTTGAAAAATTTTTAAAAAAAAAAAAAAAAGAAAAAAAACCCCCCCCCCCCCCCCCAAACAAAAAATTCTAAGAGAAT